>Ga0210059_1002728_pt1 | contig 27879 bp, 16 predicted proteins | sample Ectturendosymbi2_FD_188042 | JGI IMG/M metagenome (GOLD analysis project Ga0210059, IMG submission 188042) | Ecteinascidia turbinata endosymbiont from Florida, USA - Sample 2 (SPAdes) (version 2) | ecosystem: Host-associated > Tunicates > Ascidians > Unclassified | place: Key West, Florida...
CCCCAGGAAAAAATCTTCCGACGCCCGAGCACAGATGATACTCCGCGTTCAATGAGACGTTTACGACTAACATGAATCAACAAATTTCTAAACGCGACGCTGTTGCCACGGCAACTGCACGAGCGCCACGCCAACCCAAATGGAACAACAAGAACAGACGTAGCGTCCAGTGTTGTTCGCTGAAAATCAGCAACTCACATCCTGACGTCGAGCATTCGGATGACGGAGTCCCTGCAGTGGAGGAGGAGCTTGTTGTTGCGGGGATGCACCTCGATGTTGTTCACGCAAATACCCGATATTTCTCGCTCCTCGAATTTCTGTCGTAAAGTCGAAACGCTGACGTAACAATCGTAACCGCGCGCGCAGCGAAACTCGCCCCGTGGAGGCGCAGAGTCACGAAGGCAACGTGAAAATGGGCTGTCTTTGTTATGGGCGGCGGAACAAGGGTGTTCCTTAAGCCCCCTTTTTCTTATGGGGGAAGTCGAGAAACACGAGACCCCACTATTTTACTGCATTTTTCATTATAAAGTACATTAATTTCAAATATTTTGATGAGTGCTTTGACTTTTGCGATAAACCAGCTTATTTATATCTCAGCCTTGGAAGAAGAAAATCACGAGGCAAGATCCAGGGTCGACCATTAAGGATGCTTCAAACAAGGCCACGGTTGTAATACACGAAGGCAAGGAGAGTTGAGGTAGAGTCGTTGTCACAGCAGAAAGCAGAAACCCGATTCGAGTGGCAAAAAACGGGCAGATCTTTATTTGGGAGATTAAGTTCGGGCAAACACTTCGGTCTGGCAATGTCGCGAAAAGGAAGCGGCCGAAAACGACTATATATTTCAAATGAAAAGAAGAACAAACCTGTGAACACAGCTATTTATTCAGAATAAAAAAATGCAGCAAACTGGCTTCTCACGGTTTTCATTGTCCACGAGATCTTGAGGTCCTTGCGGGGCTTTTCATGGGCCATGCAGTTCCAAGCCAGAATCAGGCCTCCACTGTCAACACTGTACATTGTCAGTCCTGTTGGAAAAAAAAGCAATGTAACCATTTTTTGCTTTTTCACAGCGAAACAGTATTTCCACCGCAATTGTTTTGCGACGTTTCACACACTTCAGCCAATTCGAGCGATAGCTACCTGAAAGGTTGTTTGAACCCACCTTTAAGTTTATGTATATCTGCTCCGACAGGAACGTTTACAGCAGCTTTTGTCGCAGATTAACTGTTTGCTGATCGTGTTATTAATGGCGAAAGCACAACGCTTAACAAGATCAGTTTTGCATTTTCAGTTCAGTTTGATTGTTTCAATCGGCAACTTGCAGCAAATCCAGACTTGAAAGCTGTTGCTCCTTTTTGGAGGTGGTTGTTAGTTTACCGCCCTACTAGGTTACTTTCGGTCAATTGGGCGGCTGACCTTTTGACCTCAAGCAAAAGTTACTTTGGGTCAAGTGGGTGGCTGACCTTTTGACCTCAAGCAAAAGTGGCGACGTGCATCTGAATATCTGATGATGAAACACGACAATCCACGAGCGACTCGCCTGATTGGTCGAAAACCAGCGAGTTCACGAAGGCCCTGTGTCCGACCAGCTCCTGCAGCATCTGCGCTGTGGGGGTGAACACGTTCCAGACACGCACCGCGCAGTCGTATCCCCCTGAAAAAGGCGCAAGGTAAGCGGTCGGCGCAGTATCGGGCGAGGGGAGCGCCGAGAATTTCTTGACGTTGACCAATAAGTAAACACGTCACCCTTTCACACTGGTCCAAGGCATTGGCTCTTAACCTGAGGTAAATTTCATTTTCCAAGGGGGTAAATTTACAGAACCATAAATTGCAGCCAATGTAAATTTTTATAAATCATTCTAGACTGTAAGAGTGTGTTAATTTCGTATTTTCAATAAATGAGCTCCATTGAGTGTATTGAGGGTAAATCTGGTAATCTTGTCTGATAAAAGGGTAAGATATGTAAAAAAGGTTAAGAACCACTGGTCCAAGGAGTTTAAAAGGACAGACATTGTTGGAACAGAAGGTTCAGCACAATATGCCGTTCACGTCGATGTTAAATGCTTGGGCAGATACCAGAAGCGCAAACGCTCCTGGCGTCTTTCATCGTTTTGCTTCACCGGGGCGTCTCGCTGTTGGCAAGCACGTGCGCGACGCAACAATGGAACTTACGTTCCGTCTTTTCGCGCGGCGCGCTGCGTCGCAGCAGCGTTGCCACGGAAACCAGTTCCTGCAAATTCGCAGCGATCGATTTCAGGTGAAAAACAGGCGCGTCTCTCAAATAATGTCTCACCGGTCACAACGATGTGCTCGGCGGTGGGGTGGAATGCGGCCGTGTACACGTAGGCGGAGTGGGGGAGGGTGTGGGTCGCTTTGCTTTTGTCCTTCAGATCCCACACTCTGAAGAGAAATAGCAGCAAACAAGGTGTGTCATGTTTCGCAAAGACTCAATAGCTTTCAAGCAATTATGATCGCGATTATTCTAAGTAATACTCAGACTGCCACGACTGCCAAGTAGTTAGGGTAAAAAATTCCGCAAGTGACGTTCGAAAGCCTGTTTATTTACACTCAGATTCCTTTGATTCGCTCGCAGCTAACAAAACATCTGTTGCATCATTAAGCACGTGAACAAGTTGCTAAGCAACAAATAATTGTGCACCCTTCTTAAAATAAGGGGAAAAGCAATGAAGTAAAGCTTAAAAGTTTGTTTTATCGTGGAATTTGCATGGGGTTATTATGAAATAAAAAGCACATAAAACCATTCAAGGCAATTTAATCCAATCTCAACACTACTATCAAGCAAACAATTTAATCCCAGTAAACCAAGCTAATGAGATAATAATTGAACCTGTTTGTTTTGCTAAAAACTCGTTTAATATAATGGGGCAACTTCATCAACAGCATAACGAAGATGATATTCAGTTGTTTTGAGTTGTAATCTGTATTTTGCGATATAATAACCATTGTATCAGACCTACTCTGTCAGGTCTAACGTACCGCTTGGAAAGGGCATATGTACCTCTCTTAGGGTACATGTACCAGCATCACTTCCTTTCACGGCAAGCGTTCCTACACACAGATAAGGCCATTCTTACTGAGCTGTCCCATCTGCCGAGGCTGACACCACGCGGTCATCGTTCCGCGACCACCTGATGTCGTACACGAGCTGCTGGTGACCGTTCAGACAACCCATCTCGCCTCCTCGAGGTATGCTGTACACTGGCAACATAACAATAATAATAATAGGACAAATTGAGCCGAATTTCGTGGTTTCGAATCCCAGAAGAGAAATCGAGGCGTTAAACTGATTTCGGGCTCGTAGCGTATTAGGGGGGACAAACATGGTGATCAAATGCCGTATATTCTTCTGGCTTTGAATTATTCTGTGTTTTCTGGAGATTTACTTTTTTAGGTTGAGATGAAAAGATGAAAGCAGAGCTTTCAATTCCTTTTCAGTTTAAGGTCGGCCAAGGCCGGCGTCCGCGTCGCTGCTATTGTGACGACAGCACGCTTTTATAAATGCTATTGAAGCCATTCAGTGTTTGGGAACGAGAAAGAAAAAACAAGCACTTGCTGAATTATTGTATCGAAGATTTTTCGAAGCAGTTTCGTTGCTTTGCAAATTTTTCTCCAGAGCGACTGTCTTTTAATGGACTTCAAGCGCGACTTAAAAAAAACAAAAGTGAAAACAAAAAAAACAGAAAGACCCCAAAGCGGGAACGATCGCTCCCAATGCAGCGGTTTTGATGGCGGCGAACCACCGTGGTAGAGAAATCTTCAACTGCAGTTACGGGTCGAAATGAAGCAGGGAAAAAAGGTTGACAAAAAAAACCGAAAAAGCCCTAAAAACCCACTCTTTATGAAACAAACCAATCGGATTCAACGACGCAACGTCACAACAGCGCTCGACCAATAGCAGATCGCTTCGCAAGAGCCAGCAGCACAAAGTACTCACATAGTATCGGGTAAGAGTTGTCGTGCTTGCAAGCTACCGCCAGCCTTGTGCCCCGGTTGGAGAATCGCACAGAGAAGGCCCCGTCCGACCCCGTCCACAACCGTAAGCTCACTGTGTTGGGGATTTTGCAAGCCTGCATCAAACAGAATGGGTGTTGACAAACCAGGAACACTATGTAACAAAAAAACACTGTTTAGGAGTTGGCAATAAAAGGTTTGCTAAATGCTCCAATTTGTCCCTAAATAAACATTTTCAATTCAATAAGGGGCCTGAATGGTACAGTGGGCTCCAACCTGCCCGGGCAGTCGGCTCCACTTCGGGTTCTCCTCGTCCTCTTCCGCAGTTCCGGTGCCATCGGCGAACCGGATACGAGCGTCATTTCCGCTTCCGGCCTCCGCTTGCGTTGCGAGCATAGACCGCATGGCGGGGTCGACCTGTTGGAGCAGCAGACAACACGTCAACAACATGACGTTGAGAGCGATGACGTCAGTGATGCGATTGTGACGATCGGCAACTGAGCGACGTTGCCAGCCAATACGCAGAAGTGTCACTGATGCTCGGGTGACGTTGTTATTGAATTTGCTTATTTTTTTTGGGGGGGGGGAATTTACGCGTGATTCTTAGCAAACTTCATAGTCAAAGCCGCTCAAGCTCGCGAAGGCGCTTTACACAAATATGGGGCCGGAAACATTTGAATTTTTCAAAATATCATCTTTATTCTTTGCAAAACCACACGTTTCTACCTGCAACCTCATCATCTCGACACCGCTGTGATGTTTTGTCTTTTGCCAAAAAAAAAACAATTATGAAATTTACCTGACACCAGGGTCGATAAAAATCATGATTTAAAAAAAATCATGATTTAAATCGGATTTTTTTATTTAAATCATATTTTTTGATTTGATGTGCAGAGGGTGGCTACCTGACAAGTAGTAATTTTTTAATTTTGAAAAGTTTGTTTTAATATAATTTTTGTGCTTTGTGTCTTCTGGTGCAGCAACTAGAATTCCGCTGAACTTTCATTCAAACTTACTTTGCACTTATGCATCACGCTTGAAGCAAATCAGTTCATAACACCAGTATCGGTGCATAAAACGACATATATTTATTGTAATGATAATGACAATACTCAAACCATCAGTTCATCAACACTTATGGCCTAGTTAAGAAGGTTGTACAATAATACAAGCTTGCCAGCCTTTTTGGTGCGAAGTTTATTGTTAAAATTGATTATTCTAACACAGCTTTCACTAGTTCAGCTTCTGCAGAAGTATAAATTACATGCATAAAATGGTAAATACCTTAATATGTGTTATTATCAGAGATCGACCCAATATGGCTTTTTTGGGACCGATGCCGATATATCGGCTAATTATAGACCGATAACCGATATTTCCAAATTTTTTAAATCTTGTTTCCTGCTTCATTATAAAAAATATAGTGTATTCTATGCTTTACCTTTTTCAAAAAACTTAAAAAATCGGGTTATATGAGCTAAAATTTTTCAAATTGCAGCAATTTCAATATTTTGCTATGATTTTTAATTAATCTGATTAGGGATGATATTTTTGTGTCGGCTGCGACGACGCGTGCTTCATGGTTGACCTTGTCTGCTTGTTTATGAAACCGCACCTGCTAGCGTTGCTGCAAGATAACTGTCTTGACTTGGTTTGTTGTGCTTTCTTGCGCAAGTTGTCCACATGCTTGAGGAATATAACAGTATTTTGTCAACACCTACTGAGGCCGATAATATCGGCCATTTTGGCCAATACCGATATATCGGTGAAACCCAAATATCGGCCAGATATATCCGTCAGGCCGATATACCGGGCTATCTCTAGTTGTTATGAATCTGAATCGCAAGTATGTTTTAAAACTATTATTTCTATAGTCAACAGCCTACATACCTTGTATTTGCTGGAAAGTATATCTCACTTTTACTTTATGCCATGCCCATAGACATGGGGGCATTCAGGGACAGTGTCCCTAAATATTTTTGTGCCGACTGAATTTTGTTGTGCCCAGAAAAGTTTGTTTTAAACGTATACCGTAATGAAACAAAAATATTTCCCCCCCAACAGATCATTTTGCCCTTAAAACCTCAAAACCTGGCTACGGGCCGGCTTTATACCACAAGTTCGAAAGTGTAGGCTGACATAAATGTAGCCTGCTTTATGTCAGCCTACACTCTCAAGCTTGTGGCATTCTGACAGTTCTGACTTCTGAGTGTGCAAATGTTAGGATTTCAGTCCGCATATCATTTTTGCAGTTACTGGGCATAGAATCGGTGACCTCACAGTTGCTATGATTGATAAAACTATAATTGCTTTTATAAGTTGTGTTGTCATAAAAAAGTCTCGGCCTTCTTTAATAATCAGTAAAACCGATTAGAATACCAATTAAATGTGTCATAAAAATCACAGAAGCTTCAAAACTGCGTATGATTTTTTGTTTGATCACCTCTGATCGAGTCCCGTACGACCACACCAAATCTCTTCAATAAAATAAGCTTCTTTACAAGGAGCTCAGGAAAAACTCTCCGAGGGAAAGCCTTACTGCGGGTGAAAAAAAGATCCGTTGACGTTTTCGCTTTGTATTACTTATCATGCACGCGTCAGTTCCGGCAGGAAGTTGAAATCGCGTAAGCTCTGCGCAATCCAAGCTTCAACGCAAGTTATATAATGCGTGCGGATATAAAAAAAGCTAACAAGAACTCCACCTCTGGACAAACTACAGTGCCAAGGACTCACCACCCCGGGCCGGTTGACCGCCTTCGCCGTCACGTACAAAGTGGACGGGTACCGCTGCCTGGCGTGATCCTTCCACCACAGGTACGCCGGCTCCTGATTGTCCTGCGTTTCCATGACGACCGTCGCTAGCTGGCGCGGTGGCTTGTAGAGCTGCAGACGCGCTCGGCGTCCGGTATTGTAGTGGCCGTTCGCTCCGACCAGCTGCAAAGGGGGGAGGGGGTAAGGTCACGCGGGGTCAAAAACGAGGAGATCATATATATATATATATATATATATATATGTTTTTTAAAATTGTTGAGCGTCGATGTAAAAAACAGTACTAGCAAATTTTCAAAACCCATACTTCGCACGCGGAAAACAGATTCCGGACCGCAGCGAAGTTTACAGAAACCGTTCCGGTGACTGCGCTCGTTTGCACGTCGCCGATCACCAGACCGCGACAAGCAAACTAACTTACTTGAAATAACACAAGAGGTGTTGTCGGTTCAGAATCATGGAAGCAACAATAATCCGCGATCGAAAACTTAACTGCTCGAAATCTGAACGATCACTGAAATTCAAACGGAGCCCCTACCACTAACGAACACCACCCTTACTCCTCAAAACTGTCGAAAGCCGCGATCTGAAAAACGACCTCACCTTGAGAAAGGCCCACGCCACATTGTACCACCCCTTTTCGACGTCGTCTTTGCCACGTCTGACGTTATTGGCTTTCGTCATGCTGACGAAATCGCGAATCTGAACATTGAAGAGAAAAGGCAATTCGTATCTCGAGGACTGGGTCAAAGGTTCATGAAGAGATGGAAACCCGTTAAAATTCAAGTTGCACACTGAACTTTTCTCAAACACCCAACCCACTTTTCAAAATAAGCACCATCAGAAAAGCACAACGTTGATTAAGATTCAATTAGTTTGCAGATAACAACCTAAGTTTTTATGAATTAAAATTGCGGTGGACATCGAACCGCAGAAGCTATGGCTGATTTTAAACGAGCAAGGATTACTTCCTATTATTAGGTACTACTGCGATTATTAGGTAATATTGCCATTAGTATTGTCATTTTTAGGTAATATCGTCATTATTAGGTAACATTGTTTCCGGGTGCTCAAAAGTTGTTTGCTTTGTAATGAAAACAACAACAGTGTTGGGCTTTACGCCTTTTTACAGCGCCACGCTAATTTAACCTCGTAGCCGAGGCGGAACCCGTCTCCAAGGAAAAGGAACATGAAAGTGAAGAGCTCACCACGAAAAATATGATAGGACTGGGCTCAGTCAGGTCGGGATTGACCGTACGGAGCCCGGTCGGGTCCTGGGCCGGAACGCTCGCCTCGGCCGCGTCGCAAGAGCGCAGCACGCTGTGGTAGCAGTCGTTGAAAACCAGGGTCTCCTCCCAGCGGGGGAGGATGCTTTGGTTCGCTCGGAAGTCGAAAGGCTGCGTCATTATTGGGAGGATGTTGCCGACGTCATCGCTCTCGTAGTTTGACGTCACTTTTCGTCGCCTGCGACAAGGACAGTATTTCAGGCGCATAGGACGACGTTACCCCTTATCCCCTCGACGCAAATGCCGCAATGTACGCCCCCAGTTCGTCTGTAGTTTGAACCTATTTGCTCACAAGAACGTTCGCCGTTTTTCGAAACTAGGATCCAGTTCGTGATTGGCAGAAAATTTATCGACACATTCCTTATTTTGTTCTCCCGTGTTCATCAGACCTTGCAGAGGTGACGACATGATTGTTGCGTAACATTGGAAAGCTCGTTAACACGCAAGCGATTGACAACCGAGGTGCTCGATCCAACAAAACGGGACTTCCCTTGTTTCTGCAAGTCACGTGGCTCACCTCGTTCAGCTAATTAATGCAATAATAAACATAAGGTGGATTGGTGGGAGCAAAGGCGCGGGAAAGCTTCGCAAAAAAATCCCAACGCACCTCTCGCTCTTCTGCAGGTACTGCCCGGTGACACCGTCGACGATGGAGACCCTGACCAGGGGGTGCGAGATGTACTTGAAGTTGACACGGAGGTGGTCGCAACTGTGCACGGTCACCCCCAGGACCGTGCTGTCGTCTCTGATCGCCGCTCGGGCCCGGCGCCGTTTCCGGGCAAGGCCAAGGACGCCGGCGACGCTCGACCCTGCGTCGGCGTCTTCGTTGTCCTGACGACCGGAAGCGGACGCTTCGTCTTCTTCACCCCCTTCGAGCGTAGGGATGGACGTCTCCTCGCGGTCGTCGTCCCCGTCTAGCGGCGGAGTCTTTTCTGGGCGTTTCGGGCCTGTTCGGCGACAAATCGAGAGGCGCTTATCTTTTGCGCGTTTAGGGGGCCAAATCGCAAGAGCTCGTAAACAAGAAATGGTTTAACTTTGGAATTGTTTCAGGAGCTAATACATGCAACAACATTGTTGAACTCTGTGAACTGGGTGTGAGTCATAAACGAAATCGGGCCCGTAACTAGAGGGGCGCGGGGAGATTTTCTCCCCCTGAAAAAATGTGTTGTACCTAGTTTAAAACTAGGGGACAATAGTTCAAAAATCTGTGCCCCTCTCAGAAAACTTTTCGCCACCCCTCGTGTCCCGAAGCTGGTTACGGGCCTGATCGAAATACTGGCATCGTCATTTAACGTAAAAATGCAGTCCGGCAAAAAGGTCGAAGCGCATCGACAGCTTATGTTTTCTACAACAAAACAAACTCTACTGGAAACCGCGTCGAACCTCGTTTACGGCGTCGTTTCTTCTTCACAGGCTTCAGACGCACTGGGGCCGTGCCCGCGTCAGACATGCGCTGGACCTCATCTTGGGTCTCCTCCCGCTGGGCCTCGTCTTGGACCACTGTTTCTTCTTCCTCTTCAGGACGAGCTGTCTTGACTAGTGTCGGCGCGGGCAAGGTCCTGGGAGCCGGAACTGCATTCAACGACATAAGTGAGGGATCTATTCACCGTTTGAAGTTTCATGATACTCATGGTTCGCGGCAAAACAAAGCAAGAGCTGGTATTTCGTGCGTCACGTGCGCGTTTCTTTATGACGTACGCCGGTTGTGACGCTCGAGCAATCAAGGCCGAACGCGAATGAGCGAAAAATGGGCGTGACAACGAACCTGAGGCTTGCTGTAAGATTTAATTCATTACTCACTGCGAAAGGCGAAGCGAAATGGCGCAAGTACATAAAGCAGGTAAGAAGCCTACGAGATTCTCACGCTTCTGGAATGGTTACGTGCATTCCTTAAATAAACCTTAGATACCTAGAACTGCAGCTACAAAGTGAGATTAAACATGTAGTGTCTGGTTTCTGTACGAACGCCTTTGGATAATTTTAGCGTGCTCCATCTATCAGTCCCCCTGGTTCGAGAAAGCATGCCAGAGGCTTTATTTCGTTTCATGCAATCACAGTTTATCAAATATCGGAAAGGAGGATGTTTCCAGAGCACGCAAACGCTCGGCATTAACCGCCAGGATAGTTGCACGGGTGTTCGCTCACCAGGCTGCGATGGCTCTTCAGCAGAGTCAGCATTTCCTTCCTCTTGCTCGGTACCCTGGCCAGAAGTACCGGGCCTGTCCACTCCGTCCTCAGCCTCTGTGTCTCTGTCCGAAGCAGCTGGTCGTTCTGCCCTGGAAAGCAATTGCGACGTCATCGGTAAACAAGCAAGCAAACAATCGTGACGTATATCACCAAGTGGAGCTACATCATGTGTCAGCACCGTAACTTGTCTCAATGATTACAATAATTAGATAGTTTGTTTCTTCTCATTGAAGTGCCAGTTGGAAAGATGCCAGTTGCCACGATCGTGACAGGTGCGTCTTGGCCAGGTGCAGGCCCGTAGCCACGGGCGGGGGGAGGGGGCAGTTCACCCCCAATTTTTTTGTTCCCATCCTAAATTGTTGTGCCCTGAAAATTTTTTTTCAAACATGTGATAAAAAGAAAAATCTTGCCCCCTTAAAAATGTGTTTTCCTACCCCCCAAACCCTAAACCTCGCTACGGGCCAGGTCAGCGGTACGAACAAAGATGCTGCAATCGATCATTCGCGGATCGTATTTTTGACCGGGTGTAAGACAAGGTTAAAGCGAAATCTACACCTTCAAACCGATCCTTCGCTTTGAAAACGTTCATGGACACAGCAGATGAGAAACGTGTTGGCTTTACGCTCGCTTTCAATTCTATCAACAACACGATAAAGGCTCGAGCTACAACAAAACCACTTCGAGAGAGGTTCGTGCACGCCTCCCTTTGTTCTTCGCTAACAGTGCTATAACGCTGCAATACGTCATGGACACGCATGATTGAACGTGCAGCAAACACGTCACGAAACATGACAAAAGCAGGCTTTGCTGTTGCGAGGATAGTTCACAAATCAAACTAACACTATTTTTTTAAAATTATTTTTTGATCAAAGAAATGTTATCGAGAGCTCGCAACGTTAAAGAGCTAATGTAAATCAGCAGAATCCGTTACAGAGAGCAGCAACATCCGTTTCACGAAGCAGGAATATCTGACCCGCAAACTCCAGCAACACACATACTTCAACCTATGGACTTACTCATCTTCTGCAGGGGAAGAAACTAATTCTTCCGTTGCTGAGTCAGTGGGGCGTTTGTTCTTCTTGCGAAAGCGGTTCAACTTCAATTTGGGCACTTTGCGCTTTTTGCGCGTCGCGACCTTTGGCCCCCTACCATCGTCGATCGGAGTTTCCTCCTCTTGTCTGACCGAATCCTTTTTCAGTTCGTCCTCTGATTGCCTGGTGAAGCAAAATGACACAGAAAGTAAGAGGATCGAAAGACTGTTGTATGGCACAGAAATTGGAATGCCGTTTATCACGGCATATATCACTAAAACAAGCACAGCATCAAGTCAAATTGGAGCCGCCTGTGAACTTTGTATCCAAAATTTTCCAGGACAAGTTTTAAAAAGTGCAACTTTTGAATTACTGCCACTTCAACTGACGCGTGAGGTCATCGTCAAACACATTTATAGTGACGTCGACAATTCAGATCTGGTCATGGCGGCGTCAAAAGGTTAAGGACAACAATCCCAAATTGTAACAAGCACTTACAAGACAGTTTGCCCGTATAAAAAGGACTACAATTTCGAAAATGGTTTTGAATGAGATTCCACAGGCTCGTGTGAACTCCGGGCTATTGACTTTATAGATTCGAATAGCATTAAATATAAAATAGCAAAAGGAGTCATGAAGTAGGAATATAGCATAAAAACAGCATTAGCACAGAATAGCAATAAACACCGGAACGAAAATTTACTTTGCAACAAAGGATCACAATGTTGGTCGAGTGAAGTGTCGAGAAAAAATAACGGACTTTCTATTGGTGCCCCTCCTGTACTTATTCAACAGCTTCTTTGAAGTTTTACAATGTTTTTCTGCGTAATTCGTGAGCGATCTGTGAAATTAAGACTATTCCACGAAAGCCAGTTGCTGAACTTTTATCCCGGTGGCGAAACTTAACACAAATCCCGCGCTCACTGCAACGAGCAACCACCTTCCAGCACTTTACCAAGTATAATTTCGCAGTAATGAATTCCACCATTTCTGTATTAAACCTCGGCGACTTCTGATGTTTGTACAGTGGGCACTTATCGATCAGAGCACTCGCCAGCGATAGTGCCTGTCTGCTTCAAGAAAAAATAACGCGGGAAAACCACGTATGGTTCCTCGTACCTTTCAAACCGCAGTGGTCGTGAGCTGGTAATACAGCCTGTACGTTTGCAACTAATTTCTGTGAAGCTGGACTTGCCCGTTTTGTCTTTGCTACAAACATCTCACCTTTTTTCTCCAAAAAGGGATCGAAGCTTGCTGTGCAAAGACTCCAAGCTCGTATCCAGATCGCTCAAATGCAACGACCTGTCCGAAGCACTCCTCACGCTAGCTGTTCGTTTGTTTCCGTCTTGCTCTTTGTCTGTCTCGCTAAGTCGCCTTCTCGTCTCGCCAGTACGGCAACTGCGCGGAGGGCCTAGCTTTACAAACAGCATGCCTTTCAACTTGTCGAAGCTGCCGGACACACTTTCCTTCGAGTTAATCGAGTCAACGCTTGGCGTTGAATTGCTGAGTGTGGGGGGGTCGACACTGGGCCTTGCTGGGCCGGAACCTGCCTGTGGCCGTTCGACTCTTTGCGAAAGCTTTGAAGCTGAACTCTCGTTCGGTCCAAAGGGTTTAGCTGGAGCTGCTGGGCCTGAGTCCCTGTCCAGGGCGCTTACAGGCACTCTCTGCTTTCTCAAGCTCGAACCTGCTTTCTTTAAAATCGGCCTCGCAGGCTTGTCGCCAAGCAACTGCGTCACCGAACCGCTGCGACTCTGCTCGAAAAACGTGACGTCACTGGACCAAGTGATGCTTCTCCGTTTTCTGGGATCCATGATTGCATTTCTGCCACAGAGAAAACTAATAGCCGAGAGATATTTTAAAAACTCTTAAGGCCAAACTACGCTGAGGAAGAGCCAGGAATTGCCAGGCGCAAATCTTTGTTTGTTTCATTGCGTCCATAAGTCTCCGTGCAAAGCGCAGAATTACCCGACGCAATGAATCAAACAAACGATTGCTCCTGGCTCGTCCTCACTGTAGATTAGCCTTTAGCTTAGCTGCCAATGACTATACAACTACAAAAATATTATCAGACAAAATTTAGCATACGTGTTTCACGCAGGCCTATCGTTTATGCTGTTTGAAACAGAGCCTGGCCATGGGCCCCACTAAGTCAGTAAAACCGGCATTAGCTTTTCATTCGCGCAGCAAACAAAGAACAAGAGGTTTCAGATGATTGGGAAAGTGCTTAGTATACTTTTAAACATGCAAAGACCAAGCGATGCTTCAACAGGTTGCAGTTTGACGGCATGGACCGCTTTCACTAACGTACACGACATTTTCCTTATCCTCATCGTCGTCGTCGTCTTCGTTCACATCGACAGACGTCTCTTCGCGAAACTTGTTTTTGCTGTTTTTTCTGTCGACGTCGTCGAGCTCCTCATTGAACGTATTATTCTCAATTAACGGGTCGTCCTTCGTCAAACTGCGCTCCAAGTCTTCAACCTTCATTTCACGAAAACAAAAATAACCTTTTGACTGCAATTTGCATGAAAACCTATTAACTTCAATTTGTATAACGCATGTGGTTTCTTTTAAAGAACCAACAAAACAGATGCATGAGGGAAACATGCTTGCTCTGCAAAAACTAAAGTTTATAGATGCCGCATAATGCTTGACAACAAGCAAAACATTCTGAACACAAGTGTATGGAGGGCGTTCAAAGCAGCGCCGCTAATTCGAAGAAAACTTACACCAAAATAAAATCTACTTATACCAGCAAAGCACAAAATCAAAAAATTGGCTTCTTTCCAGTGCGCACTATCTGAACGTCTGTTTTCATGCGAGCATGCATAACGAGTTAACCACCATCAAGTAAACCAGCAAAGAATATCAACAATAAAGCAAACATTCAACAAACGCGATAAATATAAACCCAAGTAGGACTTACCACTTGTTCAGCGTCTTTTTTCTGGCGATTTCTAAATAACACAGACGTCGATTAGTTCACAGCTATGGATGAAAACTCTTATAAAACCATGATTTAATTTTTTACATACTTGTCTTTTGACTTGAACCCCGGAAATCCACTAAACAAAGATCTTTTGCCTTCTACAGAACGTTCTGAAAAATAAAAATGCTTGGATACTCCACCTTCTTATGAATAAACTAATGAATTTAGAACACAAGAGGTTTGTTGTTTGATCAACATACAACTGTTATTCAAAACCTTACCTGAAGGCATTTTTTCAGTATGGCTTTTGAATGACGTTTATAAATCTTCATGCCCTTTATTGGCTGTAGCACTGCTTGATCTAGCACATGATGCAAAGATCTTAAGCATAGAAAATTTCTATCAGTCGCTGCAAAACATGAAAGTTGGATACAGTTGTCAAACATTACTAAAGACTTACTATTAAACAGGAGTGCCGCAGCCTTCAAGCTTTTTTTGAGAGTCAAGGCTTCAAGCAAGGTTAAGCTCACTGCAGGCCGAGCTGTTAATAAGTCCACCATGAACAATTCTAGTACTACCGTTTAGAATCACATACCCTCCTAAGTAGTGTTAATGAGCCAGCTTGTCTAAACAATTCTGAGAGTCTGTCCCATATAGTAAGTGATAGGGCATTAAATTTAGCGTTTACCTGAGTTAACCAGGCTGGTTGATTTGAGGTATGAGCCATGGTGCTCCGTTGACTGGGTTGAGCTACACTTGGGTAAAAAATTGCTGACTGAATGGGAAATGAGTTTGGCTTAAACGATGACAAGCCAGGTCACAACTAACCACATTTTGACATGTGACACTGAAAAATTAGATCTATATACATGAACTGTGCAAAATTGCTTTGGTGTTGGAAAACATAAAAATTCTGTACTTTGTGAAAACATTCAGATTTCATTATTTATGGTGAATGGCACACATAGCAACTTAGTGTACTGGTATACCTGTGGAATATGTCAGGTATAAGTAATGCCTTGGAGTTTTTTGCATTAGGGTTTTCACAGCTCATTGGTACACAGAAAAAAGAGACAAATAGTAATGGGAATGCTTTTTTTTAACTGATGACCAGCAAGCATGATGTGTAGTGCTACTGTTTAAGTCTGATTTTTTTCATGAGAATGTTCAAAATGCATAGACTCTGTCTGATACTTGTTTGCTGATAGTCAAGTCACGAATGTGGCATACTAAGTTTTCATCACTAGCTGAACAAATGAAAATTTGCATAAACATACCTTAAGACCATATATGCACTACACACTCCAAAGATAAAACTTGACTAGAATATAAGCAAAATTTGGAAATGTATCTCATGCATGCTGAAAAACCGATTCTTTGATGTTTTGTGTTGTCTTGGCAAACAAGAAATCTAAGCATAATCAGATATGTCACATTAATTTGAAATATCTAAAACAAACAACAAAAGCTCAGCAACATTGACACAAAAAAATCCTAATAAAAATTTGATTATTCCAATTTACAAAAAACTAATGCTTCTTCATCATCTTTACATGGAACCTAAAATCAATGAAATAATTAATCCCGAAGGAAATTAATTATCAATTTTTTGTTGTTTTTAGCCCATAACCTTTGAACCAGAAATGTTAGAAAGCCAATCAAAGGCTCAAATAACTCGGATTCTAGCTTAGTGTCCATTAAAAACTTGACGCAAAAAATTCCATTTAGTGGTTGGGGTGCAGGGCCAGGTAACCTGAGCCAAAATGGCTACAAACCTATTCCACTTATGATGCCACCCACTAAAAACCCAAAACTTTTCAAATTTCTTTTCATTGGAATCTAGATGAGTTGCTGCATCTTTTGAGCATTTGAACAGCTCTGTTGCACAATTGTCTGGTGAGTTAGGGAGTTACAAAGTGGCAGGAAAACAACACAAAAACACGTGCCATTATCAGGATTTTGGGGTACGAATATCTTGTACACTGGCACCAAAGGTGCCAAGAGAGTCTTCTAGTGGAAAAATGACGCTGTTTTTCATTAGTTTTTTTATAACCTCAACTAACCACATTTCGACATGTGACACTATATTTAAATTTGTTTAGGTGACAAAAAAAGCCTATTGCCTAGCCTACTCAGACTCTTGGAATTTGTTTTACAGCTAGTCTCAAACCTTGTTTGATAACCTGAAATTGGTTTCAACTTTGAATGATGCAGCAAGTTACTTTTACACTTTAAGAGTATACAGCAGTGTTCTTCAACAGGGGTTCGGTAGAACCCTAGTGTTCTGCAAAACATGTAGTGGGGTTCTGTGAGGGTTCCTCATTTTCTAGGGGAAACGATATCTTACTTCAGTGTGTTGATGTCTCATTATGAAATATTTTAGATCACCATGCCGCATTCAGACTCCAAGCAGGCCTGTTAGTTATACAGGAGGTTGATTGCAGTTAACCCTTATCAGAACATATGTTGACATTTGTCAACATCAATTTTTTTCTGTTTCATTGCACTCGCCCCTTATACGCTCGCCCAGCACCATTCACTGACAAAGGAAAACTTTTCATTCGCTTGCTACAGTAGTGATATCAAGATCCCAATTCGTTTCTACAATGAGTTATTTGCGTTTTATCTCAATCGGAACACATGTTGACAAACAAATGTCAATAAATAGAAACAATATCAGATTAACAGAGACACAAAGCCGTTGAGTTTTGTAAGTACTACCGAATGACTGTTACTTTTGTTGCAACTGAATAAACTATTGGTAGAACTAACTATTGCTATTGTTTCAACAGGATAGCCAGCAACTTGTAAGAAACTTGTAACTGCATTTAGGGATTTGACATTTGGCTGGAAGAGGGTAGGTTTCTGTCAGCAGTTCTTATCCTGAGAAGCAGTAATGCGGTACATTTCAGAGTTTAGAACATAGAATAAATACCAATAGGTAGTCATACACTGTGCTTGGCTTGAAATACTAACTACTTGTGCTACCGTATCTGATTGCTTGGGTTGCATAGGTGGAATTTTACTGATGGATAAACAGAGAAGATTTACATTTCTAGAGGCCCTCAGTCAACTGCAGATAGCTTCTGATGATGTTGATGACAACTCTGATGTTAAGGCTACAAGCAGCAGCGAAACGGAATTTATTGCTAATGATGAGGAACTTCCTTTGGAATAGGAACTTTCTGACACTGATGTGCTTGAGGAAGAAAATGAAGATGATGGTAGTGATGAAGATCTAGAACCTAATGATGATCATCATAGCTCAGTAGATGATGATCAAATGGCAATAACAGCTGGAAATGCAATATATTATGATAGTCCCTCTCACAGCAGGCAAAGAAGATGAAATATATTGACACAACAATCTCGAATTATTGCTGTTGCTGAACATGAAGATTATTGTTGAATGTTTCCCGTACATCTCAAATAGAGATGCATAGGAAACATTCAACAGTAATCTGCGCAACATCTACATCCCTAATGAGGCCTGACTGTGGACGAACAACTCGTTGGGTATGGTGGTAAGATTCTTGGAAGAACATACATGCCGTCAAAGTCAAGGAAATCAGTGTTAAGTTTTTTTGGCTGTGCGAACCCACAACAGGTTTAATTCTGAATGACATGATTTATTCTGCCAGAGAATCTGACTCGGGACCTCATAGAAACCTCGCCAATGGTATTGTAATGAAATTGTGCTTAGTTTATTTTGGTACAGGTCAAGACACATATGTTGATCGGTTTTTACCTCTCATGGCCTGGTGTGCAACCTTTTGCAGCAAAATCTGACATTAATTAGTACAATTATGGCTAATGCAGGCATGAAGTACCATCACAGTTCAAAGCAGCTAAGGGAAAAGAGATCGAAAGCACAAAGACACTGTATGACCATTCCAACAAAATTCTTCTATTGTCATACGTCCCCAAATGCAACAAGAATGTGCTCATGATGTCCTCTTTACACTCTTCCATTTTAATCACGGACTACCACAAAAATACAGTTATCACAGACTACAATTTAAAGCATATAGGAGGAGTTGATACTCTTGATGAAAATTGGGAAGAATTCCGTTGCTTTAGGAAAGCAAACCGTTGGCCAATGGTCATCAACTACAATATGATAAATGTTTCAACTAACAATGCTTTTATCGTAATGAGAGGTTGTGGAGAAAGTGCCAAAAAAGGATTTTCTCAAGAAACTAACCTTTCAGCTTGCAAAACTGTATGTCAGCAACTGAAAATTGAGAGGTGAAACAAAGATACTTATTACTTGCTGAGAAGTTGGGCTTTGTTGATGCTGCTTCAAACACCATGAATCACACAGTTCAAGGCATCAGACAGGGAAGATGCTACAGATGTGCAAAGCATACTCGCCTTGTATGGATCATTTGCTGCCAACGTGCTTGCCCGCAATGCAGAAAAATACCAAAAAACACATATTGCTTGGAATGTTGAACAAGTTGTGGTTGCATTAGCCTACATGTTTGTTTGGTTTTATGTTTGAAATACAACCTTCGTTTGTTGAAAATTTTCTTGTAGCCTACTTCAACTAAGAGCTTTACAATCTAAAACTACACTGTGGGTAGGAAGCAGATTCTGGATTTCAGATTCAAGATTGTAATGCTTTTTCAAAATCAAAGTAACCATATGCTGATTATCAATGGATTGCACAGCACCAACAATTGACTGCAGTGTGAGATTGATCAATCGCGCATATCGATCATAGCAGGACAACATATATACATTGAAAACAGCATTGAAGAACACAAGAAAATGTCATGTTGACACAACATATGTTCCAATTAAGTTACCCAAAACCAATGTTCTGATAGCTGGAAAAGAAATATTGATGTTGCATCACTTGCTGTTCATTGTACAATTAACAATAACATTATTGTTGCATCACAGCAATATAATATTGTCAATGTGCAGTTCACAGTAGACCTAGTAGACTACATACAGACTAGAGCTGTTGTAGCCTTTGTGGGAATAAAGTGAAAACAGTAAACCCAACATTTTATTATTTATTCAAGCCAAAGTAGCATATTTTCTTATGTGAAGTAAAATAATAACACCAGCAAAGATGGTAATGAGCAATGTAGTTCAAATGTAAAAAAGTACCTCCTCTGAAACGGACCAAATGTAATTCAATTGCCAAAGTTAGAAAATGGGATGACACATATTTGATATACCTGGTTATTTTTGCCAGATGACCAAATTCTGAATATAGCAGAATGAAAAATTCGGAATGAAAAATTTGATTTTCTTACAAGTAATTGTTTTTTTTTAATTTTTGTTAATGGGTGTTCCATGACAGACACCAAAGTTTATCAGGGGTTCCAAGATAACAAAAAGGTTAAAGAGCACTGGTATATAGTGAATATTTACCAAGTGCTATTCACAAAAAGAATAAAATTTGTTTCTTTGCACATGATACAAGAATTCAGTGAGAAGCACCATCATTTACTTTTGATTTCACAAAATTTTAGAAGTATATGGATTGTAATATTCTTTTGTTAATTTTAAGAAGTCGTTTAAAAGCTAATGACCTCCATTACTTAGGCAAGATATGTCTTATTTTAGTATGTGATAAAGATATAAGTTGATGTCAAGATTAGGTTTTGGCTACCATTTTTATTTTTTGAATTTCGTATATTAACATATATTAAAGAATATACAGCAGATTTAGCAATTTAAGCCCTAATATAGGCCTCAAATGCAAGGTGTTAAATGAAAGTGGAAAAATGTGGCGCACTATAAAAACCAGTCTGGTACCCATGGCAGTAACTAGGAAAAAACTCCCAGGAGACGAAGTGTTAAGGTGAGAAGTTTGCAGTGAATTAATAGGTACAGCTGAAACCATTTTTTTCCTGCCAAGGTGGTGGCTCCTCAAAAGGAGATGGCCACTTTTCTCAAGAATTTGCAGATCCATATAGCCACTAATATTCATCTCTAGTTTGCTCATTTTTGGTAAATTCCTAATCAATGAATGCACAACCACAATGAAACCAATAAAAAGAGAAATGATATCATACAACACCACTACAACAGATTCAAACAAAAAATGAACATAAAAAGGTGCACAACACAATTGTTTCACAGTATATACACAGTAGACATCAACTTAACACAGATCATGGTGGGCAAGCAATGGACCACAGATCATTCACCACAGATCATGGTGGTGAAGAGTTAAGGTATGTACAGATGAGCAGGTGAAGCAAGCACATAGGTGAAGGAAGTGTTAGTGAGCAACAATAAGGATCATGAGGCAGAGAGCAATGCATTAAAACACATTTAATTACAGAACAGGTGTCAGGAGCAGAAAACAATGTTCATTCATATAAATCATGAAGAAGCAATACAATTACTCATGGACCATAATGGAGTGAGTACCATGGATGAATGTATGTCCCACAAGAAAGATGGCATCACCAAAATCATGAAAATGATCTTGGAGACAAGGGTGTATACAGATTACAACAAATTTAGCAACAAGCATTAATCCAATAAGTGTTGAGTACACGAAAAACAAAATATGTTTTAATAGTAAATTAGTGGAGTATTTAGGTTCAAGAAAATATTATATTTCACTCTTAATGTAACGACTTATGAGATTTATCCACCTATTCCACAAATATATATAACTGGCATTATGTCATTGACATCCTGCTTCAACTTCATATGACTGTGGGCCTAGGAATTATGGTAAATTCCTAATGCTACAAGATTCCATATGCAGTCCTGTCAACATGCACCATAACTTTTCCACAAAACAGCAACCAATTCCAGCTGCTCTATCGTATATGATAAACCTAAAACTCCTCATGTCCTGCATAGTTTTTCATCAAATAGTTACATACTTGCTGGACTGGTTCACACATAACTCAGATGTGTATGTATAAACCCCAAACTTTATACAACTTTATACAGTACCTGCACACGAAACATGCTTTTGTATGAAAGAAATTAAGATATTGTGCCTGCTTGTATATAGGAAAAAGTTTTTTAAAGGGTGAAAACATTTACTAACTGGTGTACTGCAATGCACCGCTTGAAATTTTTAACTTTTTTCATGCAGAGCAAAGTGCATCTGTTTCTTCTGAAATCCATGGGAATTTTTTCTTAGTGAAAATGTGAAAAAAAAAAGAGTTCACTTGTTCTAACCATTGAATTAAAAGTTACAGTACTGTACTGCAGTTCCATATCATTTATTCAAAATGACATTTACTGTTAACTTTATCATTTTGTCATTTCCTGTTTGATTGACTTTGAACTCTTGGTGTAGAGGCCAGAACCTCGTATGGGACACGACAGTTTTGGACACTTTTGCTCCAAGCCAATATATGTAGTCACCGCCGCTAAATCAGGTAGTGCAGCAATGAGTGCATAGGTCAACAAATGCCAAATATACAATGACGAATGACCTCCTTGACAATTAATAATTATTGCTTATATAGCCAGTTGCAATCAAAACCACTGATCTCTATGAAAAGTCCGCTGCTCCTTTTTTGAGCTGCCTTGCAAAGAAACTTGTTGATACGCCAGGTGACCCCAGAGAGCAACAGTGTTTCCACTAGAGTGCTTGTCCCTGGCTGTTGTCAAAGGGAACACTGCCAGCACGTGTTGGCCTTTATGAAAATTTTATGTGATTTTTACCATTTTCAGTGAATTAACCCATGTTCCTGCCTTCCACTTGCCTCATTTTTTATGGACATCAAAAGGTACCATGAAAAAAATGGATGTTCATCAGCGTGGATATCGTTAACGGATCTATGATGACGTAACCAAGAAAAATACCTCATGACACAATGAATAAAAAGGTAAAGATACAATACAGGAAAATATTTGTCATTGCAATTTAATACAAGTTTTTGCTGAGCACGGAATGCTAAGAAGTTGTGGTTTCATTTTTCATACTTTCACAACTGTTCAAACCTAATTCTTGCTCCCACTAGAGCTTGTTATCAAAAATGGAATAATCTTGATGCAAGGGAATCGGAATGATTTCTGAAATTAAACCTAGGCTAGAAACAAATAATATTTTTACTATAATTGCGGTGTCAATACTTCCTGTAAAATATCGGTTACGTCATTTTATATCCGCAAGCAAGATCCGCTACTGACAGATATGTGTCTTACAAGGCAGCAATATCTATTGCTTTCTGACTATTTGTGTTTTCTGTAAGCTTTGTTGCCTTCCGAATGTTAAAACCCCCTGGGCAATTGTTTTGCTTCCCTTTTTGGCTATCTATCTTGAGTACCGCATGGCCACCGCCCTATGATGAAAACACAAATAAAAATTAGCTTCATTGCACGCTTCCAATGGACGTTGAAAGGCTAGGCCTTTTTTGATTTTTCATGAACTATTACGCTCTGTTTAAATCGCGCGGGTTCTCTCTGGCATACGTCATCGCTCACGTGTGTTATCTCCAGAGGTAAAGTGTCTTCGTTAGACCGCTCCCAAACGCAGATTTTCTTAGCAGTGACTGGTTTATGAGGCTCTTGTAAGGTCAGCCTTTTAGCTTCAAAAAAAATTTTAGTAATGTTGTTGTAACTAATAACAGTTCGTGTGACGTGTGTTTTTCTTTACTTGTTTTCAAGTGTCAACATTTCGCCTGTAAGATTTGTCTTACAATTACAGGACTGATGATGCGTTGGAAAATGCGAAACTAGTTTCCCCGTCAATAAACTGTGACTGATTTACTTGCCGCCATCTTTGTGGCCTTTAACTATGAAAAATAGATACGCTTGCAAGTTTTAATCGTCGCAGAAGAATGAAAGCAGAAAGCAGGCAGATTCCTCAGAAGCTTGCCGCAAGGCTAGAGTTTTTTACTGAGCATAATGATATATCTCACTTAACTTGGAACCCCTGAGGCTCCCTTTCCTGTTTTCTGATCTAGTTGCACATGAAGAGACTAGTATTTCTACAGGAAGTGGCTACAGAGCCACCCATGGATTTTCTTGTTTTAAAACTTATTTGATTAACCCGCCTCGCAAGATGCGGTTCGAATAAAGCGGTCGGTTTGTCATTCATTTTCAACCTGCATCGATCTGGTAGCCTACGGGATAGGTTCCAAATCTACCATGTCAATGGTTCAGGGTTCACCTCTCGACTTGCCACCTTACGTTTTCGTAATAGTGACTGCTTGCACATTTCAATTCATGGAACCACTTTTTCTTTTTTTAAAGCTTTACCAACTTTTGCTTTAGGGGTTAAGTTTACAGGTTAACGTTAGGTTAGAATTAGGTTAGCTTAGTTTTAGCTTAGGGTAAAGATAACTTTAGCTAAGTGTTAGGTTAGCATTAGCTTAGTTAGGGTTACGTTAGTGTTAGCTTAGGGTTAGGATAGCGTTACGTTAGTGTTAGCTTAGCTTATCAGTAGGTTAGGGCTATGGTTAGGTTTACCTTTTGTGTTTACTATGTTTCTACAAAAGAAAAAGCATGCTGTTGCATTCTCCTCATGCATTACTGTCACGTTTGTTACAGGATATGGTCGAAAAAGGTTTCAAATTTAAAGATCTATCAATGGTTCTGTAGCCACTGCCATTTCTATAGCCTGATATGTGCGCCATATCGTTACAGGTGTGTACCAAAAACCACTTTTTTCTCTTTGTGCAGCGGACAAATTGCAGTTGTGAACACTACGTCAGCAGGATTTGTCGCTTTCTTTCTTTACAGCCAGGTCTGAAAGAACCTTACGCTAGTTACGCTAAGTTTTTCTGTCATGAAAAAGATGGCAAATTCAAAATGAGTATGCCTGCGTGATTACTACTGATTGAATACAAATACTAGGCTAGGCTCTAGGCGGTAGGCCTACTAAAAATAGCAGATGGTAACTAACAAACTGCTTCCAGTAATTAATTGTAGTCAAGTCGCAACATTAAATAAGTCCTTGCGCCTGTTGTGACTCAGAATAAGACATGATATTGATACTGCACCAAAAAACATTACTTGGAAACAATATGATAATATGTCTCTGCCTAAGCTTAATGCCTAGGTCTAGCTGTAGCTACAGCAGCCTTGTTCGAAATAATAGTAAATTTTGTTTTTATACCGATCTCTACTGCTACTAGTGTAAAATATTTCAAATCGTTCTGGTCAACTAGATACTAATCATAGAAAAAATAAAAATGATAAGAAGAGCTCAAATGAAATGATGAAAGAACTAAATTTAAATATTTTAACTTACAACTCCGATTTCAAAATGGATTCGGTAAATTTGAACCATTTGAAATGAATCAACTCGATCTCTTGACCATGATGAATCCAAATGGTTGACGGGTCATGCCTTCCTTCAACGTAATTTTAAAGCATTCACTCAGGTGATCCAGTCATTTCAAACATTTTGCTTTTCCTGCGGTATTTCATGGGTGCATGAACATTGCGAAGGATTACAAACTTTGGAAAACATGCATCTGTTATTTTAAATTGTTTATGAAAGGGCATGCTAATGACTCCAAATTTCCCAACAATAAAGATCATTAATGTGCAGTTAATGCATTTGCTGACTCGACACGTGCCACATTTCAAACAAAGCTCTAGATTTTCTGCAAACTTTCAAGGAATCAGCCGACTGGGACGTTTTTTCATCTCTTTGGGACATTTCAAAATCCCACATATTTGTATTCGTGAAACGAGTTGAAAGCTGAAAAACAAGTGAATCAATCGACAAATCTTTTATATGGAAAATCGATTTCACTTGATATCACATATCCTCAGTCTTAAAAGCTAATCCTATGCATCTTCAGTCCTAAAAAATAGATTCCATTTGAAAAAGCTTTTAGGACTGAGGATGCCTAGCATTACCTGAAATCGATTTCTTATATAATATCTTTTTTAATTTTAATGTTTTGAAACCGACAGGAATTACATAGAGTACAAGCACACACTGTATGCACAACGCAGACTGATGAAAAATAGATGCAACCGAACGTTTTATAACGATGTTCGAGGTAGAACCACATGATTACAGACAAATTCTAACAATATTGTACGCTAAACCATGTTGCAGGTATCTGCGTCGCCTTAGACTACTGAAGCAAGCGCAAGAGAAAGATGGGAATTCGGGGCATTAAACTAACGTGAAAGCACCCAGCAGCAATAGAGTTCTCTCGACGAGTTAACTCTACTGATACTAGGTTGCACTGTCATTATATGGATAAGTGAATTAAAATAATTCGCTTGTGGTGACTATCACAGTGACTTGTTAGTCATGGGCGCCATCCAGTGGTGACCATTTACAGTGATGGAGTCTCGAGACGTGTCTCGACACCCGGTTTTTGAAGTCTCGGTCTCTAAGGTCTCGTCTCGGTCTCGAAGGATTTCAGTCTCGGTCTCGAGCTCTTCGTCTCGATACCTTGCACAGGTTATTTTTCATGAAGTTTTGCAAGAAGGAGGTCCTCAAAAAAACGGTTTTATAAAATGATTGTTCAAAATTTAGCCGTTCAAAGAGGTCAGTGGCTAAGTTTTCTTTGTTGTTATGTTGTGTACATAACATTTTTTTGGTTTCAATTAGATTTCTAATAAAACTTCAACATGGTTATGCTTTAGATTCAACTTTACGCTAATACGTGGGTCCGTTTTTTAGCAGTTAAACCCAGGGGGATACTCATGATTCTTAAGCTCACTTAATCTCCCTAATTACTCTAACAGCCTTTTTCATAAATATTCTCAACACACAAATAAGTAATTTATTTAGAATTTTTATTGGCATCATTTATTTCAATGCAACACTGGTACTACCCAAACTTTCTCTGATATTGTAAGGCATTTTTCATGGTTTTCTCTTTCTCTCTCGAAATAATCCAACAGATACGCAGAGGAACAACCTGCTGAACAGCTACATATTCATTTAGCAATTTCAAAAGGTAGTGTTCTTAACTAGAACAGTAGGTCAACTAAATGCTTCCCTATGTGAACCAAGACTTTTATGGAGATGGGCTGCTAACGCCCTGATTTCCAGTTTTCGGGCTTCTGCTTGAAACAGGATGTGCTGATTCAATAGACCTTCGCGCCAACTGTTTTCCTATCTTAACATTCAGCACATTCTTACAGTCTTACCATTGTCACTTCTATAATGTCATATCAAATTTTGTATTCTTTTCATTTTAAAAGATTTTTACTTTAGTTAAGTGGTTTTTATTAGGTTATAAATGTCATTTACTTTAAAATAATTGATTATTACCATTGACAATACTTTATATGTCATATTTATCACTTTATAAGGTGACGATCACCCTGGGATCACCCTGGACAAGACATATTGTGAAACAGTTTGTCAGCGACTATCTCGGACAAGCCATTTTTGTGAAACAGTGTGGCAGAACTTCAGGGGGACAAGTCACTTCTGTTTATCTAAAAATGAACCTAACTTCATTTTTAGGGTGAAGATTCAAGCTGAGAACGTTGGCTGGTTGGCGGTATGGCTCTCAGCACTCAATAGTATACCACCCGAGCCTGGGCATACATTGAGGCAGATTCCTCATTTTATTTCCACTGCCTGACTAAAAGAGGCAGTCCAGTGGAAAGAGAGATAACCGTCAGTGAGTGATACTGGTCAACTCTGATCTGAGTGTGTCCATCCATCCCTTTTTATAGGAGAAAGTCATGCTTTCAAAGCATGTTCTTCTTTGATTAATCTAACTATTGTTTCCTAGACAACCTGTATGGTCAGCGTGTGATTGGTGGATACTTTCACTGGGAAAGTCCCTGTGCTTTACCCAAAGGTATTTGCACTTCCTTGGTTACTAGGAAACACTGCCATTTTGTTTTTAAGGCTTTCAGTCCTGTTGCCTTCAAGGTCTGACGTTTTTCATGCTTTATTGATTTCGGATTTCTTTAATTGAAGCTGTTGAAGTACTCAGATTTCTTTGCTGATTTTTTGTATAATTGTCAAGATGTTTCTGTGATTTACTTTTTCTTTATATGTAGTGAGCAATGTTTTTGCTCTGCTACAGTTGTTTGCGAGATAGAGAAAACAATTTGCCCTCTACCCCGTTTAAAATTCATACTGAATTCAATAAAAATGTGCATGCACCAATGAAACTGCAGCTCGTAATCTCTGCAACGAGAGGTTGGGAGTACTTTGCAAAGGACTATCTTTGAACTGTTTTTCCAGGAGTTTTGTTATGAAACCCACAGGCCTATTCAACAGAGGTGGGAAACTGCGAGAGTGCCAAAAAAATTCTCTTTTGAGAAGCCAAATGAAACGACGTCTTTTTTTCGAAGTGCTTTTCAAAGCACTCTGTTAAAACACGCTGGTGAAGTTTGTTTGTTCTGCGTAATGCAGACTTTTTTAAGTTCAAAAATGCCTGGGAACTCTCTTGAGGAAAAGTTTTTCTCATAAGAGTTTTATACAGAGAGCAAATAATGCGCCATGGTCGATCAGTTACTTCGATGTACTGCTATAGGCTTTACGGCCTTACTGCGTTTTCTAACCGACATGCGGTGTTGCGAAAACTCTTAGTGTTGCAGCAAAAACAGAAATTTGGAACCTTCGTGAATATCAGTTTAACGTAAAAATATGGAAATTATGAAAAACTTGAAAATATAAAAACATGACAATAATAGATAGCAAATCCTGGAATTATATATAGAGCCATAAAATCAGCGGGAAGGCGCTACACCATTTCACTGCTAGTCAGGCGCGCAACCAGGGGGGGGGGGCATTTGGGGAATTTGCCCCCCCCGGAAATTTTCAAAA
>Ga0210059_1002730_pt1 | contig 27855 bp, 16 predicted proteins | sample Ectturendosymbi2_FD_188042 | JGI IMG/M metagenome (GOLD analysis project Ga0210059, IMG submission 188042) | Ecteinascidia turbinata endosymbiont from Florida, USA - Sample 2 (SPAdes) (version 2) | ecosystem: Host-associated > Tunicates > Ascidians > Unclassified | place: Key West, Florida...
ATTTGTGGTTCCAGCGTTGAAGTCCCCCACAAAACAAATATTAGGGCATTGCAGCTCCTCACATAATTGACTCAATTTACCCAGGTATGCTAAAAATTCATCAGTATTAGCTCTACTGCAGTATGGCAGATACACATTAATTAAACACAACTCTGCTTTAACATCAAATTTTAGCTGACTAAATTTTGAAGTTAGTTTCGTTAATGTAGTGTGTAATTTAGACCAATCCTGGTGGCGGTTTGTGTAATATGGACCAGTGTTACAAATGACAATACTTGTATCAAGTACAGTACTTCGAATGTGTTTTTTAGGCTACATTTATAGGAACATCGTATAGTACTGTACACGGTACAATCACAGTATACGAAACAATACGTATAGGAACACTGGCACAAGCATTTTGAGTGCGGTTTCGTTTCCCGAGGTGCAATATCTAGTAGAAGCGAGCCGCATAGTCGTGCAGATTGCTAGGCCCCTTTGAGTGCGCCGTGCGCGTGCCATGCTCAAGCGCACAGCAACGATAACACAGGCAGATGCAGTGAGTCAGACCCTTCGATCCGGAACCGTCGCTTTTATTCTTTGCGTTGCGGCCATTGAAGTGGCGTAGATATTTGCATCAGTAAAGGCAATTACCGTAAAGTTTCTTGTCTGGGAGAACACAACATGCAAGGAACTTCACCCCCTTGGGTTAACAAGCCAGGTAACTACAGAATTTGCCTATAACGGCACCTCTAGGGTATTGCATAAAGAACGTTATTGCCGAATTGACGTTACAAGCGCATTGAAATCCATATAAAAGATGCCATCGGGACCGAACACAATGTAACGTTTTATTGGCGAATTGACGTTACAGAGAACCCGTTATAGGCAAATTTAACTGTATAAAACAGATTTACAAGAGGTTTCAGACTTCATTCGGATTAAACTAAAAAAGTTAGTTTCAGGGCAAATCGTTATTTTCAGGACAAATGTTTTCCGTCCCCCCAGTAAAATGCCTTCCCGTACGCCTATGGCTATGGCAACAATGCTAGCATGCTTCCGTTGTTGAGGGTCTCGGCAAGTGCTCCAAATTTTTCAGGTGAAGGCATGCAGGTGGCCATAGAGGTCCTTTCCACCGTACTTAAACACCTTCGCTGGCAGGTGATCCACGCCACAGGTTTTGTTGGATTTGAGACCAGAGATGGCTGATCGAACATCAGTCAGGGCGGGTGTGTTGTCCAGGCAAGTGATGGGTGGCAGCGAGGGAAAGGAATCTAGAAAGGAAGTGTCAGAAGGATTATTTTTGTTTAGGAGAGTAAATTAAAGTGTTCTGCCCATCGCGAAAGAATTCCGTCGCGCTCTTTAATGAGTTATGTTCCAGAGCTGTACTTTTACATGGCAGAACGAACGTCCGGTTGGACCAAATACACTCTTCAGAGCTTCGTAGAAAGCCCTGATGTTGTTGTTGTTGGAATGTTCCTGGATTTCATGTGCGTTTGTCATCCACCAGCTATTGCGCATCTCGCGCAGATGGTGTTGGACTTGGGAGCGAATCCTGATCCATCGTTGATAATGAGCGGCGGATTTGGGCTGCTGAAGGTGAGCCTTGTAAGCTCAGTTTTTCTTATGCAGAATGACGTGGATTTCCGTCCAGTTGGCGTCAAATCAATCTTGATGTCACTTGTGCATGACGCCAAGGGTGGATTTCGCGGTGGACAAAATCGTGTTCGTAATAGACTCCCATTCAGCAGTACGTTTTGGCCAATTTGATGAACCGTCCGATGGTTTTGAGAGCTCCTCCAACTGATGGTTCAATGTGCGTTGAAAATTTTCCCTCACTTCCCCAGAAAGCAGGGCATTGGCATCTAGTCTCTTACAAGGCTGCTTCATGCGCACGGGAGTGCGTACGTGCATACTGAGCTGGCTACGGAAAAGACGGTGATCTGTGCAGCAATCTGCAACACGCATAGCTCGTGTTCTCTTCACATCACGAAGATCAGAACGACGTACGATAACAAAGTCAATCAGGTGGCAGTGCTTCGATCGCGAGTACATCCAGGAGGTCTTGTTTCTGTTCTAGAGTTGAAACATGGTGTTAGTGATATATTGAGAAAACTCTGAGCTGACTTCGACCAAACGAAGACCATTGTTGTTGCTTTTACCTACACCATGTCCCGATTACAGTCTGCCACACTTGGTGATTAGCCCCAACCCGCGCATTGAAATCGCCGAGTAGAAGCAGCTTATCAGCACGAGGTACATGCTGGAGTGTGGAACGCAGTGCAGCGTAGAAAGTGTTTTTTTTTCATCCGAAGAGTCGAGAGTGGGAGCTTATGCACTGAGCAGAGTGGCAAATCGCCCCCGAGTCAAGGGAAAGCGCATGGACATCAAACGTTCACTGATGCCAACAGGGGATTCTGTCAATGATGGCAGCAGAGAAGAACGGACAGCAAAACCAACACCGTGAATGCAAGGGGAACCTAGAGGGCGGCCCTTCCAAAAGAAAGTGTACCCCCTCCCACTTCTGTTAGAATCCTTCATCAGAGAGATGGGTTTCACTGAGTGCAGCTGTGTCGATGTCGTAGCGCTGGAGTTCAGCAGCAACAAAAGCAGTACGTCGCTGTGGTCGGTTATTACTTGCGTTGTCGAGAAGAGTACGTGCATTCCATGCAGCAACCCAGAGTGATTTTTTTGCAATTTGTATTTTTATTTTTTTCATGTTTCGACCGCAGAGTGAGACTGAGTTCGTGTACAGCGCGCAACTCACCCATTTTCCGAAAGTTCTCGACAGTGATCAACATTTTTACACGCAATTAATTGTGACGTGGACATTGCAAAACATTCTCAAATAAAATACGACTCTAGAATATCTGCCAGTTGGTATGGGAAGCGCAAGTGCGTGACTTCACACGGCCGAAATCTGAACCTTACTTGTTATAGTTTGTAGCGAAAACCACCAATGGAATTCTATTGAGTTCGCGCATATCGGAGTCTATTATGAGAAGTCTTTGTCTTACAGCGTAATTGACCAAACGCCCACCCACGGTTCGAAATGGCGATCAGTCAGAAGAAAGCAGCTGTAGAGGACTTCACGATATAGTTCAGGCAACATTTGTGAAATTATGTGGAGAAACTAACGCGGCAGAACAGTTGGCGCTATAGGCAGTGCGGCGGAGAGTTGGCGATGCAGGTTGTAAAAAATAATGACCGGCTAGTAAAAGACTTAAGGTGACATTCCACCCTTTCCGATTGATCTTTCAACACCGTTTAAATTTACAACCGGGTAACTACAATCTTTGCGCATTTGTTTCTGCTCACCTTGAGCATCTGTCAAAATCTGCCTCTCAGGTTTTGAAATTCTTGCCGGTGCAAACGGATTGTGTAGTTCGCACTGTCGGCGTCCTTCAAAATCTCTCTTGCCCGTTTTTGCAGGTATGTTTATCTAATGTTCATGTCGGGAATCGAACTTCATGGGACACTACGCAGTAAAATTTGGCTATCGAGACACGCGACGGGTTCCGAATTGATCACGCCGAAGTATAAAGCAGTGGCTTTCGTAATGCTACGCATTAAGTTGCTGCTGAATAAAGAAGGGGATGCTGATGAATTTCCTGCACAGCCTCTCTCTGTTTTGCATCCACCGCATTTTCAGCTTGCCTGTAAAATAGGTTTACTCGGCATGGCACTGAAATTCCACCAAGACTCGAAACAATGCAGACCAGTGGCGCTACTATTTGTGCAAGGTTTCGAGAAGTTCTTCGCGTAGTTTTAATGGCAGAGTAAGTGTGGTAAGACTTTTGCGCAGCGTGTGTGCTGCACTACTTAAGCGTATTTTTAGCATTTTCTTGGAAACCACGAATACCTTTTACTCGGCAATGTTTTGCTATAGCTTCCGTGTTTGCTGATAAACATACAGAAGACACTTGGTGAATTCTTTGGTTTATGGTTTAAGCAACAAGGATCGTTCGGTAGATCTTTGTGTGAAGAAATGTTCCTTTTGATATTCTGCGCGTTGGTTGCAGGTGAGATTTTGAGAATATGTATGCAATAAATTTATCTACAATTTATATTTTTACCAAGTCATAGCTCTGAAAAAGTTGTATGGCAACACCGCAAGATGTCGCTCACTTCTAGATTTGTTTGATCGGTCTTGCTTGGTAGTTCTGGTAGAGCTGACGCTGCATGTTCCAATTTTTAGCTAACATTTTAGACTTATTGCTCAGTACAGCCCTGCCATTCCTTTTTTCTAAGAACGTTTTTTGACTGCTTGGTTGTTTCTGTGATTGTTTGTAAATACTGAAAACCAGTAGTTTTTAAGCCTATGTTGTGACGTTAGGCTGCCATTGCATTGCAGTGTTGAAAAAGCTTCCATATTTTTAAATCGCAAACGGGTTTTTAGGTTCTAATTGCTATTTTCGTCAGGCTCCTTAACTTTGGCAATTCAACTGCCCTGACTCTGTACTTGCTTCAGATCCAAATAAATTGTTATGTTTGATATCTCACTCAGTGTTGCCACTCTATGTTAACAAGTTTTCCCTACAATTAGAATTAAAAATCTCTACATTTCCCTGCACAACCTGAAACAAAAAACGCAATCATTTTTAGCTGCAACATTTGGCCTTGAAACCCGACATAGATACGTTGCATAATTAAGAGTGCAATATCAAAACTACATGTATAAAAATAAAACAACTTTAATTACAGAAAGCACCACTGCATGACCACATGTCAATTTTTTTTTCAAAAAAAATTATTCCAATGTCTTCTAAGATTAGTCAGCACCTTTGGAAATAAATCTAAGCATAATCCCTTGCAACTCTCCTCCAGCTGGTTGCAATTAACAAGGAAAATGTCTCAATAGTGATATCACCAACAGCTTCAGAGTTTTAATTTTTCAAAATGTTTTCCTTTGCTTCGCCACATAATTTGTAAATGCCTAAGTATTTGGTTGACTTCAAAGTCATCTGAAAAATTCTCACTGGACTTTATTGCTTCCAAAGTGCACACAGCCAGACAATCCCTCACTTCAGCATGTTTTTATCGTTATTCAAGCGGGAGAAAGTTCATTCAACCTCAGCAGTGCTTTGAGGTCATGCAGTTACTGTACAAACACAATGACATTGCATTGCGACTGTACTTTTCACTAGTTTTGTACTTGTACTGCAGTCTTTGCAAATTGGAATTGACTAGGCTACACCTTATACTAGGCTAAGCCTTGGCTTTCACTCAGAATGCAATTCTATCCACAAGAAAACTTGGCCACACTGCCGTCCTTGCGTCAAAAATAACCCAGTACCACTAGGATTTATTGCCTTCTAAAGTGTCAAAAACGCATTTTCCAGTGTGTTTTGCAAGCGTGCCAATAATAAATTGTTGACCAAACACGTTCGTGAAGTGTCACAAAGGTAGAAACAAAGAAATAAAAATTCTAAACACAAAAATCCCTACGAATCCCTACAAAACAGCGATTTTTCCCGTAGGGATTCCCTACTCCCTACAAAAGTGTAAAAATCCCTACTGTAGGGATTTTTCCCTACGAGTGGCAACACTGACTCACTTCACCTTCTGCTTGTGACACGAGACGTCTCACTTCACTTTACAGTTGTGACATCACAATCCACTGTACATCTGTGTGTAGCATGCCACTTCATCTTAATTAGCAAAGAAAACTGCGGTTTTGAGGGCATTATTTTTTCTTGACATTGCATCCGAGAATAGCGTTACTAGGGGTTGTTCTGTGCTACAAAACCAATCATTTTTTCTAGCAAAATCATTCACAAAAAGTTTTTAATTTCAATTTATTTCATGATAAAATGTTGCTTTCAAGTTTAACAGTCAGTTTGCATGTTTTGAAGTTAAAAAAATGAGTCTGAACTTGTTCTGTGATTTCGAGGAAGTTTTTATAGATTTTAGGGTTGATTTCAATCATCAACAAATAAATGATTTTTATGACAACTCTCTGCACGCTGGAAAGTGAAATTAATCCTTCATAAACTCAACTTTGCGTCAATCATAAAACATGCAATGACCAGGTCAGCCTAATATTTGACGCAAACCTTTGAATTAACTTCAACAAAGAGTCACCTTCACTGAATATTTTTTGAAAGCTGATTTACGTAAATCAACAATATTCCATTAGCGGTTTGATTAAAGAAAAGACTTGTGTGGTGCGCAGTGAACCCAAGTGAGTGAAGTAAAAATGAAATGGTGTGTTGTGAAAAACCGATGTCGTGTACTGTGAACCAAAGTGAGTGACGATTAGACTCACGCGTCTGCTGCGTGTTGCAAAAATCGATATGCGGGACATTGCACGAATACGTATGACGTAAAACTCTTGGTGCTTTGGTAAAAAGATGTGGTGTGCTGTGAATGAAAGTGTGAAACAAATCCTACCGAAATGTTGACAAGCAGCATTTTCCTTCACCTTCCACCACCACACAGAAATGATCTTATTGTTGTTTTACAAAATATAGTGTCTTCTGATTGCTTCAATGTTTTAACTAAAAATATTCAAACTTGCAAGGAATGTTGAATGAGCTTGAAGGTAATGACAGAAAAAAAGCAACAAGATTTCAACCAAAAGTTGAAATCAAATTCACGTCACTTTTTCGCTGGCGCATGCGCTCCACTGCATAATTGTGTTTCGCAACATGGAATTGGTCAGGCTTTATCTTTCAGAAGTTGAAGAAGCTTGTCCCATTTATAGATCTTTTCTGCAGTTTTATCAATTCGCTTCAGTCACCCAAAGATTTACAGCAACAACAGGCAGAGTCGCCCGGTGGCATAGGCGTAGCCAGGGGGATCGAAAGGGGCCATACCCCCCAAATTTTTAGAAAATATAGTCATTTTGTGCTTTGAGAGGAGTTTTTCTAAGCATAATGGTGTTATTCGCCTAAAATCAAACATTTTCCCCCCAAAATTTTCGGGCTGGCTACGCCACTGCCTGGTGGTCACGCCAGAAAGTCATCCTTTAGAACATGAAGTTCTTTAACTCCACTTGTCGAATTCGGTTGCTTTGGTTCTCTTTCCTGACCAATGACATGATTCTGACTTTAAAGTCAGAAAGTAGTAGCACAAATGTTCAGGAAGGTTTTCCTTCTTCCTACCAGTAGCAACCCTCCTTATGGAAAACATCTGAGGATTAAACTGTCACAGACTATCTGGGTGGTCAAAATCCTCGAGAAAGGCTGCCAGCGCTGTTATTCGCACAAAGTTATACACCTTCATGAGGGTTACGTTTCTTTACGACACTCACGCTTGCCTTGTTTCTGTATCGCAAAAATCAGCAGCTCTTTGGTGAGGCATTGTTACAGTGATTGATTTAATTTATAACGAAAATGATCTAAAACATGTCAAGCAACAATATGAAATTATATCACTGCGCAGGTTATTTTGGGTCCACAACGCGTGCGATCTCTTTGTTAACCAAACAAAAGGTGTTGTGACTATAATCAAAGTGGTAATGAATCCATTGCTGCTGTTGGTAGGATCCTCAAAACAGTAGGAATAAACAAAGACAGTTGCTGTTAGCGATGGCATAAACTAATCGCTGCCACTGCATGGTTACACCAACGAGAGCTTTTGCAGTCTGCAAAAGCTTTCCTACAATGCAGCAACAGAATCTCCCCCACAATGCAGCCACTTTTTGCAGTCTGAAAAAGCTCACCCACAATGCAGCAACATAATACTAGTGCTGAAGGTCTGTGAGTTTGTATTTTTGAGCAACTCGCTTCAAAAATCTCAGAGTAGTGATCAAGGGGACGGTTGCACGTGTAGGTGATGGCAAACCAGAAAATTGTTCTGTTCTGGTGCATTAAAGCGGAAGGGCTTATCAACGTCATTAAAATTTTAAGACTTCAAAAAACTTCTCATGTTTATTTTGAGACGTTTCGGATTGTTTTTGATCCATTTTCAATCGGGAAATCGGGAATTGTACAACTTTAGGCAAGACAAGCAATTCAAAACCGAAAAACTTGGTGACGCAGAAAAGTGAATGTGACGTGATGTGACATGGACAGGGTTTTTTTAAGGTTTCGCTTTGGTGACCGCAAGGAAATTTTAAGAGACCGCTTGGAGGAATTTGAGAGACCGTTCTCCATTGATGTGATCTCAGGTCACTATATTTTGAGAGACCGTTGGAGGAATTTGAGAGACCGTTTTGGTCCCTCAAAACACCTTAAAAAAACACTGGACTTGGATGTGATTTGTTCTGTTATGATTTAGCATGTCAAGTAATTTGCAGCTAAATCTAATTCTATTTCTTAACTTTATGGTGGACGCTGTATTCTTCGGTTTTTGAACCACGGTCTCCTGCTCGCTGTTGAATTGTACTTATTCAAACCACCGTGTAGGCCAAACGTGGTGTGGAAATCGATTTTCACTTGTATTCTTCGCTGATATGGCCAACTAGATTTTACTGATCGTCTCTGGTAAAGACTAAAATAACGTAAAGGCGTCTCAGAAACGTGTTGGAGCTATTTGTAGTGTTCGAACCTCACACCTTTTTTAACTTCGATTCGAACCCTTCTTTCTTCAGTTGCGAAAGGACAACAAGTGAATTCCGTCCATCCCAACAACGTCGGAACTTATGGGGAAACCAGGCTGAGAATTTTCGGCAAGGGTGAGCGTACTTTTTTCCCTCTTTCCTTTCTTCCTAGTGCAGGTTTTTTTAAAGGCATTTTAGGGACCCGATTCGCGTCCCTACAATCAGGAAAATCATCATTGGGTCCTTAGAATCAGATAAAATCGGGTCCCTATAATCAGAGAAATCGGGTCCCTACAGATTCACATCGGGTACCTAACATTTTACTTAAAAAAACCTGTCCTAGTGGTTACAAGCGTTTCTACCGTTTATGTGCCACTGTAATGGTGATGACAACTGTGTTTACCGAAATCTCTCTCTTATGACTTTCACTTCGCTTGATTTAGCCTTTATACTTTTTCTTGATGACAATTGGCGGCAGGCCGAAGCCTGAATTGTGCTTCTTGCCGGGGTAGATTAGGTGAACGCTCTTGCCCAAGGAACGCTATACGGCAATTCACTGAGTGGCTGTGGATCGAACACCTTTAGATTGAGAGGCGAACACATTACCACTGAGCTATTTGTCGCCCTTTAATTTTATAATTTGCATCTATTGATGGACAGCCTGGGGTATTCGGCAAAGAGATATGCTCTGAAGACAACTGAATTAGTCACGACGTTTGCTCTCATTTGATAAGACATGCAAACGTTTCGTAGAACTTGCATACATGTAAAAATTCAATACAAATAAAAGTTGCCCTTTCGTATTTGTTGTTAGTTCGTTAGTTGTGGGCAGAAAGACGTACTTCTATTTTTAAGAGAATACATCCTATTGTGCATGCTTTAAACAAGTTCTTTCTCATTTGCATGGCTCTAATCAAGTTCGTTTGTCCCATTGTGTGTTGATCTCAGGCTCAGTGCATTGGTTTGTCAGTCACAACTGTGCCTAAGCGCGACATACTCCTTACTTCGCATGTTACCTCCGAGCCATTTTATGTTAGCGGAGCATTAAAATTTGGAACCAAAAACCATTTCGGTATGCATATATGGGCACAGACTTTCCTGTGGATCTGAACGTCGATAAAACAGCATCTCGAAAGGAGGTTATCTTGGTGAACTCTTTGAACCAATACACTTGCGACGTGCATGAAGAAGAGAGCGATGAAGCTCAGACTGTTTGCTATACAAGGTCATTTTGAAGTTTATTTTTTACAATTTTGGTGACGGCAATTGGCGGCAGGCCGAAGCCTGAATTGTGTTTCTTGCCTGGGCGTTTGAGGCTAACGCTCTTGCCCAAGGAGCGCTACAGCAATTCACTCAGTGTCTGTGGATCGAAAACCCAAACTTTCCAATTGGGAGGAGGACATTTTACCACTGAGTTATAGTCGACCACAGTTTGAAGTTTAACTAAAGTAGAAGCAGTGGCGTGCAGAGGAGGGGCGAGAGGGACGCCGGCCCTGGGCATCCAAGGCAGGGGGGCATCCAAACAGTGAAATTATAAAACGTTAAATGTTGTAACTAGATTAGTTTTTCTATTGTACGTCTACTAATACATGCTGCATGGATTTTATTTCTCAAAACTTGTTTTGTTGTCAACACGAATTTTTACGTATTCAAATGCCACTACTTCTCAGCTTCATCAATCTGATATGTGACATGACATATTCCAGATCGTGCGATCAATGGAAAATCACACAAAGGATTGAAAGATATTAATCAGAGTTGAGAAAACCCCGTTTTTCTAAGAAAAACAACCCATCTATTTTTTTAAATCCGAATTTTTTTGTTTTTATGAAAAGAAACAAGTTTTTGTTTTTATCAACAAAAATTATTTTTATCAAAAAACAAAAACCCCGTTCTGAATTGTCTTTATTGCACCATGCAATATCACCATTTTCAGAACTACACAACAATAACTTGTTATACCTATTATGGCATTCAAATTTGAGTGTAAAAAATGTACCCCATCTTTGTTTTCGCAAAGTGTTGTTGGTCAATTCACTCCAAAGTGGTAAGGCTTGGCAAGTACGCGAACAGCCAACAGAGATAAGCCACTCCCACACAACCTCTGCAGTTTCACGTCAAGTTTATGTACATGTCCAGCCAGGGGCGCAGGACGTTATGTTACAGTTAGAAAAAGAAAAAATACTTGAAGTCTAAGATTAAGTCCAATATTTTTCACTGGTTTTACTTATTCCCGTACTGTAGCTTGTTGTGGGTATCTGGCATGTAACTAAAAAGTTTAATTTGCACAACACACATAAAAAAGTATTAGCCAAACTTTATTCTTTTACTCTGAGAAGCAAAATAACTGACAAAAAATAATAGGTCAGAAATTTCGCAGAGTTCACAAATTTCGCTTGACACCGGGCTACAGGAACTTACTTAACAGAATGTTTTGTAACGGCATTGGAGTCCGAGACTCAGGTTTACAGACGCATTCTTAACACTATTTGTTCACTTGGTACAACACTTTTGCAGAGTGGGACGCTAATTCCTAAACTGGTCAAGCCCAGCTAAAGTACGAATGCAATGTGACATGCACACCCTCAAACGAACAAACACTGCAATGTCCGGGCACTCAGTCACAAAGTAAAATGCGGTTGTAGTGTTCAAAGAATAAGGTAGAATAAAAACAATCTGACTGCATCAAAGCAGGCAACCATTATGTTATTAGACCTTCTGCATCTTTCGAGAAACAAGTGCATATTTTTTCTTAATACAGCCTCAAATGTAGGAATGTTACATTGAACCTGATGAGTCATTAACACTCACTTTCCAGGGCAGGTTTTATAGAGCTCTGCATCCAAAATTATAGGCCACACGCAATCTTTGCATGCATGACTTTCTGAAATTCCACCATATTTGTGATGCATACATGGGCGTACAAAAGGAACGAAAAATAACATTTTTAACTGCAGTTGAACATCGGGAGAAGAGGCTCGCAGATTTTTTGCTGCACAGTATTTTTATCGCAGTTGTCTATGAATGTCTTTGTCATCTGGGAGCTCAGTATCCAGTACAGCTCCCAGCTACTTGTATTGGTTAACAGATTTTCGGTTTTTACCACCCATGTGTCAGTAATGGAGTGACTGTGCTTTTTGCACTCTTAGCCTTAAACGTCATACAAACAGCTTTGCTGTAGTTAAATATTTCCATGTGATTCTGCATAAGCCTGCCACACAGATAAAAGTTCTCTTCGCACCATTTCCGAAAATTAGAACTTTTTAGTTTTAGCCAAGACGCAGACCGAACGATCAGGACAGAGTAAAAATTTGTATTCTCATACAAACAGCTGGTTCCGTACTCAACAAGTGCAATCATGGATTTAGTGTGACAGATGTATAGGCTACTAAAGTAAACCTGACTGCCTAATTTTTGCCTAATTTTCGTCTAGTTTTAGCAAATTCGTTCTACCCCTATTCTTCTAGCGTGTGCTTGAATTTCTATCACAAATGAAGATCCCAAACTTGAAAGATAGCCTATGTCAAGGGTGAGGGGTATTTGAATGCTACCATTTCGGGCAAACGGATCAGATGTCTTGTGCCTTTCGGGCATAACGGGTCAGATGTGTTTGGGGCAAACGGCTTTTTCTGGCATCCATGAGTTATGTGAAAGTTTTTAGAAGCACGTTTAGGGCTTTCAGGACTTGCACTGGTTGCAAAAGTTAGGGTCTTGTAAAGCGTCATTTGGAGCCAAAGTGGTCTAGTAGGCAGGAGCGTTCAACACTTGACTAGCACTCATATGACATTTCACTAAACCTTTTTCCCAAGCCGTGATACTGGGATCAACCCAAAAAGACACTGAAACGTGAATCAGTCCTCAACCAACATTTAATTAGAAACTATCAGGTTTCGAAGCAAAAATGCAACTAAATAACGCTTTTTTAAGAAATGTACTACGTTAATAATGGTGATCCGCTTTGCCCCTAACAAAAATAATAATCAAAAGGTCGAAGAAGAACAAGCGGTTTGACGAGGCACTAACTGTTATGTGAAGATTTATCTTATCAATTTGAAAGTTTCAGCAATTTGCACGGTTCAACAGTACCCCAATGTTATAAAGTTTCATGAAGGCAAATTGAGGCCTGTCTAAAACAAAATAGCACACGAACAAACAGATAAAAAATGCCTTAAAAATACGAAAAGTTTTATCTATCTCCCAAGTGGACACTTCCAGCATATTTGTGGTTGAATACCAATCATTTACGAAATTTTCGATCAGATAACCTGTCTCAAGATAAATCTTGTAAGGAGATAATTTTACGAGCAAGACAAAGAAAAATTCCAATAAGATTTCTTAAAAATGATTAGAATATAAAATTTTATGTTTATTTTTTTAAAGTTTCTACAAATGAGAAAATTGCTGTGCAATGTTTTGAAAATTTTGGGGGGGGAAAATGCCCCAAATGCCCCGCCCCTGGTTGTGCGCCTGTGTCCTGCTAATTCAACATCTGCATAGTGCAATTTTCAAAATATGGTTTCATATGTTCCAACATCAGAAACAGCTTTAATGCAGAGAAGGCAGAAAAATTGATTAAAATACACCGATTTTACAAAGCTTAAGAAGATAACCAGTAGAATTTACTCAAGCTGTTCAAATTATTCTTTTCTGTTTTCAAGTCCTTCAATTTTCGTTGCTGTTCGTTTTGTTTAATTAAAACATGCACAAATAACTGTCCAAGTGTGCTGCCTATTTTATTTTTTACTTCATAGTAGATCTTCAAATGAAAAGTAACAAGTGGGATTTTTGAGGGGGTTTATTGTTTTTTTAAATGGCCTTTTTGAAGAAACTGGTGTTTTTTTGGTTAGGTCCAATTACATCAACACTGAAGATAATTATGGACGTTTAGTTGAATTTCTGAGCCAAAGTTCAAAACTGTCTTACCAACTGTTCTATTTGGTTTTATGAAGCATCACTAGTCCCCGTTTCGTTTTTTTGTGCTAATACAGTCGCACACCTGTGCTTGCAATATGTGCTTCGTTTCGAGTTTCGTCATTAATTGGCATTTCAGGCGGATTGATCATAACGGCTGACACAAGTCCGCATCTTTTCTCCGCTTAGTTATTGTATGTAAAACAGCCACATGATAAAAAACGAAAATTTTCTTGCGTACTTCATGCGCATTCTCGATTCTTGTGAAGTTTCGTAAAGTTTCAAACTGTCAACCCTGGGTGTCCGCCATTTCAGCCGCATACCTTCTGATCGACTGCTATTTGACGAGACATTTGTGCAGCCTTGTATTTTTGCAGTTGTGAACTGCGCTGACGTAGCACTGAGTGTGCTCTACTCCCCTGTTTCTAACGCGTTGCCGGATATTTTTGCAGTCATGAACTGCTCTGTCTTAGGAGACCGCTGATAATTAATTTATGTTCATTGCAGTGACACACTGTAATTTACAACAACAAGTAAAGAGAGTGCGTGTAGAAAAATATGCACAGGCACAACGGAGAATGGAGGTATGGCGGGGGCATTTCCCACCCTCCATTCAAAAGAGGTGCAACGGGGGCGGAGGTGCCTTTCATCACAGGTGTAGAATATGTAGGCAAAACTTTAGGATGCGAAGGATTTCTCCCAAATTTCCCCAAACTTGACCGAAACGTTTTGCCTAAAAATTTTCTCGCACAAAGATAATGAAGACCTCCTTTTGGTGTAACCTCTAAGAAACGGTGTTCATGTGTTTTTATGCAAACCTTGGAGCGTCATTTTTTGAAGTCAAACAACGTTGGGCGATGTTTTACCCGGATTTTCCGGGCTTTTACCCAGATTTTCAGCAAATTAAAACCTTTGGGGGTGCGCTTGCAAGCCCTAGCGCTGCTCCAGCGTCCCTGAATATGCATGTTGTGTCAAAAAACTTCGCCAAAACGTTGGTTTGTGTGGTGAATGTATGATTACCTTGTCCTTGCCACGTAGTGGCGCCTGCAAACTTGCAATCCTTAATTGTGGCCCTGTGTTCGCCCCTCAGCTGTTGCGTTGTGCTTGCGGTCTCGGAATGCAATACTGCCAAGTGTTCTTTTAGTGCAGTTTGCCCGCCCTTGGAAGCATTTGTTCACCAGCTCGTGGTCTAGTGGTAAGTGCGTCCGCTTCGGTGCTGGTAGGTCGAGAGTTCGACTCTCGGCCGGGTCTTACCAAGACCTTGTAAGTTGGTACTGCAGCCTTCTTATCAGACGCACGGTGTACGGAAGAGCTGCAGGGAACCCAGAACAACAACAAAAATAAACAAGTGAAATGAAACCTGAAACTGTAGAAATTCAGTCGTGGCGCTACAAGACCATTGTAGTTATAAAGCGCCAACAACAAACCACCATATCACACAAGCATTTGATCAGTTACGCTGTTGTGTTTTTTCAGATTTTCATTGCTCGCTTGTTCAGCTCCATGACTGAGCGGTGTCCTTAGTGAATTAAAGCCTGGCTTTCTGCAGATAGTGTTTAGTAGAATTCGCAGGCGAGTGCACGACAGTTTGCAAATGTGAAAATGACGTCATATTGTGACGTCGCAAACAACGTATATCCAGTAACAATGACCACCATACGCCACTGCTCAATACTAGAATTTGGTAGAGGGGGCATCCAATCAAGCAGTCGCCCCGAGCATTACCAGACCTCTTCACGCCACTGAGTGGAAACGTTTTATTTCTGATACTTTTTTTCAGCAACCGTTTTTAAACTCTCACCTCTCACTTCAGTTTTTAATGAAGTAGTTCATGAACCACTGTCTATGAGCTCCGAAACGACTATCATGTGGAAGGTTTGAGGGCTTACGAAAATGTATACTGTGTTTCATCGAGAAATTGTGGCTAATGCTTCTCTCAATGATCAAGTGTGATTTGCGCGTAGATGAGTGGATTGAAGGGAATGCTCTTTTCAGGGGGAATTGTCGAAAAAGCGTAAGAAGCACTATTTTAATGCGCATTTGGAGTTGTTGACCACGGATGAAAAAAATGGAATAAAAAAGTGTGGCACACTTACTTCCTTGTAAAAAGCGAGAGGAAAACTTCGAAAGGTTTACTTTTAAGTTGGTGGATAGCTAGCAGACTGACTTGAACCAGTCGGCAATCAGCCTTTATATCTGAGCTACGTAGATATTCGTCGAGTTTTGTCAGCGTGAAAGAAATCTGCGCTCTTGCGACAATCATTCAGATTCTTCCAAGGGTGGCGAATATTAAGCTGTAGGACAGTTGCGTGTTGACCTAGGGCCCGCATGATTTTACTATTTTGTACTTTTGCCCGTACGGTCGCTAGTAGGTAACAACAAAATGCCATCAAGGCGTTAGCAAACAAAGCTCATTTCAGTTTAGTTTTCCAACTACTGCTAGTGGACGTCGTATTCAACAACACGTTCACACAATGCTTGCAAATTATGTTTAAAACCCAACAGGTTGCATACTATTTTCCGGAATTATGACAAAACAATCAGTAGCTCTTTTTTAAAAAGAAATTCTTTAACTCGGACCTATTCATGGTCTTGTCCCGGTCCAGGCACGGATTCTGGTTATATCGTGTCAAAATCAAATGCTATAGTGTTTTTGATTCACTTTTTCAAATGTAACTTGAGCTTGTGTACAGACCAATGGCTGTGGGCACGTACTACCTGCGAATGCGGATCAATGGTATTGACTTGCATCAATCCAAGTATTGCGGCGGGCATTCTACGAGCAGGTCATGCTCAGTGCAAGTAAGTTAATAAAAATCGAATGTTTTCGTCCAGCCGGCAGAAAACCCGACCAGATATGATTTTAAAACAGTCTCGAGTAAGAGCAAAACTTATTTGATAAATTCTGGCGTTGATATTAGTTATTGATGGTTACGAAAATATTCTGCTGTTTCTGCTTTTTGAAGTATGTAAGTCACTCGCTGCCGAACACAAATAATCCACTCGAGATGTTTTTTCTATCCCATCATGGGTTTAAAGTAGCTTTCGATGCCATTACAGCACATTGAACAACGGCATGAAACAACGCCGGCTCGGAACCGTAACAGCTTGAAAAATTTTGTTTGTACAATCATCGTAATAAAGCGAAAATTGTGAAACATCTTTTGGTGGCAGAAAACAGAGCACCTGGCGTTTTGAGGAAGTTAGTTTTTCAGTGCCAATTTTTCACTTCCTGCTTGTTAGAAAGTTACTGTAAAACATGTTTTTTGCTGATCCGCTGTTTGTGACGTCTCATTGACAGGTGCAATCATCACTCACGCCCACCGTGGCATCCCTGAGCTGGGTCACGAATAAACCTCAGCAGATAATTACTCTTAATGGCCGCATCATCACCACTCTGACGACATCAACCGAAGAAACTGCAAGCAATGGCGCCACTAGTGGAATATCAAGGATATACGTCACGTCGGGATGTTGTGAACTTTATAAGTCTACCGACGTTTTGTAAGTCGAAACTGCTTTTTTGTCAGTTATAACTTGCGTGAGCTTGCTTTCCATTGACCTTTATCCTGCTGTCCTTTACTTACTGCAAATGTCTATTTTTGAAAGATGTTTGCTTCGTAGAAGGCTTAAAGTGAGAGTCAACTGGCTTTAATGTTGTCCAAAGGCTATTTAAATGTTCCATAATCTCATCTTGTCTTAATGTCTTGCAAGGAATGACAAACGTAAACAAAGTAAACACAAGCAAAGGAAAACATAGGCAATAATCAAGCTGAAAACCGCTGATATGTGCCTTGCAGAAGAAGTAAATGATAACCTCAACACGGTTCAATTGATCAAGGGATGGTCAAAAAACGATGATGAAACTGTACGCAAAGCGATTTTAGTGTTAAGCCTAATAGAAGTTTCTGGAAATGTATTGGCGCAACGTAGTCAACTGTTTTTCGAAATCTTGCACAGATACGGAGTGACATTAAGCAGCTCCGGCTCACAGCAGGGGTCAATGATGTGCAGGATCAAGTCTCAATTCGTTGGCAACCAGAACTTGTCCTTCATTGTGAGCGGAACCCACGGCAGCTCCTACCCTTATAAAGCAATTCGTCACGTCAGTGCTGACAACCGCATCTACATGTTTCAAACATACGCAGGTCAGCCACGCTATCGATGAAACTGAAGTACGGACCTGTTTTTTAAACACATGTGTTGTTGTGGCATGCTGCGCATCAAGCGCCGTGTGCGCGTGTGTCTCAAGTAACTGCTGATCCCAGTTAGAAAAGTTGTGTCTATGTTGAAAAAAAAAGATTCATGATAAAATGTCAATTATTGTTCCGTTGCGAAATTACACTTACAGTGCAATTGCCGTTTTAGCTTCGGAAAAAATGCAGGGTCTTTACGTTTAAAGGGCATAGAAAACACGCCGAGGTGTCATTTACGGATACTGAAACGAGGTTGCTGCGTTCGAAAACCCAGTAAACTGCAGCTGTACGTGGAATAACTTACAATGTTATTGTTTACCTGGTTGAACGCTTGGTGTTATAGATAGAAGGCGATTCATCATTAATATACTTTATCCTTTCGGCGCTATTTGCTTATTCGACCGCTTTTCTGTCAAATTAATCTCAGTGGCTATTCAGTACCAATCGTTTTTTTAAACATGCAACTGACCCTCTTTGGACACCTCTAACGGATCTGTAACGTTTGAAATGTCTCCTTTAATTTGATGCCCGATCTGATTGATTTAGTCGTGGAAGATGTCCATCCGAAAGAAGGCAGCATCCACGGTGGCACGCTTTTAACCATAACAGGAAAATATTTTGATGAGAAGAGTGGGATTCCAGTCAAGGTTTGTGTTGCATATTTCAAAAGGTATCATTGATAGAGTACAATATTGGTGTATTCTGAATATCAGACTGACGGAATTCACATCAGAATTTGCGTTCTATTTTTGATGTTAACTGACGATTTTTGCATCATAACTTGCATTCTCAGCGCCTTTAAGTTCGCTCCACGCCCGCTTTTACCGATATGATATCAAAGCTTGTAATATACGTACTCAATCAATTGTTTATTGCATTCGTGATGTTATGGAAATGAGAAAGTGCATGCATACCTGGGGACGGCAATAGTTCAGTGGTAAAATGTCCACCTCTCAATTGGAAGGTTGTGTGTTCGATCCACAGCCACTGAGTGAATTGCCGTAACGCTCCTTGGGCAAGACCGTTAACCTCAACCGCCCCGGTAAGAAACACAATTCAGGCCTTGGCCTGCCGCCAATTCCCGTCATCAAATTAACAAAAAAATGTACCTGAAGGCTGTGTGAAGGGTTGAGGCAACGTAAAGCCTATTTACGAGTCCTGATAATAAAAAAATCGCTTACGCAAAAGCAATGAATCTACGAGCCAATCAAAGGGTTGTATTTAAACTCGGCTCCTCGCCAGATTCTTCAGAACCAACACTTTACCATAATCCGCTTTCTGGTTCCGAAATGTGTCTGGTCGTTACTTTCTTCAGTGTTTGCTGTCTGTGACAAATAAACAACTTTTGCCAATAAAAAATTACTTCGTTTTGTTTTACGACAGCGCGCTTATCAGAGTAGGCAACAACATTCAGGTCCATTATCTATTGGACCATCTAACCATTAAAAGCATAAAATTATTACTGCACGGCGGCCATATACTTGTGCAGAAAGCCCGGCGCTCGCATATTTTAGTGAGCGTTTAGCTATCAATGTCAACAGCAGTAGATGAGCCGATGTTTCCGTAGTAATCATTTGTTCACGAACATAATGTTTTCGTGACTCAGTTAAAACTGTGTGATACATTAAAGCCCCTAGTCATGTTAAACGGCATCTTTCCGTGTTATTTTGGGATGTGTTCAACAGGTCTCAGGTTTTGCCTATTCAGGAATGTGCTCAACAGGTTTTGGTCGGAGGCGAGGAGTGCGATGTCAAGACCGTCAACGATACGCAAATAGAATGCAGGACCCCGGCTCAACCAGGCGAGAGACTGCTGTATCCTGGTGGTAGAGGTATTCTGCATGAAGTTTTTGACACACAAGACATCGATGCAAATTTGGACGAATTATCAGCAGGTGACGTGGCTTCTAAGTGCGAAAATCGAATAACCATAAAGATTTGTTTACACTATTACATATGGTAAGCATTTCCACATGTAATTTATTATTCAGTACAAAACAAATCAGATAAAGTACTAGTGATCTGAATGTGCTTTTCAACAGCATTTAAGAATATCAGCACTAGGCTGCTCAAGGTATTCAGGATGACTTGTATTTCCCTTGGTGTGTTTATCATTTCAAATCAAGAGTTGCGTTGCCATAACGTGGCAAATCAAAACTTCCTTTGAGGTTTTTAAAACAATTGCTGCACCAGTTTCAAGAAGAGCTTTTGTCTGTAGTCCGATGGTACTTTTCCGACTGCAGCCGAGCTGTATCAAGTGAAGCAGGAAATTTGGTCACAAGAAGTCGAGGATTTTTCATTCCATCAATTACGGCCAATCACAAGTTTAAAGTAAAAGCGAACAATAACGCCCGAGTTTTCGTCAGTAAGACTGGAAAAAATCCCAACAATAAGGTAAACTTTTAATGTTTTGAATAACAGTCGCAGTTTTTTTCTGTTTCACGTTTACACTTTCAGACATGTTTAACGGTTTTGTTGCTACACAGCAAGGTGGATCGTGTTTTTGTTGAAGAAATAAACATTTTATCGAATTCATCCAAATGGAGGAAGAGCGTAGCGGTGTTCCTGATAAATTGGAACATTTCTTTGAGTTTAGAATCAGCTTCTTTCCTTGTAAAAATCGTTTTATGACCTTAGTCTCCAGCAAGAACACGCTTGAATTCTCCCAATGATGTCTTTTTAAAGTGCGTTCACGTTTTTCAGTAGTTTAACGATTTAACTTTTGCCTATATTTTTCCATAAAAATGAGCATTCCCATTGAGGTTCTAGCCAACCAAAGTCTATAAGTTCCTGCTTTGCGTACGACCGGGACGCCAGAAACGGGGGACATGGCTCCCTTGCCCTTTCAAATAGGGGACAACGGGTGCGGAGGTACCTTTTTGATAACAGAATCATAGGTAATTTCATGGTTTGTCAAGATCGAATTGAAATCATTTTTTGCAGCTATTCGCGCGCACACAAAATTCAGAAAGAATAATTTTCTATAGTTTCTTTTATTATTTTTGAGGTCAACATTCTTGCTGAACAGAAGCAAACATATTGGTAACGATATTTTTGATAAGTTTCCACTGCCCTTAACTTTTTTTCTACTCCCCTTCTCTGCCGCTCAATGGCGTATAGCCAGCTCAAGAATTGGGGAGGGCAAAATGTTTGATTCTAGATGAATAACACAATTGTGTTTGAAAAAACGCAATAAAGCACAATTGTGTTTGAAAAAACCCCAATGAAAGCACAAAATGCCTGTAAGTTCTGAAAATTTGGCGGGGGGAACGTGGCCCCTTTGGCTCTCTATGGTTAGGCCTTTGTTGCAGCTGTTTCGGCTTCTCTGGCCAGAGATAAGTTAAAAATTCAAAACATGGGGTGTTCTGAAACTGGAATAGAGACTAAATTTCCTAAAAAGCAACTTTTATTATGTTCTGCAACGACGTACTGCGATAAATCGCCTTGGACACTATTTTACGAATTAATCTGAATCATCTGTGTCGAGCTGCAAAGGTTGCAGATTGTTGATAGGTAAGATTTACTTGCATTTTGTTTTGCAACGCAGTGTTCGGGTGGCGGAGTCATGTTTGTCAGAAGGGGACAGGAGGCCTTTGGCTTTCTGGTTTTTTCAATTTGGTATTTTGCTGCTAAAGTTTTGAAAACGTTTTTCTCTTAGTTTCGGAGTTGGTAAAATGAAATTTCATCATTATTGGCCTCCCTCTGGAAAATCCTTTTGGTCTCCCTGAAATTATCCGCTGTAGGACCCTGGAAAAAATTCTTCTGACGCCTATGAGCTGAGTCGCTCACGTACACAAGTGATATAATAGATAGAGAGTTGCCAATGCTTAGCTACGACAGTTCCTGCGCGGTATCATATGGTGGAGTTTTGGCTGAAGTACAGCCAGAACTGTCGCTAGAAAGCCTTCCATAGAGGGCTTCACATTCTGAAAGTTTGATAAAAACTCCACTAATTTATAGTGTTTAATATTTCAATTTGGAGAGGCTTGGAGCTTTGTTTGTGGGGGATAAGCCCACCAAAGCCCATAGGCTTAGACAAGCCCCCAAATGTTTGGCAATAATATTGATTTTTGTGCTTTGAGAGGCAGTAACTCATACAAAATTCTGTTGCTCGCCTGAAATCAAACATTTTGGCCCCCCAAACTTTTGGTCTGGCTACGCCACTGCCAAAGCGCCTTGGTGACGACGGGACTGAGCGCAGCGCAAAACATATGATGCGACATTGAAGTTTTCACGAGTGAAAAGTGTGCTTAAATATTTATTCGTCGATTGTTTTTTTCGAAATGGGCCAAGAGTTATAAAAAATGAAAATTTAAACTTTGGAAATATTCCAGGAACAGGTTGTCGCCTCATCTTCGGCGAGCAATTACGCTTCGAGCGAAGACATCCCTTTAGTTGCTGGAACCGAGTATTACTTCGAATTACGTCACCGTGACGCAAGCAGTTCGATGTCCATGCAAATGGCGATATATTCCAGCCGCACTAATTACACTCCTCATGAAACAGGTGGATTGATAAACAAGGAAGTCACTTCTGTTGTTTTTCATGTCAGATGGCTTGTAGCACATTATGTTGTGCTTGTGAAAGGCTTCATGTCAATTATGAAATACTTGCGGTGTGGATTGACCGACTTTCCATTTGCAGGCTGTGTTTTGAACTTTTTATATACATTACCTGTTTTATTGAGTTTTCCTTTGAGGTAGGTAAAATTGTTGCATCCTGGCAAGTTTTTTAGAGATTTTCATCATCATTTAGGAAATCAATTGACGCGAGTTGGCAAAACAGGCACCATAAATATTTTACGTGCACATTTTTGACCTCCTACACCTGGGTATCAGCAAGGGATGCAAATCAGACACTTGACCTGGTCTGGAAAAAGCAAGTGTTATGGTAAAAATAAATTACGGATATGTTTAATTTCAACGCTGCGTCGGCTTTACACACTTCAAACGCAAACTGTTCATTGCAACTAACAGTAAACCCATTGCCGGCCTTAGCCGATTGGTTCCAATCGGGCCCCGCGCCAAAAGAGCCCCTTCGCTACACCTTTTTACTTAATTTCAGCTGCTTGTGTAGTGCCAGCGTGGGGCCAAAAGTATTTTTTAGGCGTGAGGCCTGTTTCCAGGAAAATCAATGTGAACTGCGCGTTTTCTAACGACCTCAATCCTCATAATTCCTTCTCTATTTGTAACAGTAGCCACGGTTTGCCTAGGCAATCTGTAGCCTAATTTTTTTCGATAGCAGCTAGTTACAACAGAGGGTTAAGTTTTCAAGCTTTTTCTGTTTCAGTTACAAGCTTTTCGTACTCGACAGGTCAAGTTTCAATAGTTTTTGGTAGATATGGTTCGGTAGCTATTAATGTTTCAACAGTAACTTGCGTTGTGAAGGTTGACTTTAGTTCGTATTTGCAACCTTGCACTCGTTAGTCAGTCTTACTCAATTGCAATCTCGAAGTAATCTGAGGGAATCTGAGATTGGCGGAAACACTTGAAACAAACCTGGTTTTCATAATGCGAACTGAAGATTATTACAGATGTGCTAAAAATAACGGATCCTTTTAAAAGTAGCAGAAACTTTCTTTAACCAATATCCACAATTAAGCCATTTGCAAAGTAACAGAAATGTTGGGACCACTTATTTCGGCGAAAGAGAAGCGACAGTTAAATTTAAACGGTGTAAGCCTTGATGTTCTTGTTGTGAGAGTTGCATCATGAACTACAGCCGAAACAAGGATTATGGCATCATTCTCACACAGAGTGCACCGCAGTGTCTGAGATATAGCCTGTTGCACAAAGTCTGAAAAAGTACATAAAATTTCTGAAAAGAAGGTTTATAGTCATTGCGAATCTGCAATTACTTTATAACTTCATGTTGGAAGTCGGAAGAGATTTTTTTTCAATATGTGGTCTAATAAGTAGTTTGTGTTCTTATCCGGTGTTCTAGAAAGTTTCACTGTCTGTAACCATTATCCAAGTGTCAAATATATAGTGATAGGCAGGTGATATACTGGTGTTTTTCTGTTTGGTTTCAATATTTTGTAAAGAGTATATTTTCTCTGTAACTACTGTAACATAACTACCATGAGTTCAAAGACCAAGAAACATAGGCCAAAATCTTAAGTCGCTGTCAAGAGAAGGCTAAAGCAAGCCCAAAGCAGAAACAGAAATGTGCATTGGAGAAGCATTTTAACACAACTATACCTCTGAAAATGCACAAAAAGCTCAAGAGAGCCACACCACAGTGAAGATGGCGACAGCGTAGACAGCTAGCCTGATGAAGTTATGCCATGTAGTCAAGCCCGCAACAAGAGGGGAACAACCGGGCAATTGCCCCCTAAATTTTCAAAAACATGTTTAGTTTCTTGGCACAAGAATAACTTACAATCATTTTGCTCCCCAAAACAATCAGCTGGTTGCGGCCCTGCAAATAGTTACAGCGAAGGTTTATGTCCGGGAGTTGAGAAGCCATTTCGAAATTGTTAAATCTTTTCTATCGTTATTTCAAACGATTTCCATCGTTATCAAGATGATGGAGTCCATTATCTTTTATATGACTCAGTTATTAAACAGAAACAATACTGATACCCATCTTGAAACAAGGAACCAATTGTCAGTGGAAATCAGGGTAAATGTAAAGACAATGGCAGAATAAATGAATAGTGTAAACACGAGTGTCACTGCGTCACATAGGATTGGTAAAAGACCTTGGTGGTCAACTAGTCAACCAGCACGGTTCATCTAGAGTCAGGGCCGGAACCAACTAATCTTTTCGGTGGGTGGGGGGGCAAAATGATGTAAACTTGTTGCTGTACCAAACAAGTATGTAACGTGCGGGTGTAGCTGCAGGTACATGATTTTATCACACCCAAAAAGAACAATCACATTGACCAAAACATTAACTTAACAAGCACAAACTCAGCTTGTTAGTCAATGCTAATACTGTGGAATGTAATGTTTCTCAACATGAAAACAAAATATCACGAAACTATCCACAATGGCGCCATAGGCATAAAAGGAACTATTTAGGATAGCGCCATAGGCATGAAACGATGTCCTACGGATTGTAGGCCATCGTTTCTTAACACAAGCGAAGAATCGCGTGAGCGATTGATCTTTTCGACCCAATGCCATCGCGTGCTAATTTCCTCACATCGCCTTCTGAAAAAGTGTGTGACACTAATCCCAGCAGAGAACAATAGAACGCAGGTGTGTTTTCAAATAGAATTAGCTGAAGAAAAGTCACGATCAATTCACTCACAAGTCACCACAGTGAGCAGAATAAATGTACTTCATGAAAGAAAAAAATCGTTACTTCGAATGGTATATCAAACCTGTGTATACAGGCCCGAAAGCGGCCCGAAACATTTTGACAAACTTAAGCCCGAACCCGGCCCGACCTGAAAAGCCCGGCTCGACTTACAACTCTGCGTTCGTCACTTTTTGCTAGTGTTAAAAAAGTAATTGGGAATCAAATGCAAAAACACAAACAAACACAGAACATGATGAAGTAAATTTACAGATGAATAGAGCATAGCCTACCTATGTACACAAAAGAGTGGGTCAAATTTAGTTGAGGAAATTTGGTGTGTACAAAAAATGTTTAAACAAAACAAAACTAAAAAGTAAAAATATGACGCACCCTCAAAAAGTTCTTCACACACCACTACGTGGGGCCCCGCAAAAGTGCTTTCAATCGGGCCCCACACTTGCTAAGGCCGGCCCTGAGTAAACCATTTGGAAATCATGCAACTGTAGGATTCTACACAACTTTGCCAATGTCAAGAAACCAAGGCAGACCGGTATTCAATCATTTTGAACGAATACAGCTGCTCTTGCACGTCATTCGCCGTATATACTACCGGCATCAGTGTTGCCAACTCTTCTTACAACGAATTTACCAAATGTAATCTAAAAATATACCAAATATATACGAAGTTTATATCTGCAACTAAAAACTAACAATCTAATGCTATTTTTTCAATGCCATTTTACTGTTTCACCAGGATGATTAACAGTTGCTCTTGAGCAATGCCATCATAGAGATGCTGCAAGCTCAATTTCTACTTTTTTAACGTTAGCAGTGACAGATTTATTAACCACTGGGAAATTTAACCTTCCAAACACCTGCAACTACATTTTCATTTCTTTTGTGGTCCAACACATTACTATGCTCTATAATAGCTGGAATTACAAGGGATACACAGCACCAGCAGAATACTATTTTGCAATCCATGCAAGTTCTATCAGTCACCCTTTGTGAAATCTTCTGCCACTCTCGTACGCAGCTTTCCCGCCTTTGGATCCATTGACTGACTAAAAGCGCATACCTAGAGCTAAGTTCGGTTTATTAACAACTTCTCAGCTCTCTTCCGATCTCGTTTTCCACTTACCCAAAGTGGATGCTCACTTCCATGTTGAGGAAAATCACTAAACTTTTCTGCATAGCTTCAACACCACTATCGGTTTTTCTGTTTCCGCTTTGTAACAAACCAAATAAATTGGTTTAAAATCTCAAATACACCCTCTGACAAAAATAGACCAAATATATACCAAATTTGTGATATATACCAAATCAAAAAATTGTATGCCAAGTACTTTGAAAATCTACCCAATATTTCATGTTTGGTATATATATATGTACCAGTTGGCATTGTTGCCACTCTGTTGTTACGAAAAAGCACTAGATTTAATGATAACTTACACACAGCGAAAATGCTCAGAAAATGCGTCGCATCGCAAGCCACAGACATTGCGCAACTCAATGTTTGTAAACCAGAGACAAAGAAAACGGGAGATAGCAGCAACACTTGTGTTTGCTTGTAAAGGTCACTGAATCATTTAGAAGATGACCAAGTGACTTCGCAGCGGTTTAACTCAAAACATATTAGATTGTCTTGTGTAATTTAAGATTTAAATTTAGGTAGAATTTTTAGCAAATGACAATTGTACTAAATAAAGCAAAAAGAACTGGATTACAGTTGAAATTACACAAAATCGTGCAATTAATTACATTCAGTTCATTCATAAAAAAACTCTAGATAGCCATAAAAAACACTAGAACACTAGATGAAATGAAAAAACATAAGATCTGGTGGAAAAACACTAGGAATGGCACCACTGCCAGTTGGTAACACTGACTGGCACTCATGCACCGCAGCTTCACTTGGCGACTATGCCTTCACAAAATCTACGTGCATTGCCCCAGCTAGAGTTTGTACCGCAACAGTGATTTGAAACTAGCGTCGATAAGAATTGATAACAGTAAAACCGGTTTGAGACTCAGTTGTTTTATGACTAGATCATGTTTGTGAAAACACAGTAGTTATCCCTGCTCAGGTAACCTGGGTGGACCTCAAACCACCCCCTTTCTTTTTTGTAAATTTTATATACTTGGACAAATGTTAGAAACCTGTGCTTCCGTGACTTTTCCTGATTTTCAGAGACTAATGGAATGGTGCCAGAGGTATTTCATAAAAATGTCTCTGAAAGCCTGTAGAGGAGGTACAGGGGTACTGCAATACCCATGGTTTCCGGATCTATAGGAAATTTGAAACACCTTTATGTCCAACGTTTCCTGACGTGCACAACATTTGAAGCACCTTTCCACCCTAAGTTTCCTGATGTGCATTAAATTTAGAACAGCCTACCAAACGAATTTTCCTCGTGTGTGCAAAATTTGGGAGAGCACACCGCAGAAATTGCCCCATGTGTTAATCTGCCAACGCTGCGTGAAACCTGAAGCCGCCTCAGGTACACCTACCTTGAGAATGAAAGCGTCTGGTATATTTCTGCAAATTCCTATAGTGTGAGTCGGCAAGATGCGAGTAGGCGCTGTCAAAACAATCTTGGCATGCGGGTGAGAGCGCTATTGTTTAGAGTGGTTTGTCAAAGCAAGGCAGTGCTAAGGCGCGCATCCAGAGAGCGATTATATTCCAAGCGAAGATAGCACAGAAAGTGGTATTGACGAGATAACCACCTGGAAAAAAACTAAGAGTCTTCGCCAGCTGTACAAACAACCACCAAATAAAATTAGAAAAAACGACAGCGCAAAGCCGTGTTGTGACTCCAACTTCAGATCCTGCATCAATAGACGATCTTAATGTTTCAAATGAACCGTCCTCCTCTTTTTCATCAAGTAGTGCATCCCAAGATGCACCAGCTGGTTCTTCCACTCAGAGGGATTTGCCTCCTGTTTTGAGTTTCAGTCGAAAACGTCTCAGAGGCAGAAATGGTTATCGGTGGTATACCGAGCCTCGAGCTCCATTGTTGGAAGACATGCAGCCCAC
>Ga0210059_1002731_pt1 | contig 27854 bp, 13 predicted proteins | sample Ectturendosymbi2_FD_188042 | JGI IMG/M metagenome (GOLD analysis project Ga0210059, IMG submission 188042) | Ecteinascidia turbinata endosymbiont from Florida, USA - Sample 2 (SPAdes) (version 2) | ecosystem: Host-associated > Tunicates > Ascidians > Unclassified | place: Key West, Florida...
GTGTCTGCTCACAAACAAATAAATTAAATTAAATTGTTTCGGATAAAGTGAACTATCGCGGAACACAGCGATAGGTCTGCAAAAATGGGTGAGATGGTTTCTGGACGCAGACGATAACGCAGATTCCCACCGAAACCTAATTATTACTTTTTGGCTCATTTGCAATGTTCCTTGAAATTTGCACGCAAATTCATTCAGTGGCATTTGCATTAAGTCGACAAATTAACAAGCAAAATGTATGCGAAAACAAGTAATCTCCTTTGCGCATGTAATAAAGTTTTTGTAAAATATCAAACTCAATGGGGGGGTTAATCCCAACCCCCCAATTTGCGTACGCCCTTGGTCTGGGCCTCTCTGTAACGTATAGGTACTTGAGCAAACAGTAGATTCTGACTTTGAAATCAAACTTCGCCACTTATTGCCAAAAGTCACCCAAACAATCAGTATTTTTTTAATACGATATTTGCGTCTTGGGTCGCGGGGTCTCCACCAAACTTAGATTTGGGTCGCCCTAAAAAGTTTAGGAACCGCTGTAATATACACTAGATTGGCAGATGCGTAGGGAGCCAAAAATCTGGGGGCCTGCAGCATTTTTCCTGAAATAGTATCTTCGTGCCTAAAAAGTAGAAGTTAAAAAAATTTTGCAATGTAACTCTGTCTAGTAATAAAAAGACGCATGTAATGCGATTTTTACCAAATAAAGTTAAATTTACAAAATAAATTTTTTAAGGTCAAAATTTCGATTTTGAAAACTAATTCCATGTTTGAAATGTTTTTTGTCCCAAAGCAAAATAATGGTGGGGTCTGCAGCCCTTCTTTCATCCCGTTTCTCGCGCCTATGCAGATGAGACAGCTCGCAAAAGGGAAAAATGCTTTCCAAGTATGACGTCATTTGGCGTGACAAATTTTTCACTGTCGGAAACGAAACAGTTTCTCAAGCGTTCAAAGGTTGTGGATCTTAAAACGATGACAGAAATCTTCGCTAAAGTGTTGGACTTTCAGTTTGTTTCGTGCACGTCGCTCTCGATTTGTTTCTTTTGTTCGGGTTTGCAAGCTGCTTTTCGATCTAAATAAAAACATGCCAAAAATTACACCAAAGTGTGAACGTTGATAAGCTGTTGCGAGTCACTATTGCAACGAAAATTTGAAAAGATCTCTGAAGTAGTGAAAGAATTTAGAAGCGGGAATTGAGATGAGGTGAACACCACACAGGATGAATAGAGGTCGTTACTTGCTTGAAAACGTTGGTCCAGTACGGCTGTGCGAGGTCAACTCCTCTGGTTTCCTACGTTGTTGGCAACTGTTGTCTTGGAAAGCCTGAAATGTCTGGCCGGAAAAGCCACTGCAGTGGCTCTAAACACCTTTTTGGACGCTCAAATATGCTATGCTTTAAATACACACCAAAAACTCGAACATTGTAAGTAACAGTTAAAACAAAAAAAATGACATATAGGGAAAAATAGTTAAAAAAGTGTAAAAAATTAGGACCATCTTTATTTCTGAAATTAAAACTAAAGTTTTCTACACAGTAACTTTTCTCGCCTTTTTGTTGGCAAATTCTTCAATGTCAATGTCAAAATTTGTTTTATCTGTCAATTGTTGTTCTAGAGACACTGTGGCAAGATTTCTCAACCGCAAGGTGCTCATACTAGATTTTAAGTAATTCTTGATCAGTTTTTATTTTCAAAAAACTCCACTCACAGGTAGCAACACTAACGGCAATTGTGAGAAACAGTGCTGCCACAGGCTTCTCTGTAAAAATCACTAGATTCTCAAAAAAATTCACCAGATCTGAAAAAATCACTAGATTAAAAATATTTGCGTCGAAATTCGCAGTTTTGCTTTAAATGATTTAGTTACTTACTTTACTGTCCAAAAACCTTTGCATCATTTGCAAGTTTGTTAAAATATATCAGCCCGGAAAATCTCATACTAACAATCTTCAGGTTCAGGTTTTTCTCAAGAGCTGAAAGCGACACCACTGACGGAGTATTTTAGACTCAGAGCAATCAACCTAACATTCAATTAATTATCTCCACTGCAATGTTCTTGCAAAGACATGAAAATGCAGTCATACAGCATGGAAGTGAAAACAATGAGAAACTCAAATTAGAAATACTTGTTCGTTCTACGTTGAAAAGGCACAGTATAACTACGTTGAAAAGGCACAGAAGATAACGGAGTACATATAAAGACTAGAATAAAATAACAGCAAATATACAAAGCGATGTTTGGCTATAATTGACTAAATTCGAGATTGCGTATTTTTGATTCGTTTTGACTCGACGTACAGTTTGTTTTGTTTGTACTGCTGTTATTTTATTCTACTCTTTATCTGTACTCCGTTATCTACTGTGCCTTTTCAACGTAGTCATCTGTGTTATCACTACGTCATCCAATCACTCGTTTTCAGTGGATTTTGCTGCTTTCCTGTTCGAGTCGCCATTCGTCCTGATGAAAGCCTACTGTTATTTGCTGAAACGTCGGTGTCGTTTTCAAAGTTTTACAACAGTTGAACAAAGGCTTTTATAACTTGTTCGTTCTGTTGGTGCAAATCTTCAAACAAAAATTCACGTGATCAATTGTTCACGGATTGAAAAAGGCTGATATTCTTCAAAAAAGGGCTAAAAAGTTGAAAAGTTACAAAAAAGACAACTGATCTTCTTCAAACGCATACCTCGCAAAAAATCACTAGATTGCAGTGAAAAATCACTAGATCGGTCTAAAAATCATTAGGTGTGACACCAGTGGTAAGGAAAATCCGCAGCATTATTACTAAATTTGGAACAAAGTTCCTAAGGTTATACTTTTGAATAAGCTGCAAAAGTTCAAGGGGGCCTTCTTCTACTGTGAACTGTACTTCTGCAACATCGTATAACTGTGATGCAACAATAACATTCTTCTTAATTGCACAACAATGAACAACAAGCGACCCAACAGCTATCAATATTTCTTTTTCGGCTATTAACTGCACTCAACTTCCTGTACAACGAACTGGCCTACATGGAATCTGAATGCAGCGCGGTGATCTAAACATTTTCATAATGACGCATCAACAAACTGAAGCAAAAAATCATTTCCCTTAAAAAACGAGGAACCCTCACGGAACCCTTGAAACTCACGTAACCCCACTACATATTTTGCGGAATACTAGGGTTCCAGGAACCCCTGTTGAAGAATACTGAGATAAACTGTATTTCTCCACACACACGGATATCCATTTTGACGAGCACAAATCCAACTACACATTTATTAGATTTACACAGAAATGTTTTTTAGACCCAGTAATGCGCTTTTTCTCGCAGGCACAAAACACTCCTAAAGTTTTATAACGTCATATAAGGACTACGATCAAACGTCTACAACTACCCAACACTCGATCAATCAACCGTGTAGTGAATCAGTAAAATCTGACACCGAGTTGATAAGTATGTTGAGAACTGTCTTGCAGTGTCATGTAAAAAAAGCCTATTGATACAACATCCCTGGTACACGATTGTTTATTTTTCGGCTAAGATAACAATCGCTTAAATACACATGCCATAATTTAAATTACTCAAAATCAAAAACGTCCTTCAACTGCGAGTAGTGTCCCGTTATTAAAACCACTTTTATTTCAATACAGCCTCTGCAGGTTTATAGCCTACACTCTGTAGCATAGCCCATAGTGCCGCCCCCATAAAAGTGCCGCCAGGGGCGGACCGCCACCACCCCTTAGCTACGCCACTGAGCACGCTAAGCAGTTGCATGCATTTTCAAGCCTTTGTTTTTTTAGCTTGGAAAAATTAGTAGTCCATCAAACCAAAGAATATCACTCACCGGAATGTTAGGGGATAAATAGATTTTTACCCTTGAGGTGAGCTCTGGTGATCCACTATTGTCTGACTTAACAAATGTCTCCGTTGGCCCCACGGCCCACGTAGAGGTAAACATCTGTTCATTGCAATTTTTGCAAATTCGTGTATGGTCAAATGGCTGTTTTTGCACTTTTTGATGTAAATGACTCTGTAGGTATCAGAATTGCACTTGTAACATGGGTATGTCTTTTTTGTTTGAAATTCGCTATTCAAGCTCCCTGCGCTGTGAATATTACAAAAATAGCGAACAAAAAAGCAGAAAAGTAAGATTGTTCCAAATTTTGAAAATGTGCTGCTTGATCATGATACACAAAAAACATGTAATGAAAGTTTCAACCGTGACAATCAGTAAGTTTATGTATACGCAACCTAATACGAATAGACAACATGTAATGCGTAATGGTTATTGTTTGACTCAAAACTTAACAAAGTACAACTAAATCTTAACTTAGAACCAAGCTTGAACACAAAGGTTGACTGTCAAAAGCTTTAGATCAGAATATTTTTATTCAAGACAAGCATCAAAATAAAGGTACCAAGGGCTTGGAAATTTTTGCATTTTAAAGAACTTAGTGATTCTAATCTGATGAAGCAACTGGTACCAAGGACCGAGTTTAAGGAGGGGACATGTTCCCTTCAATTTTTTAACTGGCGGGACCAGGGCCGGATTAACCATTGGGCAAACCGGGCAAATGCCCGGGGCCTCGCGCTTTTGGGGGCCTCGCGCTTGAATATCAAAACACTCCTTTACTGGTTTTTCGTGTTTTTAAGCTGTTCAGCACGAGTCACAATTGCAGAGCTTTTTTGTTACTGCGTTCAGTATATAGGTTAAGGAAACTGACAACTTTGGCATTTATCGTTTTTCAGTCACTTAAAAGAATTGAACCAAACAGCACCACGCTTTATGACCCAAGAATTAGATCGAAATCAGTGCATCCATGGGCGTCCTCAGAAACTTTTCCAGGGGGGGGGCAATGTCGAAATTTTGCCTATCTTTTCAGGTTGCTGACTATGCAATGCAAATGGACGTTCACAAAACGTTTTACCCTTTCTATCCCGGTGGTCTGTGCTGGCTGAACCTCAATTCTCAATCTTTTGTCTGAAATGTTTTCTGCACTTCGGCTATCAGAAATGCTTTTTCTTTTCGTAAACAGCCTGATATCCATTTTTCGAGCCCTTTCTGCAAATAAGTCATAATTTAAGAATAACCAACACCCAATATGAGTGGTGAAAAAACAAGAGAGTTAGACAATCTCGCAAAACTCTTTCAAACAATTAGGAGTAGAACTACAGTATATGTTGACATGACTATCGGATAATTTACTAAAGTTTGAACATCACGCAGGCTTAAAAAAACTGAGCAGATGAATTACGAAAACTCGCCACAGCAAATTTAGCTTAGCAGTTAGTGCTCACTAAGAAGTCAGAACTAAACCTTAACGATAATGACGTATTCAACAAGTTTGCTTGGACGTATGCTAACAAGACACGTATGTTTGTACTGTGTGGCAATGAAGCGGAACGTCCCAGGGCCGGATTAACCATTGTGCAAGCCTGCATAAGAGTCGTGTTTGATTAAGCTATTCACTCGGGCACGGTGATCGCAGTCTCACACTAACAGTGGGTATTTAAAACTTGTGGAAGCACAGCTACAGATCATGCTTCTTTTCACACGTTATATAACTATATGTGGCTTACAGCTATCAGCAGTGTCACTGTATCGCTGGATTACCTGCCAGATGTCTGCGTTCAACAGTCATATGCAGGGCTCCCATTCAGTGATTTCAAATAAACGCAGATTGCACACCAAAAAAAACTACATTCGTACAATAAAAGCCAACAAAGCTAGTGTCACGCACAGAAACATGGGTGTGCTTATTTGAATCGAAACGATAATCGAATACTGATTTAATTATAGTTGATTTAATTAACTTCTAAATTTCTTCTGCAACGTAAACATTAACATCTGGAAGACCTTTTTATTGCTCAAAACAAGGCTTTTTTCATAACGCCGGTAACATACTCCGTTGATGATATTTGTCACTAATTGTAGAATTACATTTGTTATTAGACTAGGACATTTTTTGCCATCTTGAACTGTAGCGGGATCTAAAATCCCACAAAAATATGCTCCCAATTTCTTCTTCCTCTAACTGCAATTTGTTTTTTAATTTGTTTGCTTAGGGAAACACCGAAATTTAAACAATCGGTCCTAACCCTTTTCTCACCAGTTTGTTCAATTATCAGACAACAACATCATATATGTAAACCCGACAATGATCTTATATGAGGATACGAAACCGATTGAACACGTTTTGCTTCATCCGCTATGCGTATACTTTATCACTTGATGTGCGCATGCAAACACTGTAATATAAATTGATCTTTATATAACTAAACACATTGCAGTTGCTGATGAATTTATCACTTCAAAAACAACAGATTTAACGCGATTTTTCATAATTAAATCTAGACACTCAGGTCGAATGAAAAAACAGATCTTGGTGGAAAAAACCCGCAGTGAGTGCCCTGGTCACATGCGGAAAAACACCTGTTACCGCAACTTGAAGTGAACATTTGAGGATTTATTGCCGTGTTATTGTTGCGCAGGCAAGACCAACAGTAGAACAATCCGGTAGCAGGTTTTGCAACCTGTCTGCAGGAAAACGAGCGAGGACATGAGCGAACTGCAATCTCATCATTGCATATTTGAACAAATTAAGCACATACGAAGCGCCGGACATGGTCACCCCAATTGTCTCTGAACTGAAGTGCACGCTGCCAAATCGCATCAGTTTTGATGTTTTTTGACCGGTGCTTCTGCAAATTTGCAACGAGGGCATGTGAAACGCTTCGAAGTTGCTCTAAGCGTTTAGGGGGCCTCGCGGTCACGATTTGGCCTGGGGCCTCGCGTTCATTTAATCCGGCCCTGGGTGGGACACAATATCTTCTGCTCCCCCAATATTTTGTGATAAAAATAATGTAGTTGTACGAATTTCATTGTTACATTACTGTTGGAAACCCCCAGCTTAAGCCAGGGAATAAATTAGAATATATCACGTAATTATCTACAGATACAGTTTACAGATTTACTATGTAAACTGAATTATCATGATTGTTGATAATTGTGTTGGTCAATTTGAATTAATTGAATCATTGTTTACATAAATATCGTTCAATCATGTGACTGATTCGTGTCATGTTCTTGTGAGTCGAATTCCTGCGTTGGTCTGTAGCCTGAAATATACAGAACACGGTTCCCACTACTAGTATTTACCAAAAGATCTTGTGCTTTGTTTTTGATTTGATCTATGTGGTTTAGTAGTTTCAGTGAGAATCTTGTGGTTTTTAGTAGCAGTACAGATTATTTCGGAACTGACCAAAGTTGAATTGAGCTATCACAATATTTGAGCATAATTATGCCTATTTAAGCCCAATTCTCAGAATTAATGTGTATTAAATGCAGTGCTTGATATAACACCAAATTTTCAAACCATTTTGGGAGCTTTATGAAATAGAAAAAACTAACACGAAAAATAAATGCCCCAAAAGCGTTCTTTTTACAAAATCTTATTTGAGAATCCCGTGCCATTTAATATGCACTTACGAATTACACCACAGCCTACTGTCAAGAAAATTGCCGATATTTTTACTAAACGCATGTGGCAATCCTATCCCCAAAATATATCAGTTCCATAATTTTCCCATTTTGACAATTTTACAAAAAGGTCGTATTACGGTTAAGTGAACATGGTGACGTCAACAAAACGCAAACAATAGAGGTTTGTCCCCCCAAAGTTTTCCAGCAAACTCGGCCCCTGACTGGGTACACAAGTTTCCAGATGTTGCGGTTTTTGAAAATTGCCTCAGAAAAATGCATTGCTTCATATAATTGAACAATTGCCTATAATCCAAAATAGATAAAATATATTACACTAAGACAGGGACCGAGTTTGCTAGAAAACTTTGCGGGGACAAAGTTTGTGTGAAATGCCTGTTATTGTACATATCATGCAAATATAATATTATTGTTTCGTTTCGATATTCAACCGTTGCACGATCTTTTTGTGAAATTAGCACAATCACAATGGGAGGCAAAATATGGAAATGATATATTTTGGAGACCACGGCGCAAGTGCCCGTGGCTACGCCGATGGTGTTATGTACAATAGTTGCATAGTACTGTGCTAGTATTTCACAATAATTACTATAGGTATTGACTTCTTTACTTTAGTATTAGCACTTGAAGGGTTCTTTGTCAAAGTAGATAAAACAAACACAAGACTTCTTGTTCTTTAAAAAACAAGCCATACATTAAACGTAGAATTCATGAACATATATCTCTGAGTTTCAAATAATTGGCAGATACCGTGTCTATTCGATTGTAAGCCGCGACTTATAAATTTTTTTTTCATGAATTCATGCGGCTAAAAATCAAGGGCGGTTTACATTTTTTATTTCTTTACTTATCGAAAGATATAGATGACGCTCAGTCATTCCCTGGCTACGTTTGTCGACCAAACTCCCTTTTCGAATTCCATTCTCTTCAGTGCCACGTGCACATCCGTCACAGGAGGGATTGCGATGAACAGAAGGCAGATGTAGTGGTGTAAGCATTATTACAAGGTTTGCCAATTAAACGCGAAACGTACTAGTGCGCGAATGTATCTCAGAGGCTTCGGTAACGTATGTTCAAGAGCGGCTTACAATCAAGGGTGACTTACATTCATTTTTTTGATACCATTCCCTACGGCTTACAATTAAGGGCGGCTAACAATCGAGTAAATACGGTACATAATGAAATTCCAATTAATTATGAGATTCTATTAACTGGCATGGCTACGCCCTACGTTGACCCAAAAGTACGCCTAATTCATATCGTTGTTTGTCATGTACATCGAGTTAGTATTTAAATTTTGCCAAATACACGGCACATGGCATCATTGGACCTCACAATTTCTTTGGAAAAATCTTGGCAGGATAATTCACTTACTACAGTATATACCGATTTTACATGACAAATAACGAGATGATTTAGGCGTACTTGGGTCATGTTAGAACACAGACATATTTTCAACCCGCGTAGGGCACTGAAGGATCGCTCTGTTCACAAGAACTTGCAGGTGATATTAAAAGTAGCCTCTTCAGTTTCTAAACTGCAGGAAACATGCACCTTACATTTGGTTCTTTGTACAACTACATTACTGGGGGAAAAAGATACTGTGTCCCCCTTAAATTCGGTTCCTGCACTAAGAGAACTGCCATTCTTAAAACTGTAGAAACGAAAAGTTCAATAATGATGTTGAAATCAACTTCAAACAAAGTTGTTCTTATCTTTTAGTTTGCAGTGTGCAAGGAAAAAGCAAACATGGAACAATGCAGCCATCCGTAATACAGGTGCAGTTAAAATGGTGAATTTGAAGCATTGTTATGAAACATAATTAGCACTGAATATGAAGCATTGCTATGAAACATAATTAGCAAAAAAATACATGTATTAATAAGCACAAAACGTAATGGACATTTTCAGAAACAGGGGAACCTACGTCATTTCAAAAAGTGGTGCGAGGCAAGCGCCTCATTTGCCTTACTCTAAATCAGTGATTCTCAACGTGGTCCAGGTGGACCACCGTTTTTCCGGGTGGACCACCAGACCACAGAGCGTTCCATAAATCCCTGATAAAACATTTCTGAAAATTGTAACCTTTACTATACAGTAAATTATGTGTAATGGTCCAGGGGCGTAACGAGAGGGGGGCACAATTCTCCGGGTGTCCAATCACTATGGGGGCGCCGAAAAGACCCAACAATATCAAAGTACTTTCTTCAATACAGTAAATTTGATTCCTAAAGACCTCAAATTCGAACATGGGGCGCCAAACTTGTTTCTTGCCCCGTGCGCCATCTAACCTCGTTACGCCTCTGTACTGGTCATCTCCGATGCCCGTTCCATGGTAGAAGCAAGGAAAAGACAAGAGTCCAAGCATAACATCCCCGGTGGCGCAGAAGCCATTGGAGTTTTCCTTTGGCCGAGTTGGAAGCGCGGTGGAAGTTCGCGTTCATTTCTTCGTTCGAAGCCCAAATCTTTCCCAGTTCGGGACCATTGAAGCGAGAGCTGCGTATGTGAGACCACCCATGTGCAAAAAGTTTTGACTGGTTGTTCATGAGGTGTCACCATAGCAAAGTGGTCCATCGGATATATTTTTAAAAAGATGATCCATGGGACAAAAAAGGCTGAGAACCACTACTGCTCCAAAAGAGTAAATCCACTAGTGCCTATTGCGATGTTGCCAAGTGATTCTACATTGGAATTTTGGCATATATTCGAAATATTGAACTTGTGTGTGAAGAAATTTGAAGGGGGAAGTGCACCATCCTGCGAAGAGAATTGGAAATTTTTTTGTTTTGTTTTAAAACCTGTTACTTTCTAATTATGTACTTAAAGTATTTCATTTGATTTTGTTCCTCTATATCTCTAAAACCATCTTATCTGGTTGGTAAAACTTCATAGGAATTTTCACTTAAAGTTTGTGATGTTAATTATGTTTAAACCGCCGTGACCGTTTTGTCAAAGTTTCATTACCAGGCATACAGTAATTTTTGTAACGTCTAGGCATATGAAAACAGAACTATGTTCCCTGTAGGAACAATGTGAATTGATATAACATGAAACTTTTGATCAAATTGAATTATGCGTCAGATTTGAATCGACTACCAAATACTATGAATTCCAGGTCACACATTCACACAAACAGCCCTGTGCTTGTATAAGCTGTTCGAAATAGATCGGAACCAAATAGTGACTTATCTAATATAGCAGTTTATACTAAAACAGAGTTGAAAGCAATGTTTTGACAAGAAACTGCTGTATGGGGCGGCAATAGCTCAGGAATAAATTGCCCGACTATCAGTTGTTGGGTGTTCGACCCACAGCCACTGAGTGAACTGCCGTAGCGCTCCTTGTGCAGTAGCGTTCAGCTCAACCACCCCGGCAAGAAGCAAATTTCAACTTCGGCCTGCCACCAATTGCAGTCACCCAAACAAAACTGCTAGTGATCCTTGAATTTGGACAGGTAAGTTTCTACAGTGTTTTTTGCAGCAAGCCATCCCAGCTATAGCTGAACAATCTAAAAGAAAAATAACAAGCAGGCTTAATGTAGAAGTGAAAACTTCCGCAGCAGCACCTGTGTGTACTATTAACTTAATAAAAAAAAAAACTAAATGTCAAAATAATTAATAGTGTTGTGTAGTTTGTCCAATGTCTGTGTTGCAGCCATTAGGTCTCGAGGCAGTGGGCCAGGAAGAAAGTTGAAATAGTATCGTGACGATAGCAACTGCGCTTTGAAAACAACATATAGTCAGCCAAAAAATACCTATTTTGCAATAGATCACTGCTGCATTTGATTTGAAACTAGCGTAAAAACAAGACAACGTAGCCAGCGTTGACGAGGTAGAGGCCAGAGGGTCACCGGCCACGACATTTGTATTCGAAAACAGTTTGGGCCGAATAAGAAGTGTGGGAAAAGCGTTCCTTCGAGGCAGACATTTTTCCATCATTACAGGATCATGCGTTATTTAGTTGGATGAAATCACCATCGTCATTAGCGCTGCCACCACAACGACAACACTTAATGCGCGACCAAACCAGGTCCACAAATCTTGTATTACATTTCTTGTACTTACCTAAAATCTTGAAAAAGGTTTTTCCACAGCCGATTAACCACACAGGCTTACACAGTGCTTCTACTAACCTCCTGTCACAATTAGGTTGAATGCCTCTTTGAAAATACGTGGTCGTCCGTCAGTTATATCAGAATAGTTTGACTAAAATGAGATACCTCCTTGTCGCAAAATGTTACAAATTTGATGTTCTTCTTGCAAGCATAGAAATACATTTATCATTCCAGATCTCTAACAACTCAAACTACTGCCACTTAGCTGCGATCTCCGAAGCTCATTCTCTTACCACCCGCAGAGTATAATTACTGTGCTGTACGAAAACAGCCTAAACGTTTTCTAGTAGACACCTCTAAGGAAACCTGTGGGAGTGAAAATCCAGCAAACGATTACAAAGAAACTGAAAAGTGTAAGAAAACGGTGTTTTGAAAGTAAATAACGCCATTTGCAGCCCTTACTCAATGAAAAAAGATCTTGCAAAAAAGACCGACGATATATCAAAGAATCTAAAAATTAACTTTTAGTAAAAACATACATGTATTGCTTCATAAACACAGCATGGAAGACAGAGGCGTACCAAAAGCGAAAATTGTTGGGGTGCAATGTTATACTTTACTAAACGCAGTTTTTTTTCCGCGCAACATTTTTGGACAGAACAACTTTACGCAGATCTGGAAGCGTGGAAATCAAAAATGAGAAGTCTCGCTTCACCCAGTGCCGGAGTGAGGTAGCGCGGGCCTGCAGCATTTCAAGAGCTCGTGGTCCTAAGTTAAAAAAATAGCCCCAACACCTGCTAAATCATAAATTGCGTGAGCAAGGCATCCGTGCTACTGCCGTAACTTTGCTCTCGACATGCTCTCTCCAGTTCTCATCGTGACATTGAGTGCATCGTGCTGACCAGCGACCGCAAATTCATGCCTTTTGTTAACCGCACAAAAAGAATCAAACAAGAATTTCTGGATGCAGACAACGTTCAATTGAAAATCTTCGTTTACTAATTACGGCAACTTTAGCAAAATACTGACTTCTTAAACTGAAAAAAATCTGTATAATGTAATAAAAACGATTTATTACAGAAGACCGCGGGCCCCCAAAAGCGCGGGGCCCGTAGTGAATGCTACATTTGCTATGTTAATCCGGTACTGGCTGCACCAAAATCCTGAGACATGGTGACCAAATCCCGAGCAAAAAAATTTACGTATATGTTGTTTGAATCTACTTGTAAATCATCAAAAACGTCTATCCTGGTTCCACGAAAAACCGTTACCTTCCTCTGTGCTTTCAGGACGTGAGGTTATTTTGACTCAAGAACAGGTGTGATTGCACCTGAGAACTTGAGTGCTATGTATAGCACGGTGAGAGTGCTTGAAACGTGATAAGGGTTTTTAGTCGTTTTCCTTTGATATCAGTGCGTGCTATGAAAATGGCGTTACAATTTTATTAATCTGAAAAACGTTTGTTTTTGCTTGATTAAGGCAAAACAATAACTTTCATTTGATAGGTACTGTACAAGGCAAAGAGTATTCTTCTTTGCAGTCGTTGCAAGTGCTGTTGAATCCTGTCTTGCAAAATAGACCAAACGTCAAATAAACACACTAGCAAGCTGCTACATCATTTGGCCTGTGTACTAAACTCTCGGTTTTGTTTGAAAGTTTTTTTCACAACCTTTTCCCAAATCCACTTTCTTGTAAAAAAAACTTGTCAAATGAGCTGAAGAACTTCAGCAGAAAAGGAACGTTTTAAGGAAGCCAGTGGGCTCTGGATTTTGCAGGAAGGTCCTGAAACAAAGCTCCTTCATCCTTAAAGCCTCTTAGAAACAGAATTCTGAATTGATAAGACCTCAAACCGTTGTAGTCTTAGCACCTCTAGGGGTGGAGAACCTGCGGCCCACGTGAATACTTGATATGGCCCGTATCAGAATTTTCGTTACCCAAGTTAAAGTCCATGATAACCAGGTACCTTGGCAGCAAGTCAAGATAAGTCACTCTTCCTCATAGTTAGATAAAGACATAATTTTAGGTTGCATTAAATTGATTTTGCGGCCCGCCAGCGCTAATGCACAATTCATACGGCCCGTGATAATAAATAGGTTCTTCACCCCTGACTTAAGCCTTTTCTTCGAACATGTGAAACATTGACTGGTATAATTTTGTAATTTGTTTGCTTTAAACGTCATTCACATCAGCCTATGCGTTTTTCATTTTTTACAGCGCTTTTCTCCTGAATAACCAATAAGAACCTGCAGCAACATCACTGCAGTTCTTTTGCTATACACTGAGGATGATAACAGTAGTTATCGAAACGTTTGCAAGATGTCAGTTGTATCGTTTGCTTTGGCCGTGATATTTATTATAAGCCTATACCCAATTCTTGAAGTGGTGGTAGCAGTCAAAACAAGCTACACAAATATCTAGAAAATTGAATCTAGCCGTTATTTTGCAAATAGTCTTGATATTTGAGTGTTCACAATCTCCCTCTAGCTCCAGTGTTGACTTTTGTAAGGTTGAAGTCAAGAGACTGAGCGATAGCGATGTTTATAGTACTTTTCACAAAAGAAACATACAGCAACTTTCAAATTAAACTAGGCCTTGTGTAGAAAACAAAAATCATGCCATCACACTTTGAAATTAGTTACCTGCGGTAAGCAGTGGTATAACGAACAAAGCAAGACACGCTTCAGCTTATAAAGATGGAGAAACACGTTTCCGTGGATATGAATTACTTATTCCAAGAAAAAGAGGAGCGTTTTGTAGAGCGCTGTTTGGTTGAAGCGTCAAAAACGATGAAAACACCAAGAAAGGTACTGTACATTTAGCATCGCTCCCAGCCTGTTAATGCTACGACTTTTGATCTTAGCAAATACAGTACATTAGTTTTAGTCAATAACCATAGGTCATTAATCACGCACCATTAAAATAGTTATCTTACAGATGTTAACTAAACTGGCTGACGTGGGAACGATCGTTACATCTTACATGGTATGTTGCAAGTTCACAACAATCTATTTTCTGCGAAGCAAGGCATTTCATGTTGAACAGTTGGTATTTGCACAACCTTATTCTTTATGTCGGTCTTAGAATGAATTTTCTGTCGACAACGTGTGTATTAATAATACTTTCTACTGTGGTCCACGTCAAATATATGTAGCATGCCGCTGCAACGTTTGCTAATCCTCGGGGGCGACGAAGCTAGTGTTGCGTGAACGGAAGGGATTAGTCGTGCCACCTCGGGATTTCTCTCCTGCCTAGCCTGAAAGCCTTGTGCGCAGGTCGGCGGGGAGTCGCACGACCACTCGGAGTGCGTCCTTGAGTGGTATTCACTCAAGCGAATAAATCTCACAGCGTGTCGCCTGCACCGTGGAAAGCTTGTATGTATTCGTTGCGGTAAAAATAAGATTATGACATCACTGACAAAACACAGATTCCCTTCAAATTTTTGGACAATGCGGAATGAATAGCGTCATAATCATTTTATTGTATTGTCACAGACATTTATGAATCATCCTCGGGCACATAAACGGATGCTGGCGACATTAGACCGCACAGAGCGAATAGAAGTTCGTATTGGACAGCAGAATTCTCATACAGTTGTTTTATTGGCAATTTTTAAGAAACTTCTCCAGTATTCTAGGTTATTGAAATCGACTTCTATCTTTTGTCCTACCTTCTTCCACACACAAAATATTTGAAGTTACTTATTCCAATGTTGATATTTATTGTAATAGTTTATTGTCGTACATGCACTGGATTGAACGTTGGTTGCATTCTCTTCTATACCTTACTCTTCACGACACCGACGTGTTTTCAAAGGATTATAAAAACGATTCTTCTCAGTACGCCCTCGCAGATAAGCTTTTGTTGCTTGAAGCTAGACGAAGTTGAGTTGCTGCGTAACACTCAATCTCGTCAACTCGTGGATTGAGGAAACTAACTTTGTTTTCCAACATGCACATATTCGATGAATTGTCATTTGCACCTTTATTTGTTTTGGCAACACTGCTTATATGAGAATGAACCTGAAAAATCACTCTAAATTTTTCTTATGTGGTCTTATATACACATTGCGAATTATAGGTCAGGTGGAATAGTCACCTGTACCAGATAAAAATTATTGCTCAACAGTGATTTTATTATTTAAAGAATGAACTAGTACTGTACGCTGCCTCGTGGTGTTTGTATTTTTAGAAATAAAACATCCACCCAAAGTTGCAGACAAAACGCAAGTGTGACGTTGATAAAAATATTTTGTTGCTTAGCTTGAAAATGGTACACAAGCGGGTATATTTCTAAAAACGGTGCGTCGTTAGTAAACCAGGGTACAAGTTGGTAATTTCCTACTTGCTTCATTTTGGTACTGTAGGTGCTGTTTTATCATTATGTAAATGAAATGATTCCAAACTGTTGTCTGCTCCTCTTCCCAAATTAATGAATTAACTTTGCATTCATCGTTTCTCGACCTTAAGGCTATCAAGCAAGGTGTGAATGACGCCGACAATACAAGAATCTTTACTGCAAGCTTTATGTAAAGGAGCCCGCAACAACTCCAAACCCAGATCTTAGAAGTTTATTTTTGAAAATAGTGTGAGTAATACTGCCAAAGTCTGAAAACCTTGAAAGGCAAGCCTTACCAAAAGTCACAAGATTGAAAAGTTGATATTAAATAAGGGATGTTTTGTCCGCTAGCCTGGCCATAGTATGATATAAAGTTACGTTGTCATGTTGTGATACTTACAAAAACTGTTAGTGTTTTAGGCACATCCACAGCACGAGTTTTGATGATACACTGATTGTTATTGTGGATATTAGCATGCTTTTTTGGTGCAATCGACTGCTGTTTCAAATTTCTTACAGTTTCTTACAGGTCGTACACTTACAGTCCAAAAGATTTTCAACGGTTTCGGTTCACCGCCGGTTCGCTGCTTCACGTTTTAGAAAACAGCAATTCTCAATCAACCGTTACTATTGCTGGGCACGCCGGCTAAGCGAGAAACTTGAACTGCATAAGGTGAACACAAACAGCGTAAATCATTAAGGTGAAACAAAACGTACTTTAAAATTTTGCGCCAACGACTTGCTGACCCCCGTTGCGATCTCATAATCAATCGCCAACCATGATTTCTTCCCCGCTTCCCGAAAGTCGTGTAAAGTTGACTGGAGTTGTTGAACCGTCTGTCTACTCTTTGCTGTGATTGATGACGGCTGCAATACAGAATCGGCTTATTCAACGCTCGCTATAAGATGACACGACAGCCTCCACAGAATGAACTCCAGCTGACTCTCGACACCGTAAGGAGTTTTCTATGCGGTTGAAATCAGGAATGGAACGCATCGCAACTGAATCTAAACAACAGGGAGGATGTCAGGTGTAGACGCATTGTCCGTGGCTGCAGAGTTTCGGAACTGTCAAGCAGCAGAACCTCCCAGGTTGCCCAACAGACCCAGGGTCAGCGTGAGGTCGACATTCAGCTTGCGTTCATTTCAGATCGTATGAAGGGTGGGGCGTAGAGGAAAGGAAACCGCGACTAACCACTGCGATTTAAAAATCGAGGCAAACATCATTTTTTTGTTAATTTGATACAAAACATTGCTATCGGTTTGAAATGTCGCATACTTTGTTTTTCGTCTGTTATCCGCACTTCCGCTTCCTGTGCGTGGCAGTGACTCCGATGCTTTTGATGCGACAATGTTCACGGCGCAGAAACAAGCGCCGCGGATGCGAAAGAGCATCTTCCTGAACTGAGCTTATTCGCGAAAAAAGAAACGACAAAACCGGAAGCAAAGGCTTTGGGTCGCTGCCAATGTCATCGTCGCTTTGTTTTTGCAAACTCTAATTTGATTCAGGTCTTGAATGGAAACAATGCGCGAGTGTGTTTTCACAGTTTATCTGGAGAAAAGCCAATTTAATTTCATCACTGAAGATAAAAACCAAGTGTCCTCAAGCCGCAGCGCAAAACCTTCACATTTCGCGCAATGTTGCAGAAAAGGGCGATCAGACGCGATGGCGCTCGTGGCGGTAGCAAAATTTCCACTCTTGCTTTTTTCGCGCTTTAATAACTGACTGGAAACCCTCCTGGGTTTCCTATTGTTCGGAGTACACAAATTAACTCGCTTGTGGCGATGACATTGCTACGTGCATTCGATTGTTGTCGCCCTGGGTGCAAATGTATCGATGAACAGCTGCTTATGAGCAATCGCACAACCTCATGGGCTTAATAAACTGAGCGACCCGAGCAAAGATCAATTCGTTGTTTTACAACCGGCGTTAGTGCTGCAGATGACTAGATGGTGATGACTGACAAGGATCTAGGAGGATAAGCATTACACCGATTCGGAAACCCAATACCACGCTGACCGAAAAAATTATGTCAACCACAAACTGCACAAGGACAAAAATAATTTTTTACCCGCCACCTGTGCTCTGTACATGCGGATTTAGGATTGAACGTGTTTTCTGCCAAAACAGATTTGATGAGAAAGGATAATTGCAAATTACCGTAATTCGAATTCTCTTTTTGAGCACATGCGACTGCAGATTTTATGGTATGAAAAATACAAAGGATTTTAATTGGGTTCTCTGGTGCTATACTACCTGCGTATCTTATGCTATACAATAAATGAATATCAGTTTCTCATGACATGGCTGAATCTTCGCTGTCTTGCATTGGTAACAGTGATTGACGTTTTTAACAGATCGCCAAGGTGTTGCTAAGACTTGAAGTTGGAGATAAAGAGTTGATATTCCATTAAAATATCTTGATTAATGTTGGGGAGCAAATACGTTGTAACAGCCGTCACGAATCATTTTTTAAATCGTAAATTTTGGTGGTTCGTTGGACGTGTGAGTTTCTGTAAAACACAATCCATTACAAGGTTGCTTGATGCTGGAAAATTAATTTTTAGCTACCCTGAATGAAACGTTGAAGTTGTTGGACTGGAAAATCATAAATTTAAGAAATGATGAGAACATCACTGATTTTTCCTCGACACGAATGGGTGAAACTTTGACAACGCGCAAAATCACAAACATTTTACTATGGCTGCAATAAACGCGATGCCTGATGTAGCTTCGTTAAAGACAGGTCAGATATATTTGCTCAGTAAATTTCTTCCAAAAATTAAATCATATTTAAAGTGGCACTGGTCTTGATCTATAAATGCTGAGGAATATAGTAGCTTAATTTCCTGCAGATTCCTCAGAAATGTAAATTTTGTTTGTGGAAGCCTCACGCATGCTATATGCAGTTGCAGAAGAATCGTCAGTGCAAACAACCTCGAAGTTTTAGCTATAGTCTGTTTTGAAAGTTTTGTGGTGATAATCGCTTTGATGATTTGAATTCAAATTGTTGTCTCTACTGGCAGTGGATGAATTTTATCGCTTCTTCTCAGTTATCTTTCACTTTTTCAGCGATAAGTTTTGTGACTAATTAATTGTTGAAAGACTTTAAATCTAATTGCTTTTCTAAAGTAACGTGACTCGGCTCAATAGTAGTCGCAGCTGGTTTTAATTGAGAGCAGATTTTCCCTAACAGTCTCATCTTCCAGTGAAAATGTATTCTAGTTTTGAAATTATTCGTATATGTAAAAGCGAAGCGTTGGCAATTGTATCAAACTTACAATCAAGACAAAGTAGGATTCGTTACTTTAAAACGGTCAAGCTAACCCATGATTCTAAGTTTAAAAAAGCCTTAAAAACAACTAATTCTTCGGATTTTGCAAACAGAAGTTCCATAAACACTGATTGAAAAAAGCAGGAAATCCGTTTAGAAATCGTAATCAAACATTGGTTTTACAGGTATGGGTTGCAGTGGTCTCGGTAACTGTAAATCAACGGTGCACAACCTGCGGCCGTACGGCCGCATGCAGCCTTCGATAATGAAATTTGCGGCCGTACACATGTAATTTAAAATACAAGATTTGGCGGCCGTGCTGGCGTATATTGAAGCAAAACAGACGCAAGGCAAGAAAATCAGTCGACACGATGCGTAACAATCTGGATGGTGATGTCACAAAGAGTTATAGAATGAATACGCAATTTATGTTTGAATGTGTTCTGTGTTGCAGTGGTGCCACTCCTAGTGTTTTTCCACTAGATCTGGTGTTTTTTTCATTTCATCTAGTGTTCGAGTGTTTTTTATGGCTATCTAGTGTTTTTCTATGAGTGAGCTGAATGTAATTAATTGCACCGTTTCGTGTAATTGTAGCTGTAATTGAGACCTTTTGATTTAGTGCAACTGTAATTTGCTAAAAATTCTACCTAATTAAATCTTAAATTACACAAGACAACATAATCTGTTTTGAGTTAAACCCATGGTCGTCGCCAGCGGGAAGGCAGTGGTGCCCGGTCCCCCATTTGAAATCGGTGCCCCCCCATTTCACGTTTGGCCCCCCGGTTGCTGCATACATCCAATAATGTATTTAAAAAATGTGCCCCCCTTCTGGTTTTTGGCCCCCCTGCTGCTAAATCCTATCGACGGGCCTGGTTAAACCGCTGCGAAGTCACGGTGATCGTCTGTTAAAAATTTTAGTGACCCGTACAAACAAACGCAAGCGTTGCTGCTATCTCCCGTTTTCTTTGCTCTGGTTTACAATGAGTTGCAAAATTGTATATGGTTGGCATTGCAACGCATTTTCTGGGCATTTTCACTGTGTGTAAGTTTGCTTTTGCAATCTAGTGTTTTTTTTGTGAATCCAGTGTCTAGTACTTTTTCGTAACAACAGAGTGGCAACACAGTGTGTTGGTTCGGTTGACACTTGGCAGTAACCTATTTTAATTAAACGTATCTCATAAATATAACTCGAACTCATTGGTGGCCGTACTTCATATAAATAAAAATAATGCGGCCGGCAGTAGCAAAAGGCAGTACACCCCTGCTCTAAATCAGTGCATACTTTTTTCACATATTGTGATTGATAAGCATTTGTATGATATGAAGGAAGCCACTGTTGCAAACGCCAGGTGAAAGCGAGTGTAGGACGTACCCGTCAAAACTCCTGAGAGGTTTCAGAATCCACGTTACAGAAGTTTGAAAGACTACAAGCATTGTTTTCACACACTTGCTTTACGTAAATTTCACAAAACTGTCAACACTTGTATTTGACGTAGACTTGTTCACTCCAACAAAACTTAAAAAGTTTCTGTTGATGATGTCTTGCTGATTGTAATACGTCACAATGTTATTCTGCCTCAGCAGAGCTCGAAAAGAAAAACAAGCGTCAACGTTTGGAGTTGTTTACACGTTCCAATATTGATGAATGTCATAGCAACCGTGACATCTGTTGACAAAAGTGTTTTCAACGCTCTTCCTTATAATCCATTGCTACGTACTTCAAGGCAAAAAAATTCTTAGGAAATGGTTTGTTCAACGCTGAAGCATGAGGCCAAGTGCTTCTGGTCTTTCTAGAGCTCACCCGCTGAAGATTCGAGAATACAAGCAGTCATACTAAAACAAAGGCACTCGTAACATTTGTATCACTTGAAGCTTAAGCAGTTTCGATGACTCGTTCGGAAAGACAACCAGCAGCAATTCTACCTGACGAGACAGGCTCACCCGCTTTGAGGGCGATTGTCTTCGAGATGTAGAAGCGGCTGTCGAAACATCGGCCCAACAGCAGGGTCGCGATCGAAGTCCGGCCGGGTGCGGCACTCGAAGGCGGGATCTTGAAAATCTTGGCTCTTCATCGCTGAACAATTCGCACTTTCTCTTCAAATATTTGCGTTGCTAAATGAAGCGTGAATAAGCTTTGGATATAGAAACGCTAAAACATTTGTCTCAAGGAGTCACAGAGCTACTGACCGTTATTACTTGTGTGATAAACCATATCCATTTCGGCAATAAAAAATAAAACAAAACACTATATCATCTGAGAAACAAATAGAACATATTTTTCTTGCTTTCACCACCTTCAGACGTTTGAAGTTTTCTCTCAGTTTGCTGACTGGGGAGCAGCTAAAAGCAAAGAACTGTTTGCTACTGTGAACATTGACGTCGCTTTGATATTTATCATAAATGAGCTCAATACCGAAATTGTTTTGCTCCGTTCCTGAACAGACCGACTTTTAAAAGAAAATTAAGTTAACGTTTTCAGAAATTTGGGTTCATGTGGCACACTCTAAACCTCCATGTCTAGGTGTGTACAGGCAGCAAGAGATTGTCTACGTCGAGTTTCGCGTAGAAGTAGTCAGCAGTCAGCAGATGTAGCAAATTTTATCAGCTTGAAGTGCAAAAATTTTTCATCCTTTGCTGGAACGACTGAGCTAATTTAGAAAACAAACTATAAACTGACATGTTGAGACGATTTGTAAATAATATGAAAATTTTTGCGGAAAACCGATCGCTCTTTCGCCGTACTTGGCGTAGACCGAGAATTTTTAATTTTTTTAAGAAATTGGCGCTTAATTTTATTCTATTATTTCTGGCGTTCTTTTATATTTTTCTTCTCCGAGGTACTGCGCTTAGCTCAAGTTTGATTAGTTACGAAGGTTAAAGTACTTTGTTATCCCACTTTCTACTAACGTCATTTTCAGTATCACAGCGAAACCTTTCGTGAACTCTGCTGTGGTGGCCGTTACAGTCGATGTGCGATAACAGCTAGTAGTGTTGTTGGATATGCAGTAAAAACTCAACCCAATGAGTGTCGCTTGAAACACCCACGTTGGCAGTAGTATCAAGTTTCTCAGTTGCAGTTGCGATGACTGTTTGATGTCACCTGACTGGTGGTTATCCAGCCGTGACACGCCGTTGCAGTCGAATATGAAATCGGTAAAACGCAAAGCTGTTTTCCTTATAAACGTACGTCTGACGCTAGTTTATATCTATACAAAAATAAGTGTGGGACGTGCAACAGTATCTCATGTGGATACGCTGCACTTGCTGGTTTACTGAATTACTATCTTAGACAGTGCTCATTTGGACCACCAGAGCTTCACTTTTCTTGTGTGATACATAAATGCCAAATTAAAAAAAGACATGAAGTGATTGTGTAGTTGCAAAATTTCTGCCTCGACGTAAAATTAAACAGGGGCTTCCAGCTCAGGTGCCAACATGCGCATCTACCAAAGGAAACTGTCTATGTAATAAAAAACGGTCCACCAATAACAGATACGTTTTGTTTTTTTAAATTAGATTTTATGGCCAGCCATGCATTTGCATCAGACTTTAAACCACCCACCAAAGCTCTAAAAGTTTGGAAGTTTCATGAACTGTTTATTTCGTTTGTGGTGGTGGCATGTCCATATTACTGATCACATACTATTTTGTTTCAACACCGTCATCCGGCGGAATGCGAGCAGGAAAAACTGTGCTTGTTTTGGCAACCTTAATGCAATTGTCAACAGGAATTTCCGACTTCAGTATGGTTTAAAGATCAGTGTCTTTCACTATGTTTCTTTCTTGAGCAACACGGCGTGTTTAAGGTTTAACTTTAAAAAGAGCTGGATCAGTGTTTGCTTCTGGCCGAACAACAATATTTTTAGTCGAAACGGTTCAAACTACCGGTGAGCGCAAAGTAACGCAACACCCCTGTGAAGAGCTTCTGGAAGGAGAGCTGCAGTGGGACCACTTTTCCATCGGGTCGCTTGGTGGTTGTCCATTAATCCGGCAGTGTGTGCCGACAATATGCCAGTCAAACAGTTTTTCTCGTGTTTCGTGCTGAGCAGAGATCAGTCGTAGCGCGGAAAGCTCGACAATCTTGTTAGGCAAGTGAAGCAACGCTCGAAATAGGGAGTTTCGTGCAGCCCGTGTGCGTTAAAGCAAGGATACTTGTTATAATTTAAACTGGTAAAAATTTCGCAGAAAACTTGCTAGCAGCCTTTCCATTTAGTCATGCTTCAGAAAAAACTTACGAAACGGAGAAGCAACTAGCAAGTCTGTTGTTGATTTCAATTTTTTTTCTGGTTTCACAGTCAAGGAACAAAGCGAAGAAAGTTATTGCCTGAATACAATCAGCTGAACAGCATATCAGTTTATCTTTACTGATGCAGCCACTGACGAATGTACGAAAAGTGCCGAGAGTAAAGCTTTGCGAGGCGTGAAGTTGCGCCATCATCATATCCACAAAGGGCAGAACACTCAATATCTTGTATGTCAAGGTGCTTCAAGCAAGTGTCAAAGCAACACGAAGCAAAAACAGATTCTTCAGATTTAAAGAGGATTAAATGTTGCAAAGCGTTTATACACTGCTGGTCAAAGATCAGACGTCTTAGTTTTTCAAACAATAGGCTTATTCCTACAGCCTGCAAGCAGTTTCTTTTAGTGATCAAAATTAAAAGTTGGTGCAACTCATTCTCATTTTTGAAATGTAAGATTCCGGTGTTGCGGACAAATCACTTACATGCAGCGCATTTTGAGCAATTTCTAGAACTTGACATGCATTTCAATTTTGAAAACAAATTAGATTAAAATAAAGAAAAAATTCTTTAATGACGTGCAGATAAACGGGTAAGCGATGTTGTCGACTAAAACTGAGCTGAGGTGTTTTTACAGAGAGATTTGAGTTCTTGAATAACTTGTAGACATAATAGCACCGTAACAATAGACAATACATTTTTAAACGCGCTAAATCAAATAGAATAATAAGAGCGTCATTCGATTATTTTTTGAAATATTACTCAAGCAAATTTTTGCTTCATTTTTTGCTGTAAGCTTGAGTTCCTAAATGACAAATGAAAGCTGTAGGTTTGCTGCAAGCTTTCGAGTAACCATCCGGCTAGGCTTCGCTTTCATACTTTTGCGATGACGCGGACTTGCACGTACTTATATTCCAGTGGTTGGTCTACTACGCAGTTTACGCAGTCGCATCAACCAGCAAATACTTTTGATAGGAAATTGATTTCACGTAAATAGACGCATTATCAGATCTGAAATCTAACTCAAACAAAATCTTTATCTGAATACGATTTCAAAACTGAAGATGTGTATAGTTACGTGTTGTACATGCGCAGGGTTAGGTGTTTTTCTTCGGCTGATTAATTCGACTGTGTCACCTTTGCTGGGACTAACTGCTTGAGTTCACAGATGAGTTAGGAAAAAGAAAAGAAAAACGCAAATCATAAAGATCTTAGAAACAAATTTACGATCGCATGCAAGAGTTTGATAGCATGCTGAATAACTTTTTTTCAGACATTAAACTTCGCAGTATTTTCCAACCTTGTTTGCAGCAGGTAAATTATTTTTTAGCAATTTCCAAGTGCATTGCGTATTTTGACTGCCGAAACCTAGCATTGAAAAATGAATTAAACGGATGATTTTCCAAATTACAGAGCACTTGAACCTCAACAGAATAGCAGCTTAATGTGGTGTTTAAAACTTTATTTATAATTTTTTTTCACGAAGATCACGTTTGACCACTTCTTCTTTTATCATGAAACCTCAGCTTGTTGTGGGTTTAAAACTTTCTCTGTAACTTTTTTTTATCACGATGGTCGAAATCATACTTTTTTCGTACATTTGTACTAAGAGTTTTGAAATATGCTGAAGTGAAAGATATAGTCCGAGGTGGTGGTTCGACCGTCTTAAATAAGAGTGATAGCTAATATGCTCACCACACAGTCAAAATCGAAACTATGAAAGGAACTTAAAGATAAGGCAAAGTGACACTTTTTGTTTCTGTCAGTGGAATACTTACCCTAAAGCAGTAGTTACCAACCCGGGGTTCGCGAAGGTGATGCTGGGGATTCTCGGGTGCTCGTTTCACACGACAACACCGGTCAAAAACATGTTGGCATCGGTCACGATAACAATTAAATTGCAGGGATAATTTCAATTACTTGATTCCGAATCTAAAATCAAAATTTCCTCATCACGTAAAATTTTCAAGCTATTGCTCCATTTTGGACCAATTAATGAAATGAACTCGTGGGTCCGCAATCAAGAAAGGGCTCGGAACCACTTCCGTAGAAAGACAATTGGCCGCTGTAGCTGTGACCAAGAATTGCTCAAAAACGTATACACGTGTCAGAAAAATCTTCCTCCCAAAATTTGGATACACTCCTGTTCTAGTTTGGCACATTTTTGTTACTCTGATTGATCTTCAGAGCAAAAGAGTTTTGACACTTGCGGTGTGTGTTTATCAGAAGTCCAACCTATAGTTTTCCAAACTTGAGGTTAGAAGTTATTTGGTTGTGGCACAGCAGCGCTTTTCAAGACTGGAGCTTGGCTGCTTTCATCAAACATTTTGATAAAAAGCCGGTTTTATCAGGTTTGGTATTTTGTCAAAAGAATGAATGAAAAAAAGCCCTTTAGCTAGAAAATTCCGTCGCCAACCACAAGTTTTGAAATCTGGATGGAGTTTGAAATCTGCTAATACCATCGGCTGGCTGATATGCAACCACACTGTGTAAATTTCTTGACGTATCTACTCACACGATCCAATAGTTTTCTTTATAGATGCATCACTACCGGTACCAGCTCGAATGGTATAAAAGGAAAGCTCCCATTGTGACCTCACACTGGTCTAACCTTCCACCAGATTTGTTTTTCAAGCACCTTTAATTAATGCTTCTTTTAGTTATATTTCAAGTATTGACCAAAAGTCAGCGCAGGAGCTCAGTTATAAGCTAAAGTTGACTTTGGTGTGAATCATCCTTCACTGACTTGGCACGTAGAATGCAAACTTTTGCTCTATTTTGTGTAACGAGTAAGTAAAACTCGACAACAAGAACAATTTGAAAAACTGAGAAAATAACCCAAAATCTTACTGTAGTTAAACTTATAAGTTCCCCTGAGAAAGTTTGGGAGTGTCTCTCAAAGCCACAGCCGATCTATTTTGCAGATGGGACTCAAAGATCCACGGGGTTACGTAAGTATAGATGCAAAGAAGCAGTCCACTACCACCAGATTAACCACACTCGGAATTTAGTTCAAAGCAGTTACGAGATGTTTAACTTTTTTACGTTCTTTCAGAAACGTTAAGATTTAGACAATTACTCGTTCGTCAAGAGCAGAAGATTCAAGTTTTGCAGCAATGCTGTGCTTGAATCAGGCACAAGTCAATCAAGTTTCGCTTTTGGTCGGGGATGCCGAAATAAAAACAGCGTTTTGACCTTGAGATGTTGATTTCAGGTAGCTAGAAAATGTTGCATAGGAACATGTAAATTGTGGTGTTCCACGTAATTGTTGCAATACAAAATGCTGGACACTTTGTTGTTGAAATACATACATATGAACTAAGGTCGACGACACGTATAAAACCTGTAGGGGCGGCCAAGTTACTAGCGCTGGAAATAAGTCGAAACCAGGTGAATAATGGCAGCGTTTGTGAATTTTCGGAGAAAGAAGAGTGCTTTTCAGGGAAAAGCTAAAAAATCAAGGTAGACAGGGTAGAGACAATTGCAGCATGCAACCCGAAAGTTCGGATATGATTGAGGTAATACTTCGAAAAAACTATAAGCGCCGACCTTTTTAAATGGATAACCCTTTTTCAGGAAAAAATTGCAGAAATTACGTCTTTGCATGAAGAAGTAAGCCACAGTCGGCATCAGTAATCGGATAAGTGGAGGGTTCGCACGGGATAAGCTCTTCGCCACCCTGAATAAAGCCTTCTTGTGCATCGTCTATGCCTAACTGCAGTACACACTAACGTTGATTGTAAAGAGCAGATAAGACTAACTGGGAGCAGGGGCGTGCAGAGGTCTGTCGGTGCCCGGCTTGATTGTATGCCCCTTACGAAATTCTAGTATTGAGGAATGCGATGAATACAGGCATTTAAAATACGTAAAAACTAGTGTTGACAAAAAAAAGTTAAAAAAAATTAAACAAAGTAAAAATATTTCAAGGAGTTTTTGTCTTTAATGTGTTAGTCTTTAATAATTTGTTTCATCATGTGGGCCTGAAGATTACGTTCATATGTAAATTTATTTATTCTAGTAATGGGTATGCATTGAGGAACTGGATATTGCATTTATGTATGCAAATAAGTATTAGATACGCCCACCAAAAATGGCACTTGTGAGGCATGATAAGAGATAGAGTTGTCTATTTTTTATTATAAATAGTATGTGAAATTGTACAGCCATGCAGTTTGATGCATCGCTGCACTTTATGTTTTTCTGAACAATAAACAAATTGTTAAGGATACTGTTTAGTAAAGACAGATGAAGCATTAACTCTCTTGATTTTAACTAGAATATGTGAACAATTCAGTTGCGTACTTACATTTATTAATTTCTCTCTCCCGAATTCGCTCTCTTATTGGAAAATACTTGCACTACCTCATTTTTTACATTTTAATAAAATGTAATTTTGGGATGCCCACTGCACTGGATGCCCGGTTCCGTCTCCCCGTTAGCCCCTCATCTGCACGCCATTGACTACAAGTGTTTTTT
>Ga0210059_1002732_pt1 | contig 27848 bp, 22 predicted proteins | sample Ectturendosymbi2_FD_188042 | JGI IMG/M metagenome (GOLD analysis project Ga0210059, IMG submission 188042) | Ecteinascidia turbinata endosymbiont from Florida, USA - Sample 2 (SPAdes) (version 2) | ecosystem: Host-associated > Tunicates > Ascidians > Unclassified | place: Key West, Florida...
AGAGTACGCTAACCATTTGAACCGATTAAGCCAGCGGTACTGGAAACGTAGCGTTCTTTTACCCATTACGCTAAACGGAAAATCAAAGGCCGGATCGGGTGTCCAAACATTCTTCAACATTCGAAGCATAAGTAATGACGTTTTTGTAACATAGCAAATTCAAGGGGGGGATTAACCCCCCCCCCCTTGCGTACGCCCTTGGGTATGGGATAGTCTGATTTGGAACAGTCGAATTCGACGCCAAATTCAAATGCCTGGTTTGGAGAATCGTTTGGTATGGGGTTTGCATGTGATTTCAAGACCCAAATTGGGATTGGGTAGGAAAATTTTTTCATGTAAGTGGGAGTTCTTTTGGTCACAGGAAAAGAAATCTTGTCGCAATGCACATGAAGAAGACGGAATTGGTTTTCAATAAACCGGTCTATCTCGGAATGAGTATTCTGGATTTGTGAAAGACCTTGATGTATGATTTTCATTATAAATACATCAAGAAAAGATTCAGCTCGAAGGTGAATCTGTTGTTCAGTCTTTGCTATGAAATCGAAACAGAAGATTTTTTCAAAGATATTTCAGCTGTCGTCCAAGAAAAATTTGACACTTCAAATTTCACACCAAACCATCCTTTAAGCATTCCAACAGGAATCAACAAGAAGGTTCCAGGAATGTTTAAGGATGAGGCCGGAGGGGAAATCATCGAAGAGTTTGTTGGCTTGCGGGCGAAGCTCTACGCAATCAAGAAACTCAATGGTGAAGAAGAAAAAAGTGTAAGGGTGTCAAGAGAAAGGTCATAAGAAACAAAATTTCTTTCAGTGATTACAAAGACGTCTTGTTCTCAGGAAAAGAAGTGTTGAGGACGATGAATGTCATTCGAAGTCGTCAACACAATCTCTCCACAGACCAAGTGAATAAAATAGCTCTCTCTGCCGATGACGACAAACGAATCATCAGGCCTGACAAAATACAAACTCTTGCTCGCGGCTTTCGAGGATGAGGACAGGACTAGGAGGACAGACAGAGAGGCCCAAGGAAAAGACAGAGGGACCCTGGTCAGACAATGGAGGCTTGGCAAAGGGGCAGGCTGTGGTTAAAGGAAAATGGGACATGAGGGGAAACGGCTGGGACATGAAGGGAACTAACTGGGGACAAATGGAGGCAGGCTGGGGACATGAGGGAACTGACTGGGGTCAAAGGAAAATGGGGCACAATGCCCAAAACCTCTCTACTTTCGTGTAGTTCAGAAGTTCTCTGCATTAAATTCCCAAGATTTCTAGCATTTTTGCAGCTTTATTTTTCGGATATAGGCTATACATTTTCATGCAGTACCGTGTTGCCGCCATCAGAAATATAGTCTAGTTGTCCATCTGATGAGCTGTAGCTGTGCGTAAACTCCTTTGTTATAGTAACCACATATTTTATGGAACAAACAAGCACAATCCATTCAGTGGACACAGGGTTTATTTGTGCCGTTTTTAAGTTGTTATTTTCCAAGCAATACAAACTGCAACGTTTTAATCCTCTAGTCCAGACTGATGGTAAACAGCATGAAGACAAGTTTTGCACAGCAAAGTATTGTCGTCACACCTTCAGCTAACCACATGAAGTATGCCCAATGTAGACACCCTTTTCTAAGTAACACTCACGAGAAACTACTCTAGCTGATTAACTAGCATAGGCGTATAGAGTTTCAACAAGCAATCTCTGTTTGCCGTCAGTCTAGTTGGTAACGACCAAACGTAGCATCCAACACTGACAATACTGCTTTTCATCGGAGTTTTGCAGTGCCTGGCTGTCTTGCATTGATGCGAGCTTTTTGTCTGGATGATTGAACATCAAGTAAGTACTGTTCTTTCTTTTTCATTCTTTTCTTGTATAGGCGTAGCCAGGGGGCAATGGGACCATTCCCCCCTAAATTTCTAGCATATTTTGTCATTCTGTGCTTTGACAGGAAGTGTCCGAACAAAATACCGTTGCTCGCTTTAAGTGATTGTATTTAGCCCTCCCAAAAACTTTTTGAGCTGGCAACGCAACTGGCTTGCAACCACTTTCATACAGACGGCGTGCATATCTCTCGCGCCCAGCCATGTTCCTCATTGTCAAACCTTTCACACAGCACTTTCTTATTTGATGTTCAACCTTCCACTGACAAAAAGCTTGCAACAACACAAGATCGCCAGGCACTGCAAAACTCCGATGAATAGCAATATTCTAATTCTTATATTGCGCAACAAACAATATTATCGTGTTGTTACTGTACTGATAGTCTAGCCTAGACGTTTGCATTTTCGCCGGTTTCAAAATAAATTGTGAAGTTACGCCTCTACGCAGTTTCGCACATTTTAAGTTAATAATGAGTCGTAGGAAGGAGTTGCGCGGGGCCCCAAAAGGTCGGCGCCCTATAGGCCATGGCCTATGCGTAAACCCGTCACTGCCCAGGATGAGTTTGCGGTGTTATTAAACGACAGAAATTTGCAACTGGAAGTTTCAAAACAGAGTTTGTGTGATTTTTCGATAAGAACAAGAAATAATTACCCAGTCATTTCTGATCTAGCCATTCATAAACTCTTAACCGTTTGCACAACATATTTGTATGATGCAGCATTCTCAACGTTGATAACCATAAAGCCCAAAAACCGATATTTTTTGAAGAATGTTGAGAATTTCTTTCTTCCTGCCTTGGCTAATTGTATCAATTGACGAATGGATGATCTGTGTAAAAATCATCACTAGCATCCATCCCATTAGTGATGCTTGATAACTTCTATAAACTGAAGCTTTCTTTGTTAATTTTTTTCCGCCTTACTGTTTCCATTACGCGATTGTTTCAGCACTGTTTTAGTTACTTTTGTGGATTTTATGGATTTGTATGATTTTGCATCGACAAAAATGCCTCTTGAGATTTATAATGGGACGTTTATAACGTATCATTAAAATCTAGGCTATCCATGAAGGGGTCGCATAGAAAAAAACTTTTAAAAATTGGGTCGCAGAACAAAAAAGTTTGAGAAGCCCTAGGTTAGATCATCATATCTTTTTCAAGGCTGGAGACAACTGAGTAGAAAATTGATATGCGATACCACTTCATTCTTTCTGATCTTAGGCCAGGATTCTGCCAAGCAGTTCTGGCAAAATATCAGAAAAAACAAGACATGCTCATATCGACATTGGGAAGCGCAACCCGAAGTAACGATGCGGAAAAGCCCCTTTTAAACATTGCTGAATTCATCAAAAAATAGCAATTTTGACACTTTTGAAAAACCTATACTCTGTACAACTATGAAGAATTTAAGGAGTTAACGGTATAGCTATCGTATGTGCAGGAGTGATAAGCTTGAATTTCTAATTTACAAACTTACGCAAATTCTGCTGGAAAAGATGAACTTTGCTCAGCACATCACCTGTGTGTGTGTTTATAATATATATCAGCAGTCTTTTCAATGTGTATTTTAATCAGTGGCGTTCAGAGGGGGGGGCAAACGGGGCGACGGACCCGGGCATCCAAAGAGTGAAATTACAAAAATTTAAATGCTGTAACTGGATTTTTCCTATTGTAAGTCTATTAATATATGCTACATGGATTTAATTTTTCGAAACTTGTCTTTTTGTCAACACTAAACTTGACATATTCAAATGCCAGTAATTCTCAGCTTTTTCAATACCAGGGACCTATACTATAGGTGTACGGCGCACACCCAATCAAACCGATAGTGACGTGACTTGTTCTAGATCGTGCGATCAAGGGAAAATCACAAAAAATGATTGAAAGAGAATCAGGGCTGAGAAAAAAAACGTTTTTTTAAACCAACCCAACTGGTTTTTTTGTTCTTTTGTTTTTTTGAAAAGAAACAGGTTTTTGTTCTTTATTAAAAATATACACAAAAACTCATTCTGAATTGTGTTTACAATAATACCTTGTTGTACCTATTATGGCATTCAAATTTGAGGGTAAAGAAATGTACCCACCTTTGTTTTCGCAAAGTGTTGTTGGTCAATTCACTCCAAAGTGGTAAGGCTTGGCAAGCATGCACACAGCAAACGAAGAAAAGCCACTCCCACAAAAACTCTGCAGTTTCACGTCAAGTTTATGTACATGCCCTGCTAGTTTAGCATCTATAGACTGTATTTTTTCAACATGTGGTTTGCTATGTTTCAACATCAGAAACACCTTGGGTGCAGATAAGGCAGAAAAATTGATTAAAGTATACCGATTTTACAGAGTTGAAAGAAATACCCAGTAGAATTTACTCAAAGTGTTTGAATTATTCTTCTCTTTTTATCAGGTTCTTCAACTTTCGTTGCTGTTCATTTTGTTTCATTAAAGAAAATTACAGTTAACTGTTCAAGTGTGCTGCTTATTTTACTTTTTACTTCATCGTACATTTTTCAAAGGAAAAGAAGAATGGGATTTTTGGTAGGTTTTATTGTGTTTTTTTAGTGGGGTTTTAAAAAAAACGGGTGGTTTTTCTGTTTGAATTGGGTCCAGTTACATGAACCCTGAAGATCATGTTGGACGTTTAATTAATTTTCTGAGCCAAGTTTCAAAACTGTTCTATTTAAACGTGCATGATTTAGCTGATTTTATGATACTTCACTAGTCTCCCGTTTCGTTTTTTGTGCTAATACAGTCGCACACCTGTGCTTACAAAATGTGCTTCGTTTCGAGCTTCGTTAATAATTGGCAATGCAGGCGGATTGATCCATAGCGGCTCACACAAGCCCATATCTATTTTTCCCCTTATTAATTGTAGCCTAAAATATATCAACCACATAAATAAAAACGAAAATTTTCTTGCATACTTTATGCGCATTATCAATTTATGTGTAATTTACTTACAAGTTTCAAATTGTCAACCCTGGGTGTCCGCCATCCCCGCGGTATACCTTCTGATCGACTGCTATTCGACGAGACATTCGCGCAGCCTTGTATTTTTGCAGTTGTGAATTGCGCTCACCTAGCACTGAGTATTCTACTCCCCTATTTTAACGCGTTGCCGGATATTTTTTCAGTTATGAGCTGCTCTGTCTTAGGATACCGCTGGTAATTTGTTCATTACAGTGACACATAATACAACGAGTAAAGAGAGTGCGTGTAGAATAATATACACAGGGGCGTCGGGGAATGGAGGCATGGCGGGGGCAGAATCGTCGCCAGAAGGTCTTCAACAGAGGGGCTTGTCATTCCAAAATTTACCAAAACTCCATTGATTTGTAGTGTTTCATAATTCAATTTGGGGGAACTTGGAGCAATGTTTGGGGAGCTAAGCCCACCAAAGCCCGTGGCGACGGGACTGGGCCGGAGCATTGACCTCTCTGCCCTTTCTAAAATGTGGGCAACGGGGGCGAAGGTGCGTTTTCATAACTGTATCATAGTCTTATAATGAAAATCACGGCCAAAGAGAACGATACAAACGACATATTGCAAACGTTTCCATAACTCCTTCTCTTTGGCCGTGATTTTCATTATAAGGCTATTTAGCACTTCCGCTTTTCGTGTACCAAAGTATCATAGTCAATTTCATGATTTATCAATATCGACTGAAAACAAATTTATAGCAGCAATTCGGGCACCCAAAAAATTCAGAATGATTTTCTATAATTTCTCCTATCATTTTTGAGGTCAACATTGTTGATGAGCAGAAACAAACATAAATAATTATGATTTTTTGTTTTTTAAGTTTCCATTGCCTTCAACTCTTTTGCTGCTTCCCTGCCCTACCGCTGCTCCGCCGTCCCTGACTATACATGTCAACAAACGTGCAAACGTGAATATGACGTCACATTGTGACGTTACAAACAACGTATGTCCAGTGACAATCACCACCATACGCCATTGCTCAACACTAGAATTTGGTAGAGGCATCCAATCAAGTAGTCACCCGGGGCATCACCAGACATCTGCACGCCACTGATTTTAATGCACGGAAAATTCACTAACAATGCATGAAAACTGTAATTGTACTAATTTTACTATACCTATTTGCAAAAGTAGTGGTGACATATGCGATGCTGGTAAATCCAAACCTCTTTCTCTTACATTTTTACAACGATTATCTCCAGAGTTCTTGAACATGACACTCTGCTGTGCATTTCACCACTTGTTACCACCGTTGACAAACTGGTTGTCTTAGCTACGACACCATATGCGTAGCCAGGGGGGCCAAAGGGGCATGCCCCCCAATTTTTAGAACATATAGTCATTTTGTGCTTTGAGAGTCGTTTTTGCAAACAAAATAGTGTTATTCACCTAGAATCAAACATTTTGTCCCCCAAATTCTTGGACTGGCTACGCCACTGTACGATACATTATGGATACGAGTGTCTTTTTACTCAAACAGATTGCATAATACTATGTACATTGTATGCACGCATCGCAGTATTTTCGGTTTTTAGATGCATCTAAGGCGTTTGATGGAACTAATCACAACCTGCTGTTTAAAAAACTAAAAAGAAATGTATCTATCTTGTGCATAGTACGACCAATGCTCCCTCTAAGAAAATTTTACACTGAGCAAATGTTTGTTTTAGTGAGCATGAATATTTTAAGGCTGATTTAGTAGAGTTCTAAATGAATTACAAACTTTATAAATTATTGGAATAAGCATAAAATCTTACCAAAATACGAACGAAGCACAAATTTAATGCAAATAGCTTCTAAAAGAGCTATGCGATATGCTCAGTAGCGTTATATTTCTGAACAAAAATTTTTAATGATATTTTACGTTTAAATTTGGAAAGTTACAAGTGCGCGAAAATAAGATTACACTGCGCAAATGTCTGGTGGTACTGCGCATTTACCCACCTTAGAGAAAACTGTAAGACTCCTGGTGAGTTGCTAGACCTATAGCAATCGCACCATGTAAGTGGAGTACTTGCTTTTCGACCCGTTATTGCAACCAACTGGATTTCTTGTTGTGGTCCAGCAAAGCCCGGTAAGTCAGGAATCAAATCTTCCTGACTTACCAACTCAAATTTCTACCTGATAAAAGCAAATACCCCACAGTTAAAGAAAACGCAGTGAATATCGCAATATGCGTATCATTGCATACCTGCAGCCTGAAACCTGTGATTTTTCCAAAAAAATATAACATCGTCTTGTTTCCAAAAACGTGTACGATGTCCAGTCCGCCACATGGGTGTGGCCACGATCCTCACCTGGCTCTAAGCGATTTTACACGTCTGTTTCATTATTCTACCTTTTCACAAGCAATAAAACCAAAATTACGAGGTCGCCCTTGTTCATCAAAAAATTGAAAGATTGTACTCTGCAAGCGCAGTGTAGAGGTTCACACTGCTGGGACATTCGGGGAAAAATCGTCAGACCTAAGTTTGGAAAAATGTCTGAAGTGAGAAAGGCAGTTTCTGACATAAACTTTGAAAACGCTAATTCGGTCAAAATGCCAAATGACATATTTTCTAAGCCTTTAAGAGCAATGTGGTCGAATGGCATTCTCTAAGTTAGCCTACGCCACAAACCTCTTGTGCCGAGGTGACTCCGGGTCAAACCACAAAATCTTTGGATTTACAGCACTGTGAATCAATGGATTGCTAATTCGCTTCAGACCAAATCAGGCGATTACTGAAATTCTTACTCCCGAGTGTGATACGAAGACCGCCTCCAGAGAATGGCCGTTGAGGCTCAGAGGACATTTGGTAACGTTCTGCCAAATGTTCAATCTTGTAACTGCTTTCAATCGGTTCAATATTGCTTTTCTCTAAATTTGTTACAAAACCGAAACATGTGGGCATTACTGGTAAATATTACAATAATAAAAATCTAATCTTTTTATATCATTTACTCCACAAACAGGTATGTCTACTTTGATATATTCATGCAGCAAGATTACCATTGGCCCACATTGCGAGTCGCTCGTTTTGGTCCGGGCGTAGTGTTTTACATTTAAGTCGAAGTGCCTTTTCGACTGTTTGAGGGTATGTGCAGCAATGTAACAGCGTACCATGGGGACAGAGGAACAAAATTTGTATTGGGGGTCTAATCTAAGCGTAGGCTACTACCTGCATATGTGTAGAAGCAGGAAAATTTTTGGGGATGCGAAGGATTTTTGTCGGAATCTCCCCAAACTTGCCCGAAAAACTTTTGGGCCACTTTTCGTGCGAATATTTTCTCATTAAGATCACGTTTTGGATGACCTCCAGAAAAAATAAACAGGTCTCCACGTGATTCTGCACATGTTGGGCGCCGTTTTGTTCAAAGCACGTTGGCCGCCATTTTTGCCCAAATTTTCAGTTGTAAAATTTCGGGGATGCGCTTGCGCCCCCCCTCCCCACACCACTGACTGCCTACAACCATGTGTGATTGTTTATGTTACGTTAACGGTGATCACAGAACCTTGAAGTGCTCTTTTTTGCACAATTTCTGAAAAATACGTACCTAAGCTCCATGTGATGATTTTATCGTAAATTTTCACATTGTGACAGGTCCGTAGCTCCAAATGCATGCTTTTCTGCATAGATTTTCGCAAACAAGAATAGTTCCAATTTTCAAGTGATTCCAGTTATTAATAAGCCAAGCAAACGTTCTCGTTATATCCTTTCATAGAATTTTATATCCTTTAAACTCTGGTGTGAACACTATGTGCAAGCTTTACTGCACACAAGCCCATCCCAGGCTTCCATACTGCAAGCAGACGATTCACATTAACTTTCCAAAAAGTTGTTTCTTATAATGGTGGGTGTACGATATAACGACACAAGGTTGAGGGTCCCGCGTATCTCAAACCCCGACCCACTTCGTTCCTCCGCCCTTTCAGTGTACAGTATTAAAAATTATATGAAGGGACCAGCTTGTTAAGAACAGATGTATGGAACTGCATGTTTATTGTACTCGGACGCTTGTTAACGTTTTTGTTTATTTCTACCAAATGCGACAGTCTCTGAAAATCAATACCCTGCAGTCAACAACCGCAATTCAACGGCAGTCGTTATCACACCAAGCATGCACGAACGGAGAGAAACTGAGCAGATGGTATAAACGAAAATTCTAAAGTAAAAACTGACGAGGGTGCTGTTGCTTTGCCTACAAGAGGATGCAAAGCGAGCAAACAAACTATTTTAATAAAAACTTAACGAAATTTTCATAAACATAAGCTCACAGCGTACGGTGTGAAACCGTGTGTGGCAGACAATCGCGTAAAACACTGGTAACATTACCCGATAAAAACGTTTTGCTGAACAAACGCCTTGTTGGTTGTTATGAGGTTGAGAGGGAAATAACTGTGCACCCAAAAAAGGACCAATTTTGGCAACCTTGCCCCGGAGTTCCGTTCAACAAACAGCGTACTACCTAAACGCGTCCGTAAATAATGATTGTTTCTGTTACAGTAGTTTTAATCGGAACGTGGCTCAAATCAGGGGAGTCTCTTTGGTAAGCGAGGACTTACTGTAATTCGTAATAATTTAGTAGAGAAACAAAAACGGACAACTGTAATGCACAAATGCGTTAACACGCCACTGATAACAAAACATTTGCTTTCTGGGCATGGCTCGTATTGTCAAAATACACGGCAAGTCGGCTTCTTCAAGACAACACTCGCTTTTCCAGCTAAGGAAATAGACTCTCGGAAATCATTAGAAGTTCGCAATAACATTTTTGTGTAAAAGTCACGCTCACGACCGCGGTAGGCTTTTCTTGAAGTTGTCCAGGAACTCGCGAACGCACGCGAACAACTCTTGTGAATCAGTGTCCGGCGGTTCGCCGAATTTGATCAGCACCTTTTGGAGCGTCCTCTTAATTTCCAAGCACCTCTCGCTCATTTGATTGATGTCGCTTTCCAAGGAAGACAAGGCCATCTGCAACAACATGGCGTTTTTTTTAATGGATTGAGGTATTTGAAAGCCTTTATTTACAGCAGTTAAGTCAGAACCACGCATACCGCTTTTCCAAGCCATTTCTGCGAGATGCATAATAGAATATTGAAACTATCGCTACCAGTAGAAGTACACGCAAGAATTCGGTCACAGAAAGCGAAATTTCCTGCCAATACCACTGCTTTTTGGAACGCCATGTGTGTTCCCAATACTTGTTATTTAAGGAGATGATTGCGATACGCACGTCCCTTCCATCAACGGCAACACAAATTACATTCTGGCCAGGTAGAAAAAATTTTTCACACATTGATTTTTGGTTGCTCAATAAATAACTCTATATTCACTTACCTCCATCAATGTTTATGATGATTGTTCTTAAGTACACAGATTGGGTACAGAGGAGTTGTAACTTAATAAAACTCTAGCGTACTGGCATTGAAAAGATTTTTCGCAATGCAGTAACAGACAGCGAAGATCAATTTTTTAAATCTTCATGTCGTAACTCAATGCATATCAGCAGCTTTTATCAAAGCTTTCGTGTTCACTGCATGTTGCAAACTGCTTAAAAAACGTCACGGTGTATGCAGCGATTCTGCATCACACTTAAGAAGTACGTAAATGCCACCAGCAAATATGGTTAGTCTGTCGCAGTGGACAAAAATGTCAAATAGGCGTTGCTGTGGAACCGCCCACATATAAAACTTTGTAACGTTAGAAGCATCTGCGCGCTGGTAACATGCAGAAAAGCGAAACAAAACGCAGCTAACCTCAACTTCGCTGCAAAATAATAAGTCTTCCTTGCTGGGATGGTTCTTTTTCCTTTTCAAGACGTCGCAGTTCTTGCGAACTTTAAACGCGCTCTTCCTTAGAACTGGGAACAATGAAGGATGTTAAAAATTGTTCTCTAGAAACCTCGTTACACGGAATGTACAAGAGCTGGTCAAAATTACGTTTCTCTGCCGGGAGGCGTTACGTGTGTGTTTGTGCGTTTGAGTGGTGTAGTGGATCGAACACGCGCCATGAACACAGGCAGGCAGGGTTGGATTCCCACGATCGGGTCTTGCCGAAGACCTAAGAACGGTAGTTGCGACTTGTCCAACCCGTGTTATTGGGTGTGTGCAACGACAAGATTTACCCGCGGTGCTACTATGTCTTGCCAGCAATGCAGCATTCACTACGAAATTTGCTTGTGTTGCAGGTGTTCAGCGGACACCTTGACAATTTGAAGAAAAACATGTTCTGGACATTCGCTAGTGATTACCGTTAATTGCCGCCTTTTATTGTATTGCACTATTTTCTCAGGTAGTTTATATATTGTTGCTTGCCTGTCCAACCATGACTTCAGGGTCTTCACTTGCACCCGAGGTGAAATAAAGTAAACAAAAAAGTCATTGAGACCAAATTTGCAGCGCCTTTATAACAGCTTAGGTACTTACCTTGGCCGCTGAACACTCTTGACTACGTCATGCATTGTTTTGCCTAGCATTTCGACTGAGTTAAAGCAGTTAACTCATGCCAGGTAGAAGCGGTAGGTTGGTTTGCTAATTCAGTGGGACTAGAGGCGGGTGATACTTCGTAGCATTAAAATAGCCTATTTGGGCTAGGTATAATTTATCTGGAAGACTCAAAATGAGAATGCATCATAAAGAACACTGTAAACGCATTAACCTGTATTCCTGACAGCGTGCTGACTAATCCACTGGAGTGTTTAAAAGTGCATTTAGAGATTATATAGTTCCACTTTTTGGAACGAAAGATCTACAGTTTTCTTACAAAGAGACATAAATTTCTGTGCAAGTATGTACTTTCAACGATGGGTGTAAGCAAGGAATCGATCAGCAAAATTTTAATAGGAAATCGATTTAACGTAAAATTACGCATCCTCAGTCCTGAAAATTGCAAGCAAAGCTTACGGGTGAAAAGTTGAAAGGCTGAAGTAACAGCAGAGAAAAAACAAACTCAAAACTACAATCAAAATTTCGTAACACAAGCTCATAAATCATAACATCTTAACAAACTGACTGACGTCAAGAATACTAGTGGCGACAAACAAATCTGACTCATGAAATAAGTGTTTACTCAAAAAATAAGTTTACTCAAATAAATAAAAACATCTAACTAGTTGTTGCTAATGGCTGAAAAATTCTTCAACTAAAAACTAACTCTTGATGAAATGACTAACAACGGTAATGACTAACAACATCGGGTTGAGTCAAACAACGCAAAGCATCGTAATAATTATTTCACATGGGGGAGGATCATGTTCTGAATGTTGATTTGCGCGTCAATTAGGCGATACCATTTATTTTCACAGATATCCAGAGAGTGACAACTTGGTTGTTCGACAAAAGCAACGGTGTATGCTTCGTGCAGAGGTGGCTTTTGTTTGTTCCAATTACTGCGATGCGCTGACGATCTTTTGGAAAATTTGTTGCTAGTCTGACCAACATACTGTTCATGACATATCACACAAGTCGCGACGTAAATGTCAAAATCTGCGCAAGTCAAACTTTGGTTTAGCTTAAAAGTTTTGGTTTTAGTCAGCAATTGTGAAACATTTGGTACCATGGATTTGTTATTTTTGGCTTGGAACTAACGTTCCGCCAAGCCTGTGACTTGGAACTAACGTTTGTGGCTTGGAACTAGCTTGTGGCTTGGAACTAGCTTGTGGCTTGGAAAAGCTTGTGGCTTGGAACTAACGTTCCGACAAGCTTGCACTGCCGAGAAAACAGGCGAAGTTGAATTTCTGGACGTCAATCATTGCGTAACCATTGAAGATGATTTTGGTTTTGGCACCAAAGACTTCGTAAAACCCACAGCAAAGGGAAGGCAATTCTTAAATGGGAATTCTCACCACCCGCAAACGACATTCAAGTCAATCCTGTTTGGAGAATCTATTAGATTGAGGCGCCTCAACCAAAGAAAAGATGATTACCTCAGCAGGTTAAACCGACTCAAAGAAAAAGCGATCCGTTCAAAATTTCCCTTGAACATGACCAATGACATGATAGCACTGGCATCTGATTGGGAAGATAGACTACGGCCCCCAAAATGCGACAAGAAAGAAGACCCACAGGTTTGGGCTACATCTTTTCCCCATCTACTTACTATAACACAGAAAGAAAAGAAGTTAAACATGAAGGCAATGATTACCTACAAACGACCCACCACAATTGGACAAAAACTAACGAACTACAAAGACCTTGCTTTAAACAAGACACGAAAGCAAACCAAAGGTGGCTCAAGGCCATGTGCGCACTGTGCACTTTGTGGTTGCTATGGAAAAAATAACAAATCCATGGTACCAAATGTTTCACAATTGCTGACTAAAACCAAAACTTTTAAGCTAAGCCAAAGTTTGACTTGCGCAGATTTTGGCAATTACGTCGCGACTTGTGTGATATGTCATGAACAGTATGTTGGTCAAACTAGCAACAAATTTTCCAAAAGATGGTCAGCGCATCGCAGTAATTGGAACAAACAAGATTGTGAAACTGACAGTGACAAAGACCAGATGGCCTTGTCGCGGCACTATTCAGAGAACCACGGCACTATAAACAAGCCACCTCTGCACGAAGCATACACCGTTGCTTTTGTCGAACAACCAAGTTGTCACTCTCTGGATATCTGTGAAAATAAATGGTATCGCCTAATTGACGCGCAAATCAACATTCAGAGCATGATCCTCCCCCATGTGAAATAATTATTACGATGCTTTGCGTTGTTTGACTCAACCCGATGTTGTTAGTCATTACCGTTGTTAGTCATTTCACCAAGAGTTAGTTTTTAGTTGGAGAATTTTTCAGCAATTAGCAACAACTAGTTAGATGTTTTTATTTATTTGAGTAAACGTATGTTTTTGAGTAAACACTTATTTCATGAGTCAGATTTGTTTGTCGCCACTAGTATTCTTGACGTCAGTCAGTTTGTTAAGATGTTATGATTTATGAGCTTGTGTTACGAAATTTTGATTGTAGTTTTGAGTTTGTTTTTTCTCTGCTGTTACTTCAGCCTTTCAACTTTTCACCCGTAAGCTTTGCTTGCAATTTTCAGGACTGAGGATGCGTAATTTTACGTTAAATCGATTTCCTATTAAAATTTTGCTGATCGATTCCTTGCTTACACCCATCGTAGAAAGTACATTCTTGAATAGAAATATGTGAAGTTTGAATTATCGCAAAAAGACGAAAGCAGATGGCAGTCGACTGATTCCTCGAAAGCATACAGAAACACTAGTGCTTTGAAATTTCTGTGCAGTGTTTTCCTCAAGTCATGTGAAAAAAAAACGTTTTTTTGACATTTACAAATCAATGACATAGTGAGAACTGAAAATCGTTGAATCTTTTATAATTTTTTTAAGAATGTCTTTTGCTAATAAATCCAAGTTTGTAAATTTTATGACAATAACCTAGAGATATAATAATGTACTTGGTATATATACAGTTGGTATCTTGGAGCACTTGTTTCAATATTTGAAGATTGTCTATGAAACTGTTTGTAAACAGGCAATTCTTCACCACAGACACATGTGCTTCTGTGGTTTCACACAAAAATAATCTTCAAAGCACCAGTATAAAAATATGAAATTAACAAAACTACCCTACCATTACAGCGGTAGGGTCACAAGTAAAACATTCAGTAACAAAAAGGAATTGCTCAAGATTGATGCTTTTTATATCTGGATATGCTGGCCATATCGATTGGTTTGATGGGGGTCGAATTGGATTAATCATCATCATCAAGTATGATGACTGAATTAAACCAGTTAGTTCACGGAAGACAGCTGAACTAGGCTTGATTACTAGTAGTATAGGCTAATAGTACAGTAGACCAAAATAATCTGTGAGAGCTTGCAAGAGTCAAACGTTAGCAATTGGGGAATAGTTTCCTTGCTGCTCATTGATATTTTTAAGATTGGATGGATTTTTAGATCTCGTCACTTCAGAAAAAACAGTTTTCAACAAAATCTTTTGATGAAAAACCTTCTACTGTAAAGAAAGTTGCATGTCAACTTTAACAACTAAAAGCAGACAAGGAACCAAAATAATAACTCGCATGTTTTCAACATCACGATTTGATGAAATGCCATGGCTCACAGGCTGGAGTGTAAGGAATAAGCTGCATTTTTGGCTTTGTGTGCTGTTTAATTCAGATTCTTCAGTGTGGAACAAACAACGTTGTTCAGATTCTAGTCATATGCTTTACGTTGTACAAATGCATTAGACCTCAAAAATACAAAGCTTTTTTTTAATGAAAAATTTTGGACGCCAGAGAATAGACACAGGTGTGAGCAATGTTGGATATCGCTCGTCATGATAATGGCAGAGCAAACAGGAAAGTTTTGAAAACTCTATCAATGCCACATCCTTCTTAGCAAGGCAAGAGCTACTCATCAGAACGATGAGTCAGAATCATCTTACAGCTATCGAGATTCACGCATACCTTTTGGTTGGGGGCAATTGGATACCGCACACCACTGCTGCGTTGCCTACGCTGCAAGCAAATGGAGTACTGCTGACCACTTTTGACTCTCCAGAGAGAGTACGTGGCGAGTATAATGAAAATGAACCTGAACTTGTTTGTTAATCAACTTTGCTTTTTTGGCAAGACCCTTAAACAATACAGTCATGATCAAATGAACTTTGCAGCTTTTCTACCAACATCTTAACAACTATTTTACAACAAACTTTAAAAATAATTAAGCATTATTTCCGAAGATATATCCTCCTTTGTCCACCACGTTTGACGAAATTCATGCAGTGAACAGGTAAATTTGACTTACTGTCAATTTCCGCCATCAACCCTTTTGTTGAATCTGAAAACATATGCTATGCGTTACGAAATTGCCGACTAGCAAATTAAACTTTGAGCTTGACACTCGCAAATATAACAATTATTTCATATGCAACTATAAGAATTACTGAAACTTTTCTGTGATCCTAACTTTTGGACAACTCGAGGTTGGAAGCACTACTCACGGCGCCGAAGAAGGTTTCATGTTCAAAACTGGTGCAGTTTTCACATTTTATAGCCCGCTGTACAGTGAGACTGCTATTAAACTTACACGACTGGTTTTTTGAAAGTGATGCCATCTCCTCACGGAGCTGCAATGCTTCAGGTCGGTTCTTCTTGACTATCTTGAGCACAACTTGTAAGAAAGTCTGGGTTCTGTCGTTAGTTCTCATCACCCAAGTCTGTAAAAAGCCAAACATTTGCCAACATTAGTAAGCTGCTGACCTTTGTGTGACATTATTTTGCTGTTGACACCTGTATACCATGATGTAGGCGTACGACTTACACCATGAATGATTGATTTTGTGACGTCAAAGACCATTCAAACTAGGAAGGACTTTTTTACACAATCTCTGAAAGGTTGAGATGCGAAAACGCACCTACACTCGCTTATTTGTCAATACCAGTAGCTTGGAAAGATACATGGGTCTCTATGAGGTAAACATGTAAACAGGTTTGGTACAATTTCTGAACTACAACGTATTGATCAGTGGTTCTCAACGGATCAGTGGTTCTCACCGAGGGAGGAATTTTTAATCCCGGTGTCAAGCGAAATTTCTGACCTCTGCGAAATTCCTGATCTTTTTTTGTTTGTCAGTCATTTTGCTTCTCAGAGTAAAGGAATAAAGCTTGGCGTTTACTTTTTTGATGTGTGTTGTGCAAATTAAAACTTTTTGGTTAGATGACGGATACCCACAACAAGCTACAGTACGGGAATAACTATAAAGACTGAAAAATCTTTTTTTAACCCTAACCAAACACTAACCCGACACACTTACCTAAACACTAAACCCCGAGCCCTAATCATCAGTTTTCTCAGCGTATTCGATATGTAGATTATCACTCTGTGCATGCGCACATGGCATGAAGTCAGAAATTTAGCTTGACACCTGGGAGGAAATTTGTTCCAGGGAGGAAAAGCTGTGGATGAAAAGACCTTAAGTTTTTATTATTAGTTGATTCAACACACAAAAACATGCACGGCGAGCTTGGTTTAGATGGGAATGTCTACAGTACGCAAGCAGAAGCTGCTTATTATCATCGTTTGACTCAATTTGTTCAGTCCACTGCTTGGCCGCACTACATCTCGGGCTGGTGTTGAGCAACCAAACGATTTTCTCATCATCCAGAACAGGCCGTGCAATCAATAGGGATGTCGATGGATTGGACATTGGAAGACAACGTGGTCAACGGTTTGATCTCCTGCGCCACACTTACAAGCCGCAGAAGCGGCCATATCCATTTGTGCAAACATGGGCGTCGAAAGGATTTTTTCAAGGGGGAGGTTAATAGCGTGGATATTTCCAGGGGTAGCAAAAAAGATTTTCTAGGGGAGCCAAAAGTGGTAAAATTCTATTTAACCTATACGAAATTAAGAAAACGACCTTTTTTGCTAAAAATGTAATACGAAAATGTAAAATTTCAGATTAAATTTTTCGCAAAAAAAGGTCGTTTTCTTAGTTTCGGGTGGCTTAAATAGAATTTTACCCCTACCCCCCTTCCGACGCCCATGTGTGCAAGAAGGAGTGGAAACGTCTGACACCAGTGCGGAGGTGGTGAGCCGACCCAGTACGCTGTTCTTGGCAGGGCCATTCCAGGAGAGTGGGTCGGCGGGATGAAAGTGCGGAGGCTCGTAGTGCTCTCCAACCTTTCCGCACTCCATCGGTGATCCACCTAGAGCGCTGCACTTCTGTTATTGTGGTTAGATGAACTGATGAGTTGTTGTGCATCGGGTACAAATGGTTGAGTCGAGTTGAGATGCCGTGCATTCTCACTTGATCGACAGCACTGAGTGGTGGAGATGTCCAGCCTCCATGGCACGACGTGCCATGGACAGTGTGACTCCTCTGCCACGAAACTCAGCAGGTTGGATGCCTGCGAGAATAGGAAGGTCCGATGGTGTAGGATGCAGGCATCCAGTCATAATTCGCAAGGCGTCGTTGATGGTAGTGTCAATGAGGCGGGTATAAACACTGCGGCACCAGACAGCAGCGCAGTACTCTGTTGTTGAATGGACCAGGGCTCAGGTGGCTGTTCGCAACGTTGTTGCTGCAGCACCCCAGTCCGAACCAGCAAGCCGCCTCAAGGGTGCAACTCGCGATGTCAACTTTTTGTTAAGTGACTTAAGGTGTCGGCGATACGTGGGTGTTCTGCCCAACGTTACTCCGAAGTATGTGGGCTCAGAAAAAAGGGCAGTGTTTCTTTGTTGTGGTTAACTTTCAACTCACGTTTAGCTTCCTTGTTTTTTTGAGGTGGAAGACTGCGAACACTGCTTTTGTAGAACTGAGCTTTAACTACCAGGTCTGGAAGTATTCACCTACAGTTGCCATGTCTTTGCTTAGAACACTTTTCACTGTTTGTCAGTCTCCATCAGCATGCGTGACTTCTAGGTCCTTGGCGTATGCTTAAATACTTACTGGAGACAGTAGCTGGCATGTCAGAGATGTGGATGTTGAAGAGAAGGGGTGCCATGATGGATCCCTGTGGGACGCCATTCTTGAGGCGTCGTAACCTACTCCGTTTGTAAGGGTGAAGTTGCGATTACCAACCAAAGCGGATCATGCGCCTGTCAAGTAGCAATCGCAGTAACTTGCAGGTGCAAGCTGCTTTAACTGCAGTGACTGATGTTATAAAAGAGTCTGTTTGGTTCATAATCGTCTATTGTTTCTTCACAGCAGGTAGCGCGAAATTTTTGCAATTCTCATTTGTGATCTTTGTTGGGGAGGAATTGACAGTGTTTTGGTTTGTAAGGGGGGGATGTGAAAAAACTTTGAGAACCACTGGTATAGATTTTACGACTTCAAATTGTCGCCAAAATAACCTTTAGTACTGATAACTTCACTCAGTTTCGTTCTACACAATATAAATACTACTTAGGACACGATATGAACACACAAAAATCACAGAGAAAACTTTTCCATTATCTGTTGAACATTATACTGCTAATACAATGCTCCACATAAACATACCTCTAAACCTAATCTGGAAAATTTAGAGTGTGAGGTAAAAATATCTATATTTTTGGGAAATATAGCTTTCCTTTGACTTGTTTTATACGATTGGAAACAAAGTTATCGAAAGTTGCCAGCATCATCAAAACTTTTGGTATACTGTAAGTATAAAACAAGCTGCTATGTGACGAATCTCTGTACAGTAACCGTAGGCTGAACTTTGACTGTTAGCATACGACCAAATCCTGAACGTGTAAACACCAGCAACAACAAAGTTGCTCCACATTGAATCAGATGAAAAGCCCTAAGTGTATGAGAACAGCGATACCGAGTGTACGCATGGTACGTATGAGAACACCTGGAGGCGTGCTATATGTTTGACAACATGAAAATTATCCGACAAATTAAAAGGCATTGAACAAATTCTGTCACGCATATTTTAACATGCGTTTGAACGAAATACACAACAAAGAACTAAATTGAAACTGACTATGTTAGTGATTGATGTGCCCTGCTATCTTGGTTCAGGTTAATAGCGCCGGAATGTGTTTCCACGCAGTTACCGTGCATTACCAGTTGACGCTTTGCGCCAAGGATTACTTATTCCGTATTATAAATATTTTAAATTAGTCTCTCAAGCGACGCGCACGCTGTACGACGATACAAACTTGAGTTGAAAATAAGCTTGCAGTATGGACAAGGTCAGGCACTCAAAAAATTCAACGAAAAACCAAAAGCGCAGCGAATTACTGGCAGGCTTATGATCTCGGACACTCTTGAAAAATAGTGGCTCGTCCGGACCCCGGACCCCCGTTGCGCCGCCTTTACATTTTGTACACTGGAGCGAGTATTCCACCATCTTCCAACAAAAGTAACAATTTTAAGGACATTTTTCGCCAGAGCGCTTTCGATGAAGTAATGTCATTTCAAATGAAACAAAGTAGATTCTTTCTCCTTCATTCTTTTTTTCCAGTGCAGATGACGTCGCAATTTCAGAAAGATACGTCAGTGCCCAGTGCAAAATAATCGACTGCCCTGCAATAGATCGTTACACTTCAAATCTTGACCTGCGTTTTTTCAACATTTGTGTGTCACCGACCCCTAATAAAAGATACGGATCCCTTCAGGAGAAACGTTGCAAGTTAATTTTACAAAATTAGGTTTCAACCGTTGTGGCAGTAATGGAAATGTCTGTAAAGCCTATTAACCTTTCAAATCACATTCACGCACCCCAGGTTAAAAACTCATGGTTTATGTAGTACCATTACGTTATTAAAACGAAACCTAAGTTGCATAGTACTTGTGTAGCGCAACAACAATGCCATAAAGGACATGAAGTCAACTCATAGCAGATTGATTGCGTATTTGTTTAGGCTGCATATTGCGTTTCACACTGTGGCGAATCCTTGCTGAGTTCCTGGTGCACGTAGAAGGCAATGTTGAAAGATGTAGGTGCTGGCAATTTATAGGAAATAGTTGGGTTGGCATGATCGCAACTTAACCTTCGCTTACCTTTTGCAAGCTGGAAATCCTCAGGCCTTTTGTGGTTCCTTTCGTGTTTGTCACGTTGATGCAGTTGGAAACTGCAAGTACGTAGGCGAGGATGGTTTCGAACTTCTTACTTCCTAATAGCTCTTCGCACGCATTGAGCACCTGTTGAATCTCCTGACAAACCGCAAAAGAACAAACGATTGTTTTTTTTTACTGTGAAGTTCTATAAAGAAAAAACTCGCAAGTTTGCAAATCCCAAGCAAATTACTGTTGCTACCTGGAAATTAAAGCATCAAATCAACGCTGGTTTTGTGAAGTGCCACAAACACTAGCATGACGTGACATTTTTTGTTTTGCTGTTAAGCTTGCAGGACGCCTCCGCAATTATTAACAGCCGCGTCAATCAGGGTTAACGGAACTTATTGCTTCAGTGTTCATTCTGCACGAGCCACACGCGCAAATTTGCTTTTGCGTAACTTCCCGACAGCAGTTGCATCCTCGCTGACGTTTATGTGTCGTCACGTGAAAAAAGCGTCACGCTCACCGGTCTGAGAGTTTCGACTTCTTGCGGAAGCTCACGAAGCGTTGTCAAGATTTCAAGACGCGTTCCCAATCTGGGTATGTTGCAAAGCTGAAAAAACACAACTTGCAAAATAATTGGCAGAACAAACCATTTCCTCCAAATTTATTTTAATGATATATTATTTGTTTAGGGTAGGGTTTTGGCAATTGTAAATCGTGGATCTTTCCGCAATTTCGTGAAGATACATATGAAAGCATTTAACATCACCTAACTGGATAAGACATAACACTACATGTACATGCGCAAACAACGCATTGACGTAGTATCTGACCAATACAGGTGTCTGATTGTTAAGTGATCTTTGAGCTATTCGCAAAATAACATCTGCACCTCCGACATGAATCGATCCTCCTTCGCCAATTCTTCCTCCCTTCCGGCAAACTTTTCGTAAATTTGCTTCATTTCCGGTTCGGGGCACACCCTTACAAGCAACAAAAAGAAACAGAAGAAAATTATCCATTGCAGGATTTTTTGCACAAAACATAATGGCTCAGCGTGCTGCACAACCATCGACTCGCTAAGCAGTTGGTCTAATTCACGACGCGTATCAGCTGAGAAACAAAAAATCTTCTTCAACTTGCATTTTTTCTGTTGCAATAAAATCGTTGCATGGACCTGATAGGGCAGAACGCTTTTAAATGCTTAAAAATTTGGGAAATGCGAATGTTTGCCCTAAATGGTAAGGAGATTTTTCAGATGCGCCCAAGTGTTTATTATTTAAGCGAAATTCTTACACATTACTGTAAGCAATGAAAAGACAGTGTTTAGAAAGTCACAGAACTGCTTACTTCTGCAAACCAACCAAGTGCTCAGTGCAAATTCCTCCATCCTCTTCTTTAAGTATTAGTAATTTCTGAATCAGTTCTGGACCTCGTAGTTTGAATCCAGACATGAAAATTCCCAGATTTTGAGCTGTTTTATGATCTAGGAAGCTTTCAGCAGCTTTCTTCTTTGGCGGTTCTACTGGTAAAACCAGCACTGAAAATGAATATAAAAAAACTTAGATATTACCGTAGAATACTTCCCAGTAATACTGCAGTAAGTTTAAGATTGGTAAAATTGTAGGTCAAGAGGCGACATACTTTGCTGCAAACAAACGTCAGTCTAAGGATATCGACAGAGAAAAAAATCCACGTCGCGATTTTGCATTTTGCAACTAGTAAATAATTGGTATTACAAATATGAAAAAAGATAGCGGTTACATGTTGTGCTTTGAACATCCTTGAGACACAGAATATATTGTTCCCATGCGGTCATATACTGGGCAGAAAGCGGTAAAAACACACAGCAACTTTGCCAAGCTCACAGCAAACACCACAGATTTGATTGAGGCTAACTGATGTATTATCAAAATTTCAGTGAATGAAGGGAAAGACGTTCGAACTACGAACACACAGGCATTGCGACATACACTAAAAGGTAAAATTAAGTGCATGATACGACCGGAAACTGAACAATCTGGTTCATCATTGTTAGCAACATGTTTTGATGAATGTGGATTTTGGTCTTCAGCCATCGATTCGGAAACGTATGTTCCTTCAGGGAAGCCTGCGGTAGATTAGCATTGTATCGTAGGTCTTCAAATATCCACGGACCTTTTAACCCTTTCAGTCCGCGGATTTGTCCCATTTGGGCAAGTATTTGTTCGGCCATAACTCGCCAGGCGATTGAGATAGAGAGCTGTTCCAACCCTTTAAAGATGCGGAACGTCTTGTACTTTCGATTAAATAAAATTGGGAAGTTTTGGATTTGAACGTTTTTGTAGGCAACGTCACAATTGGGGCAGGTTTGTTTTTTTTGGATGGGTTCATCGGGAATTAATTAAATAATTATCGAGTTTTTGGCCATAACTTGTCCCTCCATGCTTTCAATAGGTTTCGGTTGGTCCTATTACTAGTACTTGATGCGATAGCGCTGTCGCAGTAATCATTCGCACCATCATACTGCTATCTAGTTGAAATGTGGATCTTTCACAATTGATAACGTGAATTGTATGTTCGCTGATTCTAAACTTGTAACAGGAATTGATTTTTGTAGGTGGTTTCATTTTTGTCAATGGTTTTGATTTTTCATTTCTTATACAACTTCCAAGACTAATGAGTTTAGCACTTCTTTCAGTGCAGACGCATCATGTTTACTGCACCATCACCTCTTCCTGGTATTGACTCGGTCACTTGGTTCTGTTTCCTCTCGCTGGTAACTTTAAACAAACCTTGCAGTTCATCGAGATCTATTTGCGAGCTGTGGTCTTCTGCATTCTTCCAAATGCTTTTAGCGATCTGACAACAGAAATGTTTGAAAGGCGTGAAGAATCAGGTCGAAGCGATTCCCATTTGCTTCAACTCATTTTTCGACTGTACGAACTTTTAAGTCTCAAAATATGTGAATGCACCACCGCGTCCATAGCAAACTTAGCAACACTTAAAGACTGCAGTTGGTAGATAAAAGATCCACATATTTGTGGAAACAAATGCAGTTATGGATGTCCAAAAGGCAAGCAATAATAAGTCTTTTATAAGCACGTGTAAATAATACCTTTTCTGCAAGAAAAAAAGTGGTTTTCATGAATATTCAGTTGTGCACAGATTCCGGGTGGAATGAAGATATGAAGCAGTCTTCATACGTTATAAAAAGTCAGTACCGTGGGGTTGTGGACAATGTTCCCTCTAAGGTGCCCAACTGCGCAGTACACAAGACTCGCTCTCGCGCAGTTGCAACATTGCAAAACGTTGGAAAAGCACGATAACAAGGAAAAATTATTTGAAATAAACGTGTGCTTTATTCGTATTTTCACAAGATTTTTGTACTTATTCTAGTAATTCACAAAGTTTGCAACTTATTCAGAACTCTGCTAACTCAGCCTTAAAATATTAATGCTCACTAAAACAAACATTTGCGCAGTGTAACTTTTTCTCTAAGAGGGAACACTGGTTGTGGAGATCGCATGAAACCGGTTTAAGTCGCTTATTTTGACTTTCCGGGTGACGTGATAACGCTATATTCGCAACTGCAAAGATTTATGTGACTACTAGCCGAAGTTGGAAACGCATTTGAAGCTAGGCACGCTAACTTGCAGTCTGAAAAAGCTAATTTCGCGTTGATGTTTATATTCAACACAATCTTCACTCGCTAGAAAACGGCCCCCTCTGTTCTTGAAAGAGTGCGCGGTGTTGAATTGCTGACCCTATTAGGCATATACTCGGCTTGTTTACAACGGGCAAGTCCATGAATTTCCTGGTAGCCGTTACAACCATGTGCTGCCCTCGTATGGCGTTCTGTATAAAATTTGCACCTCTACTGCTTATTCTCCCCCTTTTCAAATTTGATTTTGGTGACGGCAATTGGCGGCACGGCGAGGCGTGAAATTTGCTTTTTTCCGGGCGGTTGAGATGAACGTTCTTACCCAAGAAGCGCTAGGGCGATTCACTCAGTGACCTTGGGTCGAACACCCAACCTTCCAACTGAGAGGCGGGCTCTACCGCCGAGCTATCGCCACCCAATTCTCCCCTTCTTTAACTTAGTAACAATGAGAACGCTTCCAGTCTACCCGAGCTTTTATTTTTTCCTTTAACTTTGAAGTCAGTGCTTTAAGTTTGGCTTCTTAATAAAAGTATATGGTTTTTTCAAAGTACTGCTAACGGAATCTTAATAAAATGTTGCAGGTCTTGATTGAAGACTTTGCGATGACAGAGTTAGATAATTCGTGTCGCGTCGTGACGGTCTCTTTAAAAACCTTCAGGAGCTCACCGAAACGTGTAAATCGAAACATAACTTATTTCTTGCGAGCCTTTAGGCTTAGGGACGGTTTTAACTACAGGTGTTGTCAGACAAAAGATGGACAATGAGTTCCGTTACAAACCGAATTTGGAAAATTTAACGAACATACAGTATTTACAAACAAAGCGTTTGGTAAATTGAAACACAAATTCGTGAAAGGTACAAGAGAAGAAATTGTCATGGTGGCATAATTACGCTTTCTTAAAAGCCGCATCAGATATAATCACTGACCACCAATAGTTGGTGTTTTAAACAAAAATAAAAGCAGAAAGAACAAAATTCTTTTACCAGGTTTTTTGGTACGACTGTCCAGTGAAAAGGCCTCATTTGAACGCCATTATTCTTTTGCGTCGGAGCATTCAATGGAAGAGGTGGCGGGGGAGGAGGGAGGCCTACGCATGGTGGCGGAGGAGGGATTGCTAAAGATGGCGGTGGAGGAATATTTGACAACAGAAGCGGCGGTGGTGGAGGAATATCTGAAGACAGAGGGGGCGGTGGTGGAGGAATATCTGAAGACAGAGGGGGCGGTGGTGGAGGAATAGCTGAAGACAGAGGGGGCGGTGGTGGAGGAATATCTTGTCTTTCATTGTCGAAATCACACTTTTCATCTACCGACGAGTTGACAATTCTGTTTGAGAAAAGCTTAGTTTGTAGCTTTTGCTCTTCACTTATGTTCTCACTGGCAGGAAGCGAGTCACTGGTAGTTGAAATACGTCGACCAGGACTGGCTTCGTTGAAAAACGATTTAGGTACTCCTGGTGGAGGAGGAGGCTCAGACATGAATAACGCACCATCAACACTGTCACTTGTTACGGCGGAACTCCGTGGAATTGTTTGAACACCGTTTGGAAGTTGGGGGGTATGCAGCCCAACGCCCTCTGATGCCATCAAGGGTATACCAGCAGGCACTTTTGGCTCTCTGCAGGGTGCATGCGCATTCACCGCCACAATTGCAGAGAGTTCGGTTTCAGCTCTATGCTCGGTAACAGAATCAGACGAAATTTTAGGGAGAGTAGACTTGTCTCTGTCATTTTTAGAGTTTTTTCTGCTTCCTTGTTGAGAAGCGATGGTTGATCCGCTCCGGCTTGTTTTCGAGCTCACTGAACTCGACTGCGACCCCGTGCGGTCAGAGACCAGCGGTGAGCACTCTACATTGTTGCGCAGTTCGCTGAGCAGTTTTTGCAAAGCATCCAGACTTTCGCAAATGCCCGAGGACTTGCTGTTTTCTTTTGTATTTCCAAAGCCCTCCTTCAATTTTTGAATTTCCTGTTAAAACGTGATTATTGTTCACCATAGGAGATATTCTTTGCTAGCTTTCTCATAATATAAACCTTTTCTAAAACCGCTAACCTTGCTAGAAGCTATATTTTAACAAGCCATCGATATTGGACTGATGTTTGGTGATATCAGAACTTACTTGTGCATCCCTTTCAAAAAAATGCAGCAATGTTCATACTACTGTATTCTTGATAATAATGGTTCCATCTATATTTCTTTATTTAGACGTATATGTAATACTCCAATTTGGAGAATTTAATTGCGTAAAATGGAACCGAAGCTGCAAGTTTCTAATTAACTGTATAAAACATCGCGAAATGGTTTTCTTAGTTGAAGTTACTACAACATTCATACCTTGAAAATGATATCAAAACTTTCTTTTGAAATGTCACTGACAGCATCAACTTCATCATTTTCTTCTTCTTCTTCCTCATCTTCATCGTCTTCCTCGTCAGAAGACTCATCTTGGTAATGTCTCTTGCATCCCCTCTTAAGCGCGTCAATCCACTCGTCCCTCATGCGCTCAAGGTTGAAGTCAAGACCTCCGTTGTCAGGGATACGAAACCTAGAAAATAAATTATTTTACAAAAAAAGTGCTAAAATACGAGAAACATTAATTGCAAGGTGCTGTAAGATATGTGTTCGACCGTAAGAATTATGAGAGGCAGAAAAACTGAAGACTAAGACCCAAGCCTCGTATATGGAAAATATGTTGCTAGTGGTTGGACGTTGGGTCTGTTTTCGAGAAGGGTAATGAAATAAACAGTTGTTGCTGCTTCTACAGCGATGCCATAGGAATTTTGCAGAGTTTTTCTCGCACCTGGCAAGGCTATCAAAGCAAGGTTATATTTTACTAAACAGCTTCAAGCACTTGGAATGTCTCAAACTAGATTGACGAACGTAGGCCTAAAGGTAGACCTTTCAAATTTATCAAGAGCAAAATATCGCCAGATCGGTACAGACACTGAAGGTACTTTGAACGAATTCCTTGAGGAAATATTATGCAAACGCAAAAAAACGTAGAAAGTACAGTAAATATTGCGTGTCGCGCTTTTCAAAATAATTGAGACTTTTGGGCCGAAAACCCTGACCTAACAAAAATACTTACTATCTGAGCATTTGTAAAGTAGAAATACGTACTGCGATCAATTCCCCAACATGAAATCAGCAGTACCGACGTTAACGACAGAACATAAGATTCAACAGTAGATTTGCACTTTGTTAGAAATCGCCATGCTCGAAAAGAAGTAATATAACACTTTTGTATTTCAGACATCGCCAAAACACATTTCGCTTTTAAATCGTCAAGAGTTATTGTCATAGACGCTTTCATCTTGAAGCGAATATTTCTAACGTGATGCAGCAGTTAGTAGCGAGCACACCTGTGGCTTTCTTTAGTGGTGGCCACAGTAAACGTGGTGCTATCTTCCGCGTTGATGGCGATGCTCATCGGTGAAAGATGGATGATATTGAGGGCAGCGGCATGTTCCTCCTCATCAATCCGGTAGTAAGCGAGCTCCCCAGAGCGAATCACCACAAGTCGTCTGAAAATAACACTGTTTCACCACAAACTACATTACGTTTGAGGATATCGGCGAAGGTTAATCATGAAAGGTCAAAAAGAAAAATGACGGAAGGTCTGATCGCGTAGTTCACCACAAATAGAAGTTTGCAAAATAATTGTGTCAAGATAACAAAAGAATATTTATTTATTTTTATTTGTTTGTTTATAGCAGACACGAAGTCCATAGTATGAACACACACACTCTGCAGAACGCAGGTTGAAAAAACAGACAATACAGAACGGAGTACAAGGCATTGAAGCCGGCGAAATCACAGGGTTACAGACACTTTTTGCAACTGCATTGAAGACAGAACCATAGGGTTACAGACACATTCTTAACACTATTGTTAGCTAACACGTAACACTTGTT
>Ga0210059_1002733_pt1 | contig 27845 bp, 19 predicted proteins | sample Ectturendosymbi2_FD_188042 | JGI IMG/M metagenome (GOLD analysis project Ga0210059, IMG submission 188042) | Ecteinascidia turbinata endosymbiont from Florida, USA - Sample 2 (SPAdes) (version 2) | ecosystem: Host-associated > Tunicates > Ascidians > Unclassified | place: Key West, Florida...
GAGGATGGGGAGGATTGCGCACCGAGGATGGGGAGGATTGCGCACCGAGGATGGGGAGGATTGCGCACCGAGGATGGGTAAGATTACGCACCAAGAATGGGGAGGATTACGCACCAAGAATGGGGAGGATTACGCACCAAGAATGGGGAGGATTGAGCACCAAGAATGGGGAGGATTGCGCACCAAGAATGGGGAGGATGGCGCAATGAAGATGGGAGGAAGGATTGCGCAACGAGGATGGGGAGGATTGCAACAGCGTCGCACGTGGAACACAACTACATTCGATCCGAAGGAACAGTCAGGAAAAGCTAAACTTTTTGCATTTCAGGTAATCTCACGCAAAAAGCGAACAAACAATTAACACGACCAAGATAAAAACTAATTTTGAAAAGTAATTTGTAATTTCTCCTACAGTTGTATGTGTTTGCTAACACGTATATCCGAGCTAACAAGGACAAGTGTCGACCGGCATCATACACCAATCAACGAACGGGGAGTGACGTCATCGGATGAGCACGTCACTTCTTTGCGTCTTCACAAACAGTCCCGAGCTCCTGCAGACGAAGTTGAGCGGCCTGCATCCGGAAGTGCAGACGGGATTCCATGGAGTAGTGTGTGTAGTTTTTCCTGGTCGATACAAATTACTGTGGATTATATTTAAGAAAACTAACGACGCAAGTGACGTCATAGCCATGCATACGTAAGTGCGCATAGAAGCGGTGACGTTATAGGTATGTATAAGCAAGAGCGCATAGGAGCGATGACGTCGTAGCTACACATACGTAAATTCGTCTTTTCTTTGGACGTTTTTTCGCAAAAAACTGAAACCTCAGTCAGTTCCATCAACGCGCAAGTGCTGACAATGTAGCGTTTTGAAGATACGTTCGCACCACTTCTATTGTTGCGTCATACTTGTCGGATTATTTGCATTTCAAATGGCGTCCGCCGCCGTTTGGAATATTTGACGTTCGTTTTATACCTTTACTTTGTCATGGAAACAGACAGACGCTCACCTGGTGAATTTAAGCAGCTCTGTCGCTTCCCGCGTCCTCCCCATCTCGATCCACATCCAGATCAGATCGGACAATGCGGCCGGGGCCAGATAATGGTCCTTCGTGATGCCTTTGAAGCTGGAAAGGACAACGTTGTTTTCAAAAAACAACACGAAATTGGTTTTTCTCCAAATCTGGACAAAAACCACAACCACAAGCTGGGATGGTGGATTTCGAGGAGCAAATTTCAAATATCGGGCCCCATAAATGCCTGGTCGGGCCAGGATGGGTCGGGTGGGCCTAGAAAGGAGGTATGAGCAGGATTGTATATCAAATCATGGAATCTCCTGAGAATGAAACACTGCCCTTGTGGGATGCAAACGCTTTTGTCCATTGAAAACAGTTCCAACCCACCCACCCACCCACCGCACAAGTCGAAACACATTAAAAAAACAACACAACTCCGGATCAGAGAAACATCCACTGGATTAAGAACAGCAGGAAATACCTACTTTTCTCTAATATCGAGGAGGCATAGTTCTGCTTGCATGGGCTTACCGCTATACCTCAGGCAAGCACCCTTCAGCATTTGCAGCAGACAGTAGTCGTCGTAGTAATTGAACGATTGCGACTCTTTTGATTTCTTGCCTTTGCTTGATTCGCTCAAGGAATCTAGAATAAAACATGAGCAAGGGGGGTCAAGGTATGTCCGACCCCTCATCTGGTGCTGGGGCAACTTTCAACGGGAAACACTGCTTCAGTGTGGCAATTCGCAACTCGACGTACTTTGGCTGACATCGGACAATCTTCTCTTCTTCGTCTCCAGCTTCTCCTGTTCTTCTTGAATCAGTGTGAGAACTTTCGAACAAGATTCTTCATTACCTTTCAACATCAGAAGGCCGTTCCACGCGTAAGCCATCTCCTGTGTTGCAGTTGAGGAGAAATAAACTTACGCGCAAGTTTTCATAACTTTCTACTCGGGAACGACTGAAAGTGCGAGTACAAGAGAAAAGCTGAATACGACTGGAGCTTACTATCAAAAACTAACGTACGACATTCACCAACAGTTACTCATTAACTTAAACAGCAGCCATCGCACGAAAGAGCGATCGACTATACGCCTTCAAAGTGATCACAGGACTGGAAAGCCAACACTGCAATGGGATGACATTCACATGAGCGGCAATCAATGATTAAGGCATAAAGCACAGCAGGTAAACGCAGCATTCAATGCACGAACGCGATTATTACTCGAGGCACAACCAAAGTTACGTCATCATTTGTTACGTAACAAAGCGAGAGATCACAATATAGTTTTCAGTCCGATTGTTTCCGCTGGTATGTTTAAACCCGTGGTTCTCAACCTCGACTCCAAGAACCACATGCGTATTCTAAACATCCTCTGTGCGCTTCTCAGAAATGACATTCAATAAAATCTCTAATATTTGGTGTAACAGGCTTCATTGGTGCAGTGAAGCAAAACGTGTCAACTGAATTGTGTCAAAACGTCTTTAGCGCGGCTCTCTAACAAAGTCGTAAGTCTGGATTTGGCTCCTTTCAGCGAAGTTGTTAAGAAGCACCGGTTTAAACAGACAAAAAACAAAGAGAAAAAAGTAATTTTATTCCTACCATCTACAACATGCATCAATGGACCCGCTGCAACATGCATCAGCGAATATGGAAAGAGAAACACTGCATCAGCGAATATGGAAAGAGAAACACTGCATCAGCGAATATGGAAAGAGAAACACTGCATCAGCAAATAGAAAGAGAAACACTGCAGACTCAGCAAATACGGAAAGAGAAACACTGCAGCATCAACAAATACAGAAAGGAAAACACTGGGGCATCAGCAAATATAGGAGAAACACAGCAGGAAATATAAAAAGGGAAACACTGCATCATCACATATAAAGAGAAACACTGCATCAGCGAACGTAGAAAAAGAAACACTGCATCAGCAAATTTTGAATGAAACACTGCAGCAGAAAATATAGAAAAGAAAGAGATACATTGAAGCAACAAATACAGAAAGAGCAACACTGCAGTTACTTACATGCGCAGGGAGTACCAGGCGCTCTCCTTGTTCGAAGTATTTTCGAGCTTTCCGAGCGACGAACTTTTCCATGGGAATGCTTTTTCCCGCGATCCGCTGTTTCAGCGGTCCGACGTCCCTGGGTAACAAGGAATGTGACGTCATGCTTGAATTGAACGACATTGCCAAGAAGGATTAATATTCTGGTGTTTGAACACAATGCTTGGGGGTGGTGGTGATTTCTGACATAAATATGAGGAAAAAAGGTGTGAGTTCAACCGTTAAAGATAAACCTTTGGCTGTGAAGTTGTAAATTTCACATCACCGCGGCTTCAAATTATTTTCTCAAGACGTTTTTATTCCGCATTCTCTGAAAACTACGTTGCGTCTTCCTTTTGCTGCCAAAATATTTAATTGTCTGTTAACTTTCATCTTGAGCTAGAACTTCAGAAGGCGATACGCTTCGGCAAAAGCTGCAAGACGGAGCGGGCTCATAGGCATAGCCAGGGGGGGCAAAGGGGCCATGCCCCCCCAAATTTTTAGAAAATATAGCCATTTTGTACTTTGAGAAGCGTTATTCCAGACAAAGTAGTGTTATTCGACCAAAATCAAACTTTTTGTCCCCCCGAAACTTTTGGGCCGGCTACGTCACTGAGCGGGCTGCTCTTTCAATGAGTAGAAATTTTTGTGGCACAGCAAGGTGCAAGGTAACGTGGTTCACGGTGGAAGCAGTTGTAGCCAGGGCTGGTTCTGGAACGCCGCAACTGAAATTTCGGGCTCCGGCTCCAGGCAACTAAAATTTTGGGCTCCTGTTACAAGCTCTGAAAGTATTTGGTTCCAGTTTTGAAGTAAAAACCATTGTATTATTTGTGCAATTGCTTGCTCCACAAAATATGTCTGTGGAACGAGAACACAAATTTCAGGCTTCGGCTACACCATTCCAAATGTTTTGGCTCCGGTCATGCAAAATTGCTTGGGCTCTGCTTTGACAGCCCTAGTTAAACCCGCTTGTGTAAAGTGCTGTGGAGACAAACGCAGCGGCACGACCGGGCATGGCAAGCTCATGGTCAAGAGTTCGATTCCCACTGCCGGCGACATTTCGGTTTCAGCGGTTTACTCCTATGATTGGATGACTCCGTCTTGTGTCAACTGCTGATTGGTTGTCTCCAGCCGCGGCTCCTATATTACTGATGAGTTAGATCTTGCACAGTGACATGTTAATCTTGCGACAGCGCTTGAAAAGCTGCAAGAGTTGAAATGTATCAAGATTTCAGGCTAAACGTCTCTCATGCGTGACCAACGTTGAACTTCTTCTACGTCATCGGGACTCGCTGCAAATCTTCGCAGAAAACCTATGAACTTCATGTTGCGACGAAATGACGTCTGACAACGATTTTACCGGCAACGATGTCATTTCCGCTTTCAACCAATCCCCCACTCTCATAGAGGACATTTACAAACATCGAGCAAAAGCACAAACTGACTTCATCAGCTTCCTGATCTCCTCCTTATCGTCATCGTTACCACCAGTGTAGAGGAACACTGCACGGAGATAAGTGTAGATGCATTTCGACCAGTTGCTCTCCGACCTGGAACATGCCATGCACGGGGTCAGAGGACACACACTCATGCGTGAACGATTAGATGACCTTTGTCAAGGTCAACATGTGGATGAACGAACCATTAAAGACTTGACGCCAACACGGCAAATTAAAGACTTGACGCCAACACGGCAATTGGTTGGCCGCTTTCTGCCGCTTGGGCATAGAACTTAACAAACACGAAAGTGTAAGACTATTCTCTGCGTTGACATCAATTCCTTGCATAGTTCAACTCCTAGCGTCTGATTAATTGCACTTGAACTTTAGTGCATTGGTCATCCAGAAGACCACAACCCTTTCAAAAAATATAAACCGATTAAATTCGCAATAATTTGGCGATCAACTTTAAACCACGATATAAATTTATGATACTGTCGAGGGGCGTCCGACGAGACAATCGGTTTGACTGGTTTTATTCGGTGTTCCAACGCCTTCACTCCCCACAATGCAGAGCTCCTGGGCGCCATACCTGCCTGAAAGTGTGGGGGGGGCTTTTCGTTGAAATTGGCCGAGGGGTGTTTTACGAAACACTTAATCAAACATTCTTTTCAATGGCACCAATCAGCGAATGACTAGAATTCTTCTCTTGTGGCTGGCGCAGAAATAAATTACAAGTTGGAAAGCACAGCAGTGGGGCGACTACTGCGTCATAGCAGGAAACCAGAGCAACAGGGTGCCGGAACAAACCGTTGTTTATGAACACGAGTCTATGGTTGATGTTGTGAGTAATACAGATGTTTTATGTCAGCAGCAAAAAAACTGAGAGGTCCTGCCACAGCTGCTGTCAGTGCTTCGCCCCCCCATGAAATGTCTAATAAATTAAAACCGATTCAAGCTTTAGCACGATCCCAGCTTGAATCGTGTAGTGATTCTTTTCAGAACGATTTGTGTCGCACCAATAGTTTGAAACTGTCGCTCATGCAACAGAAAGAATAGGAATGAAAACCATACTACGGGTTTTTTTCAAGGAAAATATTAGGTACCCCGTATGGACCCGAAAAATTTCCGACTAAATTTCACAGACATTTCCCTTGATAATTTTCTCTGATTCTACGGACCCGACTTTCAATTCTAGGGACCCGAATGGGGTTCCTAAAGCACCTCAAAGAAAACCTGCCATATTGGTTGCGCTTTTGTTAGGGGGTGAGGCATAATGGACTTTCAGGAGGTTGTCCGTATTATGAGGGGCAAGTGATGCTCCAGGCAACTCTTGGTGGGGGGATATGTGAGTAAAGATGAGCACGTTGGATGAGAAAGGGACAGACTAATGACAAAACTGATGAAATAAATACGATTTGAAAGGAATTTCACTAAAATAAAGGCGTGTTTTCAAAAACAAACAGAAAAACGCAACAATGGAGCTGATGTGTCGCCGACAGACCACACTGCGCCATGTGTCGCCGACCTCAGAGTCTCTGCATATTTTGCAGCATTGGTCCAATCCATGGTGAACGTGTAGCACCACATCAGTTCCCAGTAACAGATGTGGGAAAACTGCTTCCAGTCGGTTTGGATGCTGGAAGCTTTCTCCAAATGCTCGATCGCCTGATCACAAATAATAACAAAGAATACAACAGCGATGCAAGAACGTTTCGTGTCTGCTTCAATCAGTGTGAAAGGATGACAGCAAGATCGACGTGCATTTGGCGCGCAATGAAATTACTGAAAGTGAAATAATAATCTATCTCTGGAAGTTCGAGCGGCTTTAGCAAGAAGTGGGTGGAGATTCGAATCACTTTTAACGCAACCTCACTCGAGTATGATTCGATATAAACTCGCAACCTTACTCGAGTATGATTCGATATAAACTCGCAACCTTACTCGAGTATGATTCGATATAAACTCGATGATATTCATTTTTGTTTAAATCAGCTGTCATCCCGATATGAGCAAGAAAATAAGATTAATTAACAACGGAGCGAAAAAAGAGACATTTTTTGGTAAAGTGCACTTTTATTCATGAAACCTCTCGTAATTAAAGTGAAAATTATTTTTCTAATGCTGACTTCGTCTTCTTTTTGCAAACCAGCGAACAGATGAGGTTATATGCACAAAAACGGTAACTTGTGTTCAAACATAAAAACAGTAACGGCGCGATGGGATTCCAACCTTGTGGAAGTCTCCTTTCAGTTGCTGCAACCTTCCAGCAAACAAATGGAAATAACAGCCTTTGGGAAATCGATGCAACATCTCGCCGAGCACTTTGCCGCAGTATTGCAAGTCTGCATCGTGCGTCCCTGAAAAAATCAACTCTGGTGAAAAAAAACGACAAACTTTTCGAAAAAGCAACATTTTTTAAGAAAGTTTTGCGGCAAAACGGAAACAAATTGGAGCTAAAATAATAAAAATAAACGCGATTTAAAGAAAAACAATTTGAAAGGCGGCTGTTAAGAGTTTTTGTTTGGAAGAAAATGACGTTGTCTTGCTCATAGATATAGTTTGAAAATACGGGTGTGATTCTGTTAAAGTTGAAAGATTTTCCGACTTTCAGCAACGAGGTTTGCGTCAACTGACCTTTCTCCCCGCATTTCATCAACACACGTGGAAGAGGTGTTTGAGCGCTGATATCAACACACATCATCAACACACGTGGAAGAGGTGTTTGAGCGCTGATATCAACACACATCATCAACACACGTGGAAGAGGTGTTTGAGCGCTGATATCAACACACATCATCAACACACGTGGAAGAGGTGTTTGAGCGCTGATATCAACACACATCATCAACACACGTGGAAGAGGTGTTTGAGCGCTGATATCAACACACATCATCAACACACGTGGAAGAGGTGTTTGAGCGCTGATAGGATTGCAACGCATCGTCTTTCGTGGCATTTGTTGACGCTAAGCAGGAGGTCAAACGTTGCCAGGGGCCCCGGGCAACATAATACACGAGGTCATGGGCGTTGGAGGGGGGGGGTTTAGGGGGCAAGTCCTAGATTTTAAAATTTGATATTTTTCTCTTTGCGTTTTTGTAGAAAATTCATTTTGTTAGTTTTCAGTAGGAAAAATATAATTTCACTACTGTTGCCGCTCCTAGAAAAATGCGTTTGGTCAACACTTGCAAAAACCCAGTGGAGCTCCCTGAGAAAAATACTTCCTACGTCCATGCCTGCTTTTTTGCAGAAAGTTTAATTCAATGCCTGGAGCCTTTCAACAACAGGAGAGTTGATCAAAACTAGTCCGAAGGTGGATTGCAATCCGCGGATTGTGGCTCGAACCTCGCTGTTGCTTGGTTGATTGCAGCGCCTTGGTTCGCGACCACCTCAAAACAGGGCTTGCGGAATCGGAGGTAAAATGTTCGACATTTACAAAATTTCCGACTCCGACTCTGGAAATCGTGGTGCACAGCAAGAATTATCTGTTTCAATAAAATTTTTAAAAGAAATTGCACCATTTCAACAGGAATTCTTAAGAGTGCGATTTCAATTAGACTTGCGGAGTCGGACAAAAAAATCCGACTCCGACTCCATCCGAAAACGTCCGACTTTTTGCGACTCCGACTCCTAGTTGAAACTACAGCTATGCTCCAAACAGGTACCTGACATTTCTTCAGTTAATTAGAAATTTGCTTCTCCCAGCATTTTGAGCGCAATTGCTCAGGTAGGAGGCAAAGGCGTCAGTTTTTGATGACGTCGGAGAGCAGGACGATCCGACAAGACCAAATGCCAATTATTGTGTTGGGCCGTGCTTGGCTCATGGAAAGACCCGCGCTGAGGTCAGCGAACCTGAACGGACACTGAGCGAATGCACGCATGAATGCACAGGACCAATCAAACTCACCCACGTGGACCGACACGAAAAGATAGTAACCGAGAATGAATAGCGAGATAAGGGAGCTGCGCAGGTTAGGGGTGGTGTAGCCTTCCTTGAGCTGGTCCAGGCCCAGGCCCTTGTCCGACGTGAAGCCGATCCATTCAAGCAGGGATAGGATGCGTGGGGGGAGAAGGGAAAGTCCCTACGCGGAGAAACAATAACGGTAGTCTGTTTTAAGAATTTTACGGTTAGCATAAGAACGTGGGGCTATCAAACATCCGATCTGTTTTGTTTTTTTTCGCTAAAACATTTCGGTCATTTGTCTCAGTTGTATAAAAACTTGCCGTAACAGTGTTTTTTAGCCTTCATTTTCAGACATTCTGACCGAATTGGCTTAATTTTTGCGGTTATCTCAAAAACATTCCGGTCTATGACCGATAAAAAAGAAACAGCCACAAACAGACAAATCCGCACCAAGCAAAATCTGTGTTTCACAAAGTTTTCAAGACCAAGCTTGCTTTTAAGTTCGTGCAACGCAAGTACTTTGCAGCAAAAGAAAACATTTTAAGCACGTGACAACAAACGATGTTGTGGGATCAGCTAAGACGGAGCATAAAGGCGACATTCCAACTTGGACTCACGATGTTGAATGCTCCACAACCGAGTAGCACTCCTCCCAGGAAATGGTTGAAGTTCGGTTTCGAGTTAAAGTGTTCGCTGGTGACGAGTTTGTGACAGTAATTGTAGGTCTGGTAACACAGTCGAACTTTCAGGGCTCCTTTGATGAAGTTAATAAGGTTTTCGTCCTGCAGATGAAATCACAAAAAGGATAGTAAATATAACATGTTTTCGTATTCTACGCGAAGGTTGTTACCTTCATTCGTGTATTATTTCTACAATTGTTTTCTTTGAAAAACGAACTTAGCTTCCGATTCATAGGAGCTTGACTGCTTCGAATATATTAGATTATATAGTACCAGGCAACTTCCAACAATTGTGATAAGCTCATAAATTTGCGAGCCACGGAAGCATGGCAACTATGCTTACATTTTCCGCCACTTGGATACTTGTTCCCTCATTTGATACGTTTCTGACCAATCAGAGCACGTCAGCTGATGCGTTTCTGACCAATCAGAACACGTCAGCTGACGCGATGCTCCCGCCCCGCCGAATACAGGCAGCCCACATTTCTATTTTAATGCTGACGCCGCACCCCCCATTCGCCTGTCCAGGTGCTGGGGGGGACGTGCGCTTGTCGGTCTCCCATGCTCTTAACATCAACGCTTCAGTGACACGACCGCATGTGAGACGTAAATTCTTATCAAAAACCGTACCCCTGGAGCCAGGGTTGCCAAGTTGGCCTTTCTCTGGCCTTTGTATAATCAGTATGGCTTTTCACCACTGTTTGGCTGCATGTGACAGAATCGTTACCAGTGAAACCTGTGCCTTGCTTGCTTTCGAACAATGAACGCAAAAAATAAAGTACACTTGATACAACAGCACCGTTTTGCGGTCTAATATCTAATATCTGGACTAATTACACGAAGTTGTACAAAGCAGCGACAATTGAAGTTTCTCGTCGCCAGCCTCACCCGACAAAGTAAATATTGCTGAGCAGGAGCACACAAAAACGCGCTTTTCCGTTGCGTCCATTCCGAATAATGTTTGAAGACGTTCACAATCTTCTGCGTGTGTGACGCCTTAGCGCCTCCCACTTGTACTTCTCGATTTATGAGATGCGCAGTTTTGGAATCGACAACTTTCTTCTGTGCGATGCGTCAGCGACGGGGTCGGTGGGGTTTGTTTTTGAGAGCGCGGACGAGTTTCAATTTTAATTAATGGCACATGTTGAATTTGGTAAGTTGAAGTTTTAACGGTTATTGCTATTACTGGCATTTCTAAGTGACGATGTGGCCATCGGACCATGGTATTCTCGTCAGCTGCTTAGATACTTTTGAAGTGTTGGAATCAAATGTTTTTAGAGTGTCGTTTTCAAAACCCACGACACGGTACGGCGAGAAACAAAATAAAATAATTCATCATTGTTGTTTCAAACACTTATTTGCGACGGCGGCGTCTTTTCACATTCAGCGGGTGTGAGAGACGGTAGAAAAACAAGATCTTTCTTTCGAAAAGTTTCGTTTTTCACCACCTATACGACGTTATTGTTGCGTCACACTTGTTCTGCGATTTCGAACTTCTGGTGACGACCATTGTGACAGGGTTTGGTTTGAACGGCTGAACCTTTGTTGTGTCATAAAGTACTGAGAATGGAAGAAGTCGCTGGTACGACGATCCTTCATTAGTCCGCGGGTGGTGGTGAAGTGTTGGAAATACAAAGGAAGAGAAGTATGAATCACGTGACGCCGAAGCTGTATCTTTTAACGCGAAGCCACACAAACAGCTCAGGTAAGATTAACATGGCAGCGGTGCAAAAGTGCACTGCAAAAATTTTCCGTGGTACGGCTGTTGTTAATATCCATCAGCCAGGGTTGCCAGATGATGCAAAATATTGCCAAAAATCTCTGTTTTCCAAAAAAAATTTACCAACTCTTTTTGGCAAACTTGTTTGTGCCAAAAATTAACCTTTTTTCAATTACCAATTTTAGTTTGAGAAAACCATCCATTTCGGATTATTTATCCAGCAAACACTCAAACGTCAGAGAGAAAATACAGCTCAACATTAATCGTTGTGAATTACTATTCTGATCAGCCTCCAATCACCGCGAGGCCTAGTTGCTGGTATTGTGATTTACAGTGGAACTTAAACCAAGAATCAGAGAATACGATATGGAAGAAATATGAATTGTAAAAAACATTACGTATTGGCCAATAGCATTGCAATTTTAAAGATTCTCGCCAAAATTTTACCAAAAACTGCAGAAATATTTGCCATATTTTTTGTTCTGCCCCCAGCTACTGTCTATTGTCAATCACATGTTCTTTCAAACGCTCAAGGACTGAGTTGCGGGGAGTACATGACCTCAGAGTTTTGTGGCATCAAAGCTTTGAACTCGTTCGATGACAGTCGCAGATGTTTTTGTGTCTTTTTCGACAGAACGTTAAAGGGGTGATAACAAACACTAAGGTCAACATACCACCGTTGCGACAATCATTGGGCAACGAACTTCAAGCCAGATTAAAAAGTCCTGCACAGACCGACCTGTATGAAGGTAAGAAAGGCTCTGTACAAGTTCAGTTCAGCGAAGATGAGTTCGGCGTGAAGTTCGTCTGCAACGGCAAAAGGAAGAAAATTATCGGAGACGACGATCGATCTTTCTCTCTCTCGGAGCAGAAATTAATCGATGACAGCTGCAACGTCGTTGCTTGGAACCGAAGCAAACGCTCCTGGACTGACGAACAAGCGACAATGTCGAAAAATATTGTGTTGATGTCTGCCGAACATGCTCGTTTCGGGAGATACCCTCATGGGCGAAGGGTTTAGCCACGGTTGGGAAACCGGCGGCCTAATTCTTTTCGGTCCTAGACCGAATTTTTTTTTAATGACCGAAAAAAATCAAGTCATCTCGGACAGAATGCCTGAAAACATAGGCTAATTAACACTGCTACGGCGAGTTTTGATACAACTGTGAGACAAATGACCGAAATGTCTCAGTGAAAAAAAAATAGCCAGCGGCCCGCCTGAGCATGTAATACGGCCCGCATCAGAATATTCGTTTTCGCCAAGTTAGAATAAACATCGCGTCAAAATGAAACTTCGTGATACGCAGACGGTGAGAGAAGTTTCCCTCGCTCCTTAACATAGTTTCTTCTCATTATTTTCCTTTTGAAGGTGAAGGTAGAATTTTAGGATAAAACCAATTAATCTTTGCAGTCCGCCAACGATATTTCACAATTCATGCGGCCCGTAATGGTAAATAGGTTCTCCACCCCGGTTTAGGCCACGATAAGACCGGAGCAGATATTGTGCAGGAGTGGGACCGGGACGGGCCCTGGCTGACCCTGGCACACTCCACGGCAGCAACGGTCATGAAACGAACTTTGTCATGGAGCGACAATGAAATCATTTTGCACAGAACAGAAAACGCATTTTATGGAGCGCAGTGGCATCGAAGTGGAAAAGCATGCCCGTTACTGACTGACAACAGCGCGGCGAGCACAGGTTATCTTACTGTCAGTCAACTGTGGAAGATCGGCAAGCCCGAGCATTTTCGAGAAGGATGCGGAGAGATTTTGTTTCTGACGGTGCCTGGGAGAAAAAAATTAAATTTAAGTCATCTGCTTGAATACAAACTCAACGTTTCATTTTAACAAATTCAACAACTTATAAAACGAAACGCGAGTTCAAGGAAAAAAACATCAAATTTTCTGATCATTTTCGATTGAAATCAATGTTAAAACATGAGGTTTGGCTGCAGGGCGCGCACCGGAAGCGAATACAGGGCGCGCACCGGAAGCGAAGTTCTTATTTTCCGCTGGAACCGGTGTCAAGCGAAATTTCTGGCCTGTTACTGTTTGTCAGTTATTTTGCTTCTCAGAGTAAAGGAATAAAGTTCGGCAAGTACTTTTTTGATGTGTGTTGTGTAAATTAAAACTTTTTGTTTGGGTTTCAGATAAATAAAAGCTATAGCACGGGAATAACTATAACCATTGAAAAATATTGGACTTCGTCTTAGACCTCAATTTTTTTTTTCTAACCTAACCTGACACACTTACCTAAACACAAAACCCTGAGCCCAAATCATCAATTTTCTCAACGTATTTGATACGTAGAATATTACTCTGTGCATGTGCACATGGTGTGAAGTCAGAAATTTCGCTTGACACCGGAATTAGCGGGAAACAAAAATATAAGGCCTGAATCTGAATTGTTTTAAGATCTGGTTTTATGGCTGTAAATTTGTTCCAAGCCACGTGTCAACATGAAGCGACCAGACGCATCAATCGGCGCAAATCAGATATTTCCGGGGTTCCGTATACAGGAAGTGTGACGTGTGCTAATCTGCGTGCGACGCAGGCAAGGCAATGTGTAATGAAGTTCACACATTCGTGTTGAAGAAACGCCAGTGGTGGTTATGTGGGACAAAATCCAGCGTTGTTTCTGCCTTATCAATGCTTTCCAACGAAACAACTGTGGGAATTGCAGCTGAGATGTCTAACGCGTCACTTAATGCGCTTGGTCGTTGTGGGCGGTTTCGGGGGCGTGGTCGCTGATATATTGCTTGTGTAGACTGTACAATGTACAAGCACGATGTGGACTCCGTAACATAAAACGTGTTGGTCTTTGACAGTTAAACAAACAAAAAGTTTATTTTGAAACATTTGTTTGCATGTTTGACACAGACACACACTCCATTTCAGATGGGTGAGTAAACGAACACAGAAATCCTGACACGTGGCAGGCAATAGAGCAGGTGTTAGTTGTTACACTTAGGGTGATACTGGAAGTGCGAAACAACCCACCACGACTGCTGCTTTCGATCACAGTCATACAAAAGCGTACGTAGTGGTAAGCAATTGAAGACGGTCACCTTCAATTTTAGTGAAAACCGTGTTAAGTCGTTTTTAGCCAAAACAAAGTCTGGAGTTACTTTTGCTATGGCAATTCTCGGGATAGACCTGAGATGTTGGTTAGTCAACTTTCATCTATGAGAAATTTCTGTTACGTTAATAATGACAATGAAAGCCGTTTCACACACATAAGTTGAGTTACACATGGGCCACATCTTCTGTAGCGTTCTGCGAATGTTTAGAAAATGTAATTTCGTTGAGTTCAGCAAACAACAAAAAATTACATGGCGATATTTTTCTTTGTCCTAAAAATAATTTTAGCCCGAGTCTGTCGCGATCACTTAAAGTCTTTAAAAAATCGGCAGTAAATGCTATTTTTTGTTATGGTTTACTTAGTTTTTATAATGCAAGCAAAAATGGTCTAGCTAACAACATACGCACATTTGTTCAGGAACTCACGATGAGTGAGATAGCTTAAAAAGTGGTTTAAGAAGCAGCGAAAATTCTTGAACTGACACAACGTAGGGCATAGAAGGTACTGAGGATCGCCGGCAAACCACCGACTGATTTCGGTGCGTTCGAAACGGTTGATTAGCTGAACAGCGCTCGAAGGCCAATGTTTTCTGAATAGGTTTGCAAGATAGCTCGGTTCAGTAAAAACAACGATCGGTAATTTGATCGATACCCGTCGAGTCGGCTTCAAAATTAAGAGTACATCTTATGCGTCTCTTGCGTCAAGCAAAGCGAAGTTACGCGAGCCAAGCCAGCAACTGAATGCCGCCATTTCAGCAAACCGCCACCACCAGTCACTCACTTGCTGCAAAGTTGCAAAGCGGATTTGATGCAGTTCATTGCCAGATTTATGTCTTTCTGGAAAAAACGTCAGAAATTGAAACTTCCAGTCAGGCACCGACATTCACATACACTGCAGCTGCATGCAACGCAGTTAAAAAGTTTGTACAAAAATAAAAACAATACTTTCTGGATGTGAAAAACATTATACTGATACAGCGAGTGTCAACTATGCTGAAACATTGGGTTGCTTCCTTCTAAATAGTATAACATCATAAATAGCAACAGTTTCAATGCGTACCTGCGCAACCAACCCTATCTTTTTTACAATATTCTTAATTCAAACTTTAACGATTTCCGATTCGGGCGCACTTGCCGAGTAAAAATAGACAAACGCAAGTGGCGCAAACCAACAATTACAGTTAATTTATAAGCTGCTGGTACCATACCAGGAATGGACTTGTAATTACTTGGTTCAGGCTTTACAGCAATTAGAAAATTCTTAAACTGGGCAGATGGTGACTATCATAGTACAGCCAATGGTTACGAACACTTGAATGATAGTGATCGGTACAAGTTCCCAATGATCCTTTCACTAACAAAGGCTAGTTGTTATTTCCTGCAACTTACGCTTTCGTATGTCATCACTGCTTCAAGAAATCGAAGAGTAGCGACACCTAACGCATGATAGGCACTTGTTGATGACCTGTTCGACATATGCATGTTGGTTAAATTCTGCCATTTGCCCACAGAAATGACACAAACATACAACAAGACTCACTTTTCCGCCATTAATTGCCTGGCCTCAATGAACTCGTTGTTGAAAAACAGATTAATCGCAACATTCACTTCAGCCATGGTAGTTTTTAAATCGATCTTGTCTGAAGTTGAAAGCTGGCAGGGCGCATCTTCAAACTAGAAATTAAAACACTTTAGTTATATGCGTTTTTGCACACACAGCATAGAAAACAAAAAAATAGAACGCTTCGTTGTAGATGATAGGATAAAACAATTTATTGACTTTAACAGGAAAAAGACTTAAAAAATGCAAATAAGTTTGCTCTGGTAACAATATGTTTTTGACATTCACAGATTTTTCATGCTCAGGCAAATAAACAAGCTTTAGTAGTGTTGAACAGCACATCAGATGTTGATGCATATGCTGCAAAAAACACTGCCACAATCCTGCATTGCTCAAAACCATTCTGTATTCGTTTGGAGGGGCAGCTTAAGTGCCAAGCGGTCTGTTGTGTGGTAAAAACATTGGCAAAATAATTAAACAAATGTACAACCCTGTTGAGTTGGTTGCAACTTTTGACATCTGTGTGAAATTAGCTAGGATTTCAAACGAAAATTTGAAACTTTAGTTGTAATACAAGACCTTTTACAGCTTTGCCACTACCAGGCAGATGCATGTAGGTCAGTAGCAGTGCTGCTGCTGCTGCTTCAAGGCCAGGCTTGAACGTGATATGGTAAATTCAGTGCTTCTAAATCATGGAAATAAAAGCTGGACAGAAGTTTCCCAAAACACTGCAGGTTTGCAGATACAAATAAAAGTCAGTCCGAGGAAACAGATAAAAATTGTTGCTAATTTTGCATTGTGCTTAGTTAAAAAATCAGAGCAGCGGACTATAGTTAACTTTCATTCACATACAAGTTCAACAGAGCTCAAATGTAATCGATCAGCTTAATTAGGTGTCAATAATTAACCAGGTGTACATCATGCATGTCATGATGCACTAAATTGAGCAAACAGAACAGCTGGTAAGAGTGAACATAGAACCAGCGTTTGCTAAAAGATACAAACCTGCAAATAGAGTCAGCTCATTTTTTATGACTGTGAGCATGGTTAAAACTATACTGGGTAGGCTTGCGAAAAGCAGAGTGCAGCTTGGTACACACATCTGCTAGTAACAAACAAGTAAACTGTATGTTTAACCAAGGTTTTGTCCATTAAAATGTTTATCAGACTCATAAAAATCAACAAAATTGACACTGTTGGTCATGTGTATTAAAGGGAGCTACACAAGACTGAATTATGTCTGGGAACAACAAGCAAAAATCTGAAAACTTACTTCTATTTGGCACCAGTTAAGGAATGACATTGAGGTGCAATAATGGATTTGGCACTTATACAAAACTAGCACCAAAGTCAATGCCATATTCAGTGTCATTCACACAGCGTAGCACCAACATAGCATTGACAGCACAGTGCCAACAAAAATCACAACACATAAGTTTTTCGGTGTCACATATATTTCGTTAATGTTGTGCCAAATGCAATTTGTGATCCTGTTGTATGTGTTAGCCTTGGCCACTGTAGGGCAAACTGTGATACACAAACCCAAAAATGATAACTCTTGAAGGCTTTTTGAAAATGGCCATGAAGCCCAAAGCAGTTACTATCACATGTTAATAAACCCCACTTGGTTAAAAACAACAAGAATGACCAATAGCTCAACAATGAAACAAAACTGCAACACTGAAAAATCAGAAAAAATTAAAAAAAATCTATTTTAGTCATTCTCAAACATTAAAAAGTTGATGAAAGGTTAAAAGAAAAAATGTACATTTTTTAAATCTAAAAGCACAATTGCTTGTGACAGTGCTCACAGGCCATAAAATAGGTATACAAAACAGTGTGCTTGCCTAACACCTTTCAGGAATTGAGCATTTTACATAAGCAAGATTTTCTGCAACATTTTCCTGCACATGGCAATTCCACATTTGCCTTGGTAGGCAAGTATTCTTGTATTTCACATGGAATTCAGAAATGGCACATTGATGGATAAATTGATTTGGTGACACATGTCATCTGCTTGTCAAAAAAGGCTTTTACTTGCATTTGGGTTTATCAGTCTCAATGAACTACTGTATGTTATAGGTTAGACAAGGTTGAATTTTGTATCAAGCACATAAAGAATTTTCAACATTGTGGTGTCACAATTCAACAGCAAGTGTTTGAAATACTTGTAATACTTAAGAAAACAGTCTACCTATGTTATTAAGACCCCAGGGTCAATTCTGTGAAAAATGCCAATTTGAGTTTTTTTGACATTATTGCATTAGAACTGCTGCAGATAATTGTTATGCTTGAAAACATTGTCTGTTTGCGAGTGGTGTGGTTGAGATGTAAAGTTCTATGTAGAAAAGACAAGACTCAATAATAAACAACATTTTTTGATATTCTAACACCACTAATAATTGACAAATGGTATCATTTTTAATACCCAGGAAAGATACAGAATTTCAGGTGTTTTCCCTATTTCTTAAGAGTTTTCCATAATTCTACATGCTTTAGAAGACTCTACCACAGAGTGCCATGTACAACTGTAGTTATTTCATACGGAAAAGCAAACCCACTTAGTATATCACACATAATTACCAGGTGTGAATAGATAATAACTCTCATGTTATTTTTAATAACTTATGATACTATAATCTAAATCGTATCATAAGTTTATTTAAATTATATTATTATTACTTTTTCCATCAATGTGTATGACTAGCGTGTTCATCTATACATCCCTCACTCTTCATTCATTCCTTACCCACCATCATCTGTGTTATGAAAATGAATGTTCTGTATGATGTGTATATGATTCGACACTTGTGTGCCCTTGCTTCTTTTCACTACTTTTGTGTTCATTGCTCTGTATTTTTTCTTTTATTTTCTGTACCATGTGTGATCTCAAATGTTTTTAAAATCCAGATGCTAACCTCCAGCCTTTTCTCAGTGAAAACCAATTATGTATAACAAGAACATAATTTTCTCATATATTACACTTGTCACTAAGCCCTGCTTGACACCCTTAGCCCTTGGGACAGATGCCAGCTTCTCCCTGCATAGGAGAACCATACTGCTGCCTAGTCAGAAGCCTTCCCAATTACTAGTGTTGGAAACCTGCTGAGCCCTGATGAGCTTCATATTGCAATTGCCCTCCAAACTGGTGCCAAAAATTTCAAAAGCATGGAATGCCACAGCGGTAAATTTATTGATGGACTAGGGCTACATGGACTCTCCTGCAATAGGACTGCAGGCCGTTTCCCCAGACATTCAGCCATCAACTCATTTTTACAAGGTCATTAACTCAAATTAATCTCCCATTGTCTTGGAGCTTGACAAGGGATAGAAAAAGGCCTGATGGATCAACTTAGAGCCTCTGGTACAAAGGTCTAAGCCTAGTATGGGATGTGACATTTGTGAGCACCTTTGCTCGTAGGCACTACTCAGGCAGGCACTGCAGCAATGGAAGCTGAGGTTACAAACTGCTGAAAATACAATGACCTCTGTGACAATTACTATTTTCAACCAGTCACAATCGAAACCACTGGCATACATGGCAAATCCAATGCCCCTTTTTTTAGTTGCCTTATGAAGAAACTTGTTCATACGTCTGGTGACCCCAGGGAATGGCAGTGGTTGCACCAGTGCCTGTCCCTGGCTTTGGTCAGAGGGACTGCTGCCAGCATATTAGCCTGTGTGCAAGTTTTATCTGATTTCAGCCATCCTCAATGTATTAAAGTGTTGCTGCCTTTGTTCAATGAATAGTCATTGCCTTCCAAATGTTTGCTTTCTGTAAGTTTTGTTGTCCCCTTACGCATATTGTTTCACTCCCCTTTTTAATTATCTTGACTATCGCACGGATCACGTATGATGAAACTGCAGTGTTGTGACATGCTTCACCTCACTTGAAACTTCTGAAGCAACAAAAAAACATTCTGGTATCATGTATTATCATTCATCAACAACTATCATGGAGTCTAGACTAGGGCTTAAATGCAAAAACTTATTTTATTTGCTATATTGTACCTATATGTTTGGTTTAAGCTCACGGTACCTACAACAGACGTTAATTTAAAGAAAACAAAAATACATATCACAGGATACGTGACACTTACGAGTTGGCATGCGCACATAGAAAAGGAACACACATAGAAAAGGAACACACATTGAAACAGAACACACATTGAAACAGCACGCCAGCATCAGAAACGCAACCAGCTCCTCATTTTGGCGAGGGGGCAATTTTCCTAAAAATTCATTCAATGACATCAATGTTCTTGTTCAACCATGCATTTTCGCAAACAGTCACAGATAAAGTTCTCTTCACAACATTTGTGAAAATGAGAACTTTTCAGTTTTGATCAAGATGCAAACAAGGACAAAGTAAAAATTATTAAGAGCCTGGCAATATAAACACCTAACTCCATACTCAACTAGCGCACTCATGGCTTTAGTGTGGCAGATGTATAGGCTGCAAGTAAACCTGCCTAACTTTTTGTCTTATTTTAACAAATTCATCAAACCAGTTAATGAGTCATCTAGGTTTTTGAAATTTCAGTTGAATATATTTGCTGTGAGATAATTTCTGTAGACGAGATTGTGAGCGGTGAAGTTGTCAGATATAAGGGACTAGTATCATGAATATTAGGATATATGTACCCACTGATGATATTGCTTAGACTGTAGATGCGAGACTTTGTCTGCCACGTGAAACACTCTTGAAAGGAATACAAACAGGAATGTAACTTGAAACCTATTAGGAATGGTTGGGTCAGGCTTGCCAACACATGTGGGTAGGCCTCGCCACTTTTGCTACAAGGCTACCTAAACATAAGCCAATAACTTTGACGCCCTTGTGAAATTCTAATTTCTCTCGCAATGCTAGAGCTTAACTGTGAAACCCCAGCAATGGTTAGCCACTCAACATAAAATGCAAAAACTCTTAATGAGTAGCCTGCAATAACCCCTTGCAAAGTTTGCAAACGTCAAGCTAACACAATGGGAACATAGCATGCTGTTTCTGTCCCCACACATAGTCTCCTAGCTAAAAACTTTTGCTCAGCTGGTGTGATAACAATAAATATGGTATTTATTGTTGACATTTCGTGAGTCTATGCGAACTCTCTTCCTTATAGGCAAGAAACAAAATCAATCAAAAACAAATCAACATTCTATATACCTGGAAGACAATTCTAGGGATAACAAACTGAAATGGTTCTGCGATAGCTGCAAAGACCAAGATAAGAAAACCACCCAAAGGGAAACACCTATAGCAATGGGCAAGATGAAAGACATTAAGCAAATCAAAAAAAATTTCAATTCGGCTTACCAAACAAATGTTAAATGGAAAAAAACTATATGCAAATCCCAAGAAGAAAAGCTGGAAAAACATTAATTGCAGAAGTGTCTCGTCTTATAGGACTCTTTAATGGCAGTAAAAGATGAGCCAGTAGCAATCCACATGCTTCAAGTATTTCTGCCATTACTACTCCAGAAACCATCACTCAAATCAAAAAACAGAGAATATGTCAAATACTTGAACAAAAGCATGAAATGGTGGAAACACGGAAAGCTAGAAGAACTGATCTCAGAGTGTTAAGCTATTCAAACAAGACAAAAACAATCATTCGAAACAAAAGAACAATCAGACCAGAAAGCATTCTGTAGACTGATGCTACAAGGACAAGCGAAAAAGGCCCTTAAATTTGTGGATAATGCCAATGATATTAAAGGAAAACATGACATCACTACAGACATCAAAAAGAAACTGAAAGACAAGCACCCAAAAGCAGCAGAACTAAAACAATCTGCCATAATTGATAAGCCTGAAACCAAAACAGAGAGGGTTATCTTTGAAAACATAACTCAAGGTGAAATCATATCCAATGCCAAAAACTCATCGGGGTCTGGAGGATCAACACATACTGACATGGAAACACGATTTGTTCAAAATCATATGGTACCCACTCACAAAAGCTAGCTGACGAAATTACCATCCTGGCCAAGCATCTTGCGACGGACACCATTCCACACGATTACATATCAACTCTCCTCGCATGCAGACTTGTTCCACTCAAGAAAAAAGACAATGGCATTAGGCCAGTAGGCGTAGGTGAATGCCTACGACGAATCATTAGCAAAACAATCACAGGACTCCTAAAGGAAGACACCATCCGTGCAGTGGGAACACTGCAGACATGTGCAGGACTGGAATCAGGCATAGAAGCAGCAATACATGCTGTAAGGAAAAGTTATGAAGAGGAAGGCAGTGAATGCCTGCTGTTAGTAGATGCAGACAATGCATTCAACAAACTCAACAGAAAAGTCAGCCTAGAAAAGACTGTGTGCCCCCATGTACACATGCCTACACAACAGCTACAACACACCCACCATGCTATATCTGGAAAATGGGGACCACATACTGTCACAGGAGGGTGTGACACAAGGGGACAATGCAGCAATGGCAATGTATGCCCTATCCACTCGACCACTGATACAAGCACTGAGCAATGAAACTGCAAATGATGAAGTGAAACAGGTATGGTATGCGGATGATAGCTCTGCAGTCGGATCACTGGCAGGTGTGAAAAAATGGTAGGAATACCTGAAGGCCAAGGAGCCAGACTTTGGGCACTGCCCCAAACCTGCAAAGACCATCCTCACAATAAAAGACAACAGTCTGAAGCAATTCGTACAAAAATTCTTCAAAACCCAGGGAATCAAAATTACAGACCACGGCGAACGCTACCTTGGATCGGTAATTGGGACAAAATCATTCAAGGAACAATACACTAAACGCAAGGTTGAGGTCTGGGTAAAAGACCTTGAGTTGCTTTCAAAGCATGCACAAGATGATCCTCATGCAGCATACTCAGCCTTCACCAAAGGATTATGCTCCAGATGTACTCATTTCTAAAGAACAGTGCCGGACATGAGCGAACTATTCGAACCACTGGAAAGTGCCATCAGAGATCAATTGATTCCTGCTCTCGTAGGACAAGAGGTAAATGAGGCAGAAAGACAAATCCTAGCTCTTCCTCTCTGGCATGGTAGGCTAGGTCTGACGGATCCTCGGGAAACTGCCAAGACAGAAGAATACAAACACTCCACCCAGATCACTGATAAACTTACCACCAAAATCTACACTCAAAAACTCGATCTTGATTACAACCCCTCAGATCAGCTATATACCACACACACGAAAAACAGAATACGACAAAAGAAGAATGCAAAATGCCAAAGCAGCCACGATGAATTATTAAAGGAGCTGACCCCTGAGTCACAACAACTTATAAAAGGAGCAATGGGAAAAGGGGCATCTTCTTGGCTGTCAGGCTTGCCAATTAAAGCGAATGGATATGTACTAAAGAAACAAGAATTCACGGATGCTGTTTGCATGAGATATGGATGGAAGATTAAAGGCATACCCACCCACTGTGCTTGTGGAGTGACAAACTCTGTGGATCACAGCATCATATGTAAACTGGGTGGCTACACTTCAATGAGGCACAACTCAGTGACAGACTTTGAAGCACAGAATGCGAGAGGTCTATACGGATGTTCAGACCCAACCCATGCTTCTGCCAATCAACGAAAATGACTGTGAAAGAAAAGTCAACACTGCTGACAATGCAAGGTTGGATATCTCTGCGAGGTGACTGTGGAATAGCTGTGAGAAAACTTTCTTTGACATAAGGATCACACATCCTACCTCACAGTCCTATTCTGGGAAGTCCCTAGCAGAGATCTACCAAAGACATGAAAAATAGAAGGATAAGTACAATCAAAGAGTAATTGACATTGAGAAGTCTTCATTCAATCCCCTTGTCTTTACAACAAGTGGAGGGATGGCACCAGAATGCAACAGAGTCAGCAAAAGACTGGCAGAAAAAATAGCTGACAAATGCAGGGAGCCATATGCATCTGTCATCACATACGTAAGGACAAAGCTCAGATTTTCCCTGCTGAAGAGCACCCTTGACCCTTGCTACAATACGAAGATTTCAAGGCAAGCGAAGTGATGTCCACCTCCAGGACCTCACGGACATTGACTTCAGCCTAATTCTTAAGCCCATAATCATATAAAGTTGAATGATGGTGTCAATGACATGACACCGGTTATATCTGTGAAATAAGTGGTTAATTTACTTAAGTTGTGATTTTTTATGAAAATATACCTTAGAACAAATACTTCTTTAACTTACTAAACATATTTTGTTTTTCATGTACTAACACCTATTGGAATAATGTTTGCTGCTAATATTACTGTAACCTGTCCATACCTCTGTCTCTTCAACTTCGTTTGGTGACACCGTGCATCTGACTGGAAACAAGTCATACATGTAATCCACCCCACTATGGTCTGTGGGTAATTTTGTATTTCTTCCTAATTTGTATGTGTGGGCTTTGTTTTCTGTCCTTGCTGCTTGTTTTTGTAATGAAATGTGTTAAAATGCATTGCTGTCTGCCTCATAATCCCTGTTGCTGCTCGCTTTCTTCACCTGTGTGCTTGCTTCACCTGCTCATCTGTACATGTATCAACTCTTCACCCATTGCTTGCCCACCATCATCTGTGTTATGTTGATGTCAATTGTGTTTTTGTTTTTTTATTTTTTTAACTTTTGCTGTATTCTGTTTTTTTTCTCCGTGCATGTGCTTCTTTTTTGCTTCTGTGGCTACTGCCACTGGTCTGTAATTTGATGTGTTCACTTGTTATTTTGTATGTGGCTTTTCTCTTATTGTTGTTGTATTATTACCATTTTGCATATGGTGTTTTTCAATCAACAAGTAAACTTTTGTTCAAGTACAAAGAATTAGGGAGCAAATGCCCCCAGTGCCTCCTCCCGGTTGCGCGCCTGCCAGAAACGGTCAAGTTTGCTCATTGTTTGATTGTGATATAACCTCACCATTCACTATTCTATAGACATATAACAACACAAAACAAACCATTTCTGAAAATTTGTACACAATCAAATAGGCCTAACAAATAAAAAATCAAAAGATGATCATTTACCAAACAGAGTTCGGAATGAGTGGAAATGAAGAACGAAAGAGAAAATATGTTCACAAATAAGCCAAAATGGAGTCACAAAGAAATGTAACATACATATCACAAAAATAAGAAAAAAAACAAAAAAAAACACAATAGACATCAACATAACACAGATGATGGTGGGCAAGCAATGGGTGAAGAGATGAGGCATGTACAGATGAGCAGGTGAGGCAAGCATACAGGTGAAGGAAGCGAGCAGCAATAATGGTAATGAGGCAGAGGGCAAGGTATTTTAGTACAACATTTCATAGCAGAAAGAAGTAGCATGGGCAGAAAACAATGCTACTAAATACACATCATGAAGAAATGTAAATTTACCCACAGACCATAGTGGGGTGGGTTGCATGGATGAGTTGTTCCCAACCAGATGCATGGGGATGGTGTTGCCGAATGAAGTTGAAGAGTAAAGGATGTGAACAGGTTACGGTATTATTAGCAGTAATCATTATTTATGTATTCCAAATTCACTATTCTATTGATAGTTTTTATTTTCTTATTGATTATTCAGTCACGAAACCAAGCAAAAGTACAATAATGCATTTATTTGGTTCTTAAACAAGGTGAGACCAACAATACTGATGATGTTATTGCAGTAGCAGACTTTTACGACTTTGGATTGGTGGTAGCCTACTGTAAGTGTAGTGTTTCAGGCAGTTGCCTGCTGTAATCAAGTGTAGGCTACTAGTTCTAGTTGCGAGGCCACTCAACTGCATCAAGATCAATAATAATATCAATTTATAAACTAAACACTAAACAGAATCAAATAATAAATAATAATAATCCACCTCTTCCTCTGAATCTTCCATACTTATAGTAGGTGTGGTTACAAAAAACAATCCCTTCCCAGGAAAATGAATCAGTGCCAAAAGAAAATTTAAGTAACTAGTAAAACTACAGTACCGTGCTACGCATCAACTACTGTACTAAGAGAGAAAGGTGATCACGGAGCCGGAGTCAGGGCTCGCACAAATGCAATTCCAAAAATCCCCAGTACAGTACCAAAACATCTAAAAATCCCTAAATCTGTGGTGGTGCAGCATAAAATCGGAGTGCCAATGATAAATGTTAAAAATAGAATCAAGTACGATTTGCAAAACAAAATGAAATAGTTCATATCATACATTTTCATACTTTTCCGAAAATCCCTAAAAATCCCTAAATAGAGTCAAAAGTTCAAATCTAGGGAGAAAATCCCTAATAGTGAGAGCACTGGCCGGAGTGGACTCTGGTTTGAGTCTACCATTTTTGCGGAAGCCCGAGCAGGACCTGGAGTCTGTTTTTTGAATGAACACCGGTGTCCAGCGAAATCTCTGACCTCTGCGAAATTTCTGACCTGACATTGTTTTTCAGTTATTTTTCTTCTCAGAGCAAAGGAATAAGGTTTGGCGATTACTTTTTCGATGTGTGTTGTGTAAATTGAAACATTTTCGTTAGATATCAGGTATCCACAACAAGCCATAGCACGGGAATAACTGTAACCATTGAAAATTTTCGGACCTAGTCGTTGACCTCAATTATTTTTATTTTTCTCACCCTAAATCAAACCCTAACCCGACACATTTACCTAAACACGAATTCCTAAAGCCTATTAATCAGTTTTATCAGCGTATTAGGTTTTTAGAACACTACTCTGTGCATGCACACATGATGCGAAGTCAGAAATTTCGAAAGTCAGAGATTTCGCTTTTCACCGGAGATGGGGCAGGAGTGAGAATTTCAGTTTTACCGGAGTCGGATAATTAATTTTATTAAATTGAAATTTTCTCTGAACGGCTAATTGTTACCTTAATATTTTCTCTCTATTATCTTGGATAAATTAATCGGTCATTAATTCAGGCTGTTGAGGATGATGGAGGATGGCAGACTGGCAGTCTGTATTCTGATCTGATTGGTGCATAGCTTATGCTTAACTGCTGTATCACAGGACGTCAGTTACTGAAAGTTTTACCTCTTTGCTGGGTCGTGTTTTGATTAGTATTCACAATTTGTTAGTTCTAGTAAAATGTAGCCTAGAAGACAACAATGTATGTAATATGTATCTTCGCAATGCAGCAACGTCAACAGCAGTCAATGCAGTTTAAGTCAAGCTAGCAGAAATGCAGTTCAGGCCATTTCTAAACATGCCATTATCATCTTGCAAGTTCAAATACAATAAAAGAAATAAATCAATTGAGTGAACAAAGAGGTATGAGGTGTTTTCGATGTAGACTACGTGGATTTAGTTGTAGAGGCTAAAGTGAAAAGATAGCAGTAGTTGTCTTGTTCTTGTTTCATTGTGCTAGTGCCTAAATCACAAAAGAGTTAATAAATAAAAGTTAAACATGACTTAGTTCAGGTCAGAGCTGAAAGAATCAAATGAGATTTGGTTCACATGAGAACAACTTATGATTCTATTATTTGGTTTCAAGTTTGGTAGAATGGATGGTTTTTCCTCATGAGGTAAAATGAGATGTACGATACACAAATACAAAATAAGTTAGGATTTAAAGTTAGGGATAACCTGCAGTTGACCAACACAGACAAGAAACCACTACCTGCTTGCCATCACTGAATGCATGGCAATGCTCATCCATATTGGCCAAAGGAAAAATAGTTCAAGCAGTTATTTTACGTTATTTAGATGCCGGATCCGGACCCGGAATAAAAAATTTGTGAAAAACCCCAACCGGAGTCACTTGTCCATTTCGGCAGCAGGAAGAGTCTGTGCGGTCATTTCTTACTGTAGGTGAAAACATGGGGATCATTCCATGTCAAGTTTAAGGAGAAAATGAAAATTTGTAACACTATGTTTCAGAATTTCCTTGTTTTCGTATATTTTTATTGCTTTTGGAAATGATGACCAAAGAAAAAAGAAATTTTTCAATATCTCATACGGTTCTCGAGTTATGGTCTGTGAAAATTTTCACCACTAGGGGAAGATTGACCATGCAAGCACTCTTTTCTTGCTCATAGCAGAGGTGTACAGGATCCAGATTTCAGGACTCGAATCCGGCTGGATTCAGCACATTTTGAACAAACCAGATCGGATCAGGACTACGGTTTTATTCAAGTTTCCAAATCAGGATTTTCAAATTTCAATTTTGGAATTTGACGCCAACACAATCATAAAAATAATTTTTGCAAAGATTTAAAGGATGTAATGTAGGAAACCCTACGGTGCCAGAGGCCTTGAGGGCTGGGGTTTGGGAAGGTTTGGTTAATGGTTCTCACACTGCAAACGCGCCCCTGCTAATCTGCAGTCCCGTAACTATATTGAGAAAGCCGTGCAACAAACAGACCTGCCTGACTTACTAACTCTGAGCTGCCAGCACGCAGTGAGGACAAAGCCTCTTTAATCAGAAGTAACACAAAACGGCA
>Ga0210059_1002735_pt1 | contig 27836 bp, 18 predicted proteins | sample Ectturendosymbi2_FD_188042 | JGI IMG/M metagenome (GOLD analysis project Ga0210059, IMG submission 188042) | Ecteinascidia turbinata endosymbiont from Florida, USA - Sample 2 (SPAdes) (version 2) | ecosystem: Host-associated > Tunicates > Ascidians > Unclassified | place: Key West, Florida...
GTAGCGTAATCCCATTCCCCCTCTTAATCTGCTAAATTAGTAATTGGACATGCGAAGTTTGTCAGGATGAATTTGCTCCTGGTTTGGCAAGATAGGGCTCTTTCAGTATACATTAAGGACATTGTTTGCTGCGTACCTGGACTAAGGCTAGCTAGTGTAGGCCTACTGTGATCTGTAGACTAGACTAGCGCTCTGTGCACGGTGCAGACTAGCGCTCTGTGCCGGTGTGCACGGTGCACCCTAGGGTGTACCAAAATATGTATAGGGTGCACCACTAAGAAAGGGTTCACAAAGGTGCATCACAAACTTGTCACACAAAACAGATAATTTTTATAAAAACTGTCTCTCAGCAAAAATGTACCATTAACCAACCAATGACTTTCAGGATTTAACCGAGACTTTGCAGATTCTAAAGCGTGGTGCATAAGCAATAAGCATCACACCACATCAAGCCAATTGTATACCTAGATGATTATTTGTGATTCACAAGCAACAGACTATGAGCCATTATCAATTGAATTATGTAGTTGAGTTACTGAATTAGGGACTTGCAGTTTTCATGCCTGTTCTACGTTAGTCTGCATTGGCTTGTAGTTCGATGATACCAGGCCAGATAGCTTTTTTTTCTTAAACATGATATGCAAAATTGTTGTTTGGTGACACTGACTTGTTAGACTGAATTTTTAGTTAGTCATTCCAATATAAACGAAAACCAGTGTATTTTCTTGAATGCTGTTTTGGGTTGTAGACTAGCATTGCTATGTAGTTAGGTTTGGCTAAAATGCAACGGTGGGTAGGATTAATAAATGAAATTATGAATTAGAACTCATGGATGGTGCTAAAATCTAACCATTGTTACCAAAGAAATGGCTGATGAAAAGCTTGGGGTGGCAACAGAACCATCACCAGAAAATCTTGGGGGTTTAGAGCTTTGTATAGGAGGGGCTAAGCCCACCAAAGCCTCCCCATGGCAATGGAACTGTGTGGCAAAACTTCAGTTTGCTCTTTAATGCATATGACTCTGAAAAGTACTTAGGTTACGCAATATGTCAAGCTTGCAAGGTATGTCAAACTTTCTGTTTCTAAGCATGACGACAGAGCCCAAAGTGGCACAACGCATTCAGGTAGTGCTATTCTGCTTCCAGAAGCAAAACCTGTGCTGGGACTATTTTGCCTTCATTCGAAGATAATAGGTTAAAGTGATCATTTGACAAGTACAATACGCAGAGACAATTGGTTGGGTTAGCTTAGGGTTTAGGATCAGGGCTTATGGTCAAGATTTAGGTTCAGGTTTTAGGTTAAGGGGTTCAGGGTTTAGAGTTAGGGTTTATCCGACAGTTAACTTAATGCAAACAAGAAGCTGCTAACTGCTTGCCAGCCCTGAAACGATAACAACCACCATCCATGCATGGGACTGAGCTGTGTCACAGATGTCAAGGTCAATTATGCAAGACATGCATTCCAAACTTATCATGTGACTAATTCAACCAATTGTGTTCAGCTAAAGGCAAAATAGCTCCAGCAGTTATTTTGCCTAACAAGGCAAGGCAAAATAAGCACAGCACAAAATATATGTTTTTGCCTAACAAGGCAAAATAGGCACAGCACAAAATATATGTTGTGCATCACAATACACTTTCGGATAGTTTTCGGATACGGATAGTATGATTTCAACCAAAACAGGATTCGGATCGGATACGGATATCATTTTTCGAAAACAGGTTAGGATCGGATAGTGAAAATCCACTATCCGATCATCTCTGGCTGGTTACGGGCCTGCTTGCTATTGAGCAAGCAGGGTTTCTAATAAAAATTTGGTTTCTAATAAACTAATGGTTTCTAATAAAATTCCTACTTCACAATGGCGTGCCGTAGATTTTACGCTTAAATCTGCAATGGTATCACACCTTAATCATATTCCCTGCTAACAGCATGACTACACAGCTACAAAAGCTTTGGATATTTTGTTATATACCTATTCATTATAGCTCAGTTCTTTTTAGATCGCTACACTACTACAGATCCGGTTTGATCAGTCTGACTAGAAAGTAAGGTGCTACGGTAGTTACGTTTTTTTTTTACTTCTACAACAGTGGTTCACAAACCATTTCGCTGAAGTGAGCCAATTCCAGACCTACGATATTGTCAAAGAGCTGCACTAAAAATTTTTCCCACAAGTCAATTGACACAATTTGTTTTATTGCAGCAAAGTAGTTACACAAGATATTAGAGGTGTTACTGAAAGGCACTGTCTAACGAAAGGAATCTTTTCTCAGCAAAGAATCAGCCACCAAGCTCTTACAGAGTATATATTTCGCCTACGAAGTAGGCGTCATCAGCTCTTAATCAAATAGAATCTGTTACAGAAGGATTGCTAAAGCCACACAAAGGATGCTTGGAGCTGCATGCGGCTCTTAGAACAGTGTTTGAGGACTATTGTTCAACAAGTAACACCACGCCTGCCAGCTACGATGTCACAGCCTTAGCGATTATTAAACCAAAGAAACGTCGAAGGCTTGCAGATCCATTGTTGCAGTCTGGTGTCTTAACTCGTAGCAATCGCCTTTAGTGTGCTACAAAGAGCACATGTAAGTCTATCTGGCAAAACCGTTACTATCTAGGCAGGGGCACGGAGCCGGAGCTACCTCTCAAATGGTCATAGCTTCGGCTCCGGTCCTAAATATTAAACTGAGCTCCAGCTCCTTCTGATTTTTAATTTGAACTCCGGCTGCAGCTAAAATGCCCAGCTCCTGCGCTGCTGCTCCGTAGCCCTGGATTACGAGATATTTTCACAAGAATTCTGAACGTAATATTAGTGTCGTAATACAATCGCTTAGTTCAGCTATTTAATGGCTTGGTTCAGCTATTTGATACCTTCTTTAAATAATATTATTTAATTGATCATCTTGTGTTTGCTTTATCAGGCTTGGGGGGCGAAAACGATGTGTTGAGAGTGAAAAGGGGGCGATGGAATAAAAAATTTTTAGAAACGCTGATTTAACATGCTGGAATTTACTCAAATTTTTCCAATTTATGGAAATATTTTTAACTTCACCCAAATTTGAATTAAGTAGTCTCAATTTGCTCAAATTTCATTAAGGTTGCTAAGATATACCCAAATGGTTTTGATTTTATCCAAATTTGAATAAAACTCTTATAATTCACCCAGACATTTCTGAACGTACTAAAATTGTAATGGAGCTTTTGTATATAGCCCATCTTTTAATAAGACTGTGTGAAGTTGGCCACAATTGAATGAAGCTCTTGCAAATTGGCAAAATTTGATTTGACTGATGGACTTCACCCAAGTGTTTCCAATTAATCTAAATGTTTTTGTTTTCACCCAAGTTTGATTGAAGCTTTTCTCATTTGCCCAGATTTAATTGAGGCTGTTGGACCTTACCCAAATGTTCCTATTTTACTCAAATATTTCTAATTTTACCCAAAACGTTATTAAAGTTTTTTAGATGGCCCAAATTTGATGAAGGCTGCTGGAATTACCACATGATTCCAGTTCACTCAAGGGTAGTGTTTATTTTGCCATCAGGGGCAAAAAAGAATGGCAAAACAGTCTCAGACTATTTTGCCGTTTTGGCCATTATTTTGCCGTTGATTTGGTTATTATTTTGCCTCAGTTTGGAAAATTGGCCCTATCTCACTTACATGTGAATGTAGCTGTAGGCTATACTTTGCCCAAATTTTGAAAATTTTTGCCCGAATAATGGCCAATGTTTCAGTGCATCCCCATGCCATACGCCTATGCCTATTACATTGCGCTTGCAGGAACTATGCTCCAACTCATGCATGCTCTAATAAAAAGATTTTTACAAGGGTTGCTGAGATTGCTAAGTTATAGTTTAATATGTGGAAGTACGCACGCCGAAGTTAAACGCAATTTCAAACGGAAATGGGAGACTTCGCTTAAAATGGAATTCAAATCTTCGAATTAAAACATGGTCAGATCACTTGGGTCAGAGCCCAGGCATGGTGGGAGGCCCCATGTGCGGATACAAAATGTTTAGGTAGGGGATGATCGATGAAGTCACTAGTGTTTCCACATGTCATTAATATTTATGATGTAATCTTGTGACGTCACATTTTTAACTCAATTATAAAAAAACTTTATGATGTAACATGGTACAGTATTTGGCAATGATTAGCGATTTATGAAACTGTTGTAAAACCAGTCGCTCGTTAGAAACATCAGCGTTCAGCGTTTTCATCATCTCGAAAGGTCAGTCCTCGCTCAGCACTAAATTTTACAACAGAAATTGAACGTTGCAAGCAGAGGCGATTTCCGATATTGTTCGCATTGATTGACCTGACTGGCTAGTTCTGTATCAATTCATCATAGTGATTAATTACATCTGCGACTAAATGTAATCGTGGCATCTATATGTTCCATTGAATGCTCGTGGCTCCTCAGGGGCCAAGAGTGTGCTTCCAGGCGAAGATTCCTTTTCTGATAAGGCAATGCGCACATTTAGTCGTATCCGCGCACATCAGTCTTCAAGTGAAAAACAAGTTCGTGCAGGAGAAAAAATGCCAGCGTCTGTCAACCACTTCGCCATTGTGGTTCTGACGACGAATAAGACTTGTGGTAGGCTACATTTCCGTGACGGGGTTCTGTTTTTTATGTGTCATAGAACATCATGTTTTAAAACTGACTTTTCATCGCAATGTCAAAAAGAACCTGTTTCATATTTCAACCAATAATTCCCGCATTTTTTCCGGTATATTGGCTAGCCAGAGGGTCCAGAGACCGATATCGTTGCCTCCAGTAATTGTGTCAGCCATCTCATCTATCGTGCATTTCGATGATCCATCTTGAGTCTGGACGTTCTGCTACTGCACTGCTGGTGAAACTAGATCTATTTTGATCGTTACGTAGATCTAAGTCTGTCACAACATGTTCTTCGATTTTCTATCCTCTTACAGGTTCCGCAGAAATGCCTCCACTGGACTTCACTGCCACTGTAAAATAGTCACTTGAATGTTTCTTGACTTGGCTGCAACTTCTTCTTATCTCATTTTGCCTCTTACTTCTTTACATCTTTTAGAACCACTTGGATGACAATCCCCTCTCTGTCCATGTTTATTTATTAATAAGCTCAATGAGGCTCCCACATTTTCGTCACAAAAAGGGGGGACAACTTACGACTGTCACTTACTTGAGTATAGCCTATTATCTACACTGAACAAGCCAAATAACATTAGTCCTATTGATAAGTTTTAAGCATTGAAGTAAGACGGCCAGTGTGGACGATGTTTCAGTCAATACAAAATCTTTATTTACCTTGTCCTATTTAGCTCATAAATATGTTGCAGGTTTCCTTAAATTTCTTTAAAATGTAAAAGCGCCTTTAACAAGTTTTTACAAACTTTAACAACATTATGAAACTAATTGCATGATAGATGTTTTAAATAGCACACTAGCTTTAGAGTAGAAACTGATTCAATCAGATGAATTTCTCTTTTAGGTTTGTGACTGCATCAAGGATAAAATTGTTCCACATTAGCGTAACGAGCCATAACGCTGAAGTAAAACTGAGCAATCTTTATCAGCTCGCTGAAGCATTCAGTGGTATTATAAGTTGCAAAATATTTTGCCCATCTTTCATGTTCCATCATTTTACAATAAATTGAATTTGGTTAATGCTCTTTGTGCCAGATTGAGGCACTAAGCAGGGCGAAGAATTTTCTGAGAGGGGTCGAAATAGTTTTAAGCTATGTCCAACATATTTCACAGGGGTCGAAAAAATATTCAGGGTGGGCTTAGCCCCCCCTGCGCCTCCCTAGTTACGCACCTGAGGATGAATGTGAAGCTGGGTACATTTGAAGCAACCTTAGCAAGCTAGGATAAAGTGATAGCTACCTGGTTACGCTGTGAGAAATAAGTTTTTGGTACTCAATATCCACAAAGTCACAATGGTCTTTTCAGTCTCTTTTGCGAACTTTGAAAATGCATCCACACGTAGGCTCATCCACTCAGCTTCAAAATCTTCTTTTAGTTCTTTTCTGAAAAAGGGATACTTCTGACAAATTTCTTCATTTTTTAGCATTACTGATTATTTATAATTACTAGAAAGTACTGCACTAAGCTATATATAATGCACTGATAATCATATCACGGTTCATCAGCAAAGCTATTACAGTAGGCTACCTATAATGGAGTCGGAAGTCCGCGCTCTAATGCCAAAGTAATTTCAGATTTTGAAAAAAGGTTTACCATTGTTGTGTAACGATTTATTTAAAAGCATTCCCGCGTTTCCAGACGAGAATTGATTCATCCAAAACATACAGTAGATTAATTAGACAACCCCCCATAAACTGAGCTACTCCACCAGCTCGTATCTTGTTGCAGTTGAGTAGGGACAGCTTACTGTATGTAAATACAATATATCACACCCAGTGGCGTAACTGACGGGTGACAGATGGGCGAGTTGCGCCCCTAGAAAGCTAAATGTAGAAAAACGGTCTACCACTTTACTTATATTTCGGTTTTAGTATTCTGTTGGTTTTCAGTAGGTTGTTGTTTTTGTGTGCTTTTCGGATTATTTTTCGGTGACTCAGGGTTTTAGTTTAGGCATCCACATCCGGATTCACCATTATTTCTTAAGTTTTTTTGTGAGAATTGGCTAGTGAACCCCGTACAGTGGCCAGTGGGCCCCTTTTATCCTAAGTTTATCACCCTGGCTCAAACATTCACTTACGACACTGATTATATTATAGCTGTGTAAATAGGAAATGCAAAAATGAGGATATTTTGACATTTTCGAATGCCCTCGAAGATTATTTCATTTTTCATGAAAAAATTGGACATGTACTCCAAAAAGAGCACCTGTGGTAGCCCTACTTGACGATTCCACTTATAAGCTACCTGTGCAAATCTGAAAAAAGCAGACGCAAAATCTACCAGTAACGAGTAGAGACTTAAGCTAACGTGTTCTATGTAACCTAGACTTGCATTCACTAGATTCAGATGCCTGACCGACTTTCAGGAAAACAATAAGTGTAATAGCTGTTTCGTCACAATATCAAAAGTGAAATGCGGTCTTCCGGACGACCAATATAATTTGATAGCGTCTACAAACAAACTTTCCTCGCTAATAAAAACGACTAAGTGGCACGTACATGTCGTAGCCTACATGTGGCTAAACACTTAAAGATGGTGGGGGGCCCTGGACCCGGCCCCCCACTAAATCCGGCGCTAATTTGCATACAAGAGCTCTAAATTAAAATATTAAGAGACACTACGTTTGCTAACACTGCAAATGTACCATGTCGCCGAAGAAAGCAAAATAGGTTACAGTAAGCTTCAAAAACCTGATATATCACAAAAACATGAAAAGAGCCACCAAAGTAAAGGTGAAACGTAGGCCATGGTGCTAAGTTACAGACATTTGAAAGTGCGCAACGCTGTTTCGTGTATCAATAAATTTATTTAAGCCATTCACACTGTTGCCTTTCTTGTTTTGCAAACAAGACACTTGTTAAAATTTAGTGAGATTGTTTGCTTGCTCTCGTGATAGCCTTACAAAAGGCTGCAAGCATTTGTCATCAGGATAACCTTCGTAAAACCATCTTGAGATTGACGGTATAGACTTAGGCAAATGCTCTTCAAAGACAAGCCTTCTACACAATCGACAAAAATCGTCTTCCGTTCCTTGATACATCTTTTCTTTCGAAAAGTTTTGAAGTGAAGTGTTTCTCCATTTGTGGTATTTCAAGTAAGCGGTATCGTTTTTGTCAAGGTAGTTCACATACTCTACCAACTTTCTAGGCGTTTCAAAATCTTCAGCAAAAATAAAAGAATTTGGAGGAGCTACTGCTTCAAGGTCTTCTTTCGTTGGGCCCAAGACGATGGGTACTGATCCTGCCCCAAGAGAGTTCCTCCAAAACTTCTCGGTAATGTAGTCCGGGCAATGCAACGAATTTTCAAAAGCAAGATAAAATTTATAGGATGATAAGCATTTCATCAGCATTGTTTTGTTTAACACCGCTTTAAAACATTTGCCAAACTTGTCCAATTTTAAACCAGCTTCCTGCAAGCTTCTAGCATACTCCATTCTTTTCACAGCACCATACAACTTGTTGCAGCTGCTTACCACCCACACTGCAAGCTTGTTTTTTGATTTTATCAAAAGTTTGAAATCATTCCCATAATTAGCTGCTTTTGAGCTCTCAACAGCTCTTCGAAAAGTCCCGAATCGTACTTGAATATCCGACTTGCGAAACATTGTCATCGTAACGTTGAACAGGGAATCGAAGCGCTTATCTTCCAAAGCCCACTTGAAGCGATGTAACTTAGATGGTGTTTCTTTGCTCCAAAAGACATAGGTCTGGTTCAATCGTCTGCCAACGCAAAAGTTAGATTAGGTTAAGCTATGTTGCGTGTTAGTTTTTAGCACATATTGAATGTTTTTGTCGTGAACAATAAAATCACCTTTACACAATTAACTTGCCATTTATTCATTCTATTTTAGTATTCACGTGTTTTTTGTAATAGTGGATTTACTGTTCACAATAAAAATGTTTAGCAATTCCGTAAATCATAAAACAAAGGGAATACATGAAGTGCATTGCCAAATTTTGCGTACTTCTTCTTTATCCCTGTAGCTGGCAACGCGTAGTGGCACATTGGTTCGAATGCACAGCATGTTTAAATAGTTTCATAAATTAAGGCAGTGCTTACCATGAAATACTGCGTGAACTATGTGTTGCCACGACTGATCGGAATTAGCTAGAGCTAATATTGATCCCCTCCTAAACTCTTGAGATTCCGAAATGGTGAATATGCTTTTCAGAAGCATGAAGTTTATCAAAATCAATAGAAAAAGTCAAGTGATGTATCGCCTGAAACAAACTTTGAAGAAACGTGGTCCTAAAATCGAATCCCCAGTAAAATGTTCATTTTACCGATAAAGTTCAATTTGTGCTGCGTGCAATTTAGTTAACATCAAAAGGTATTGACCTACAACATGCCGCATTTGCTAAGAGTTTTTTTTCTTTTTGGTATGGTTTCTCCAGGGGTGCAGACGTAATGATAAAAAAGAGGTGTGGGAACGCCGTTCCCGCCGTTCCCACACCAAACAAAAAGGAGGACTGCACCAAATAGTTCGAATAAAGTGAGCATACAAGAATTTCCACACTGGAACTTCCTCTTTCACTGTAAGACTTTTGACTAGCAGTGCGAATCTGCGTGTCGCTAGCACATCCGTGAGACCACAGCCATGTTTTAATGCAATCGTTTGGATCCCACATCTTCAAGTAACATTACTAGCGCAAAAAGGTGTGGGAACGCCTTCCCACCAAAAATGATGTGGGAACGCCGTTCCAACCCCACTACACCCATGGGTTTCATACACATAAAGTGGAAAGACAAATAATGCGAAAGTAGAAAGGAAAAATTTTAAGGGTATAAAACTTTCGAAAGAAAGGTAATAGAAAAGTAAATTTACCTCTGAGTTTCTATTTGGGCGAAATGGTAAACTTTTTGAAGAGGATTTGGACCAGAAAGAATCCCCAAAGAGGGGTTTTTCCATAAAAAGAAATTGCTCGGCATGAAATCTAAATGTATTGCTTTGTATAGGAGCAAACTTTGCTATGAATTTATACAGAATGTGGCTGTTAGAATCGAGGGGCAATGCATAACTGTAATGTGGATATAATCGAAAATTTCCAAGCATTAAATTATACTGTAACTGAAGCACAAAAACATCAATTTTAAATCAATGATGCAAGACAATGATTCTCAGCTTGTTGAAACTCGTAGTCCCTTTCTTGCCGCTTCAGTTTTGAGTCAAATCGCTCAGCATGCGCGGCAGCGACAGTGCCGGAGATACTGGTGATAATTTGAGCAGTACGCCCCTCTACTGACGATTAGTGTTCGAATTTGCGTCTGAGTTTATCTGCAATCCTAACCGAGATTGTTCTTTAGCTTAAAGCAGAGGTTCTCAACCTTTTTAAGCATGTGGCCCAATAGATAAACAGAGGGGTCCGTGGCCCACCGACTGTACAACTTCTTCTCCAATGCGACAACTGTCGCTCATGAACAAAGTAGAAATAAAAACAACTAAAACCATTTAATAACACAACGTGCGCTACAATCCATGCGAAGGGTAAGCATGTTAGCGCAGAAGCAACCTACGTTTTCGATTAAAAGGTTCATCTTGTAAAACGTAGTCAATTTTGATTATTCAAGGCTGTGGCCCGTCAAAAAATCTTTCGTGGCCCACAGGCTGAGAAACCGTGGCTTAAAGATTGCTAACGATAATTACGCTCATAGTTGTATCACTTTATCTATTATGAACATAAATACGCTTGTCCACACGTTTATGGGTCTTAACGTGATCATCTTAAAACCTGCGTCTTTGTCGAAGATAAAACTTCCAAGACAAAAGTTTTGAGCACTTCTTTTAAGAAGATATGTGCTGCCAGTCGTACACGAGTAGAACATCTGCCAGAAATGTCACGAAGGTTTTGGCATTGGGCACTCAAACTAAAATAAAGTGCTGTAGCAGTGACGTAGCCAGGAAGTGTTTGGGGTGCCAAACAGCCCGGCAGACTTCAATCGCCCCGATGACGTCTTGTTCAACGTGCGCGGTCAACCGTGGTATAAACGTTTTGCGATTGACATCGAAAATTGCTTACCTCACAAAAATCAGGACATATCCTACCCCACTGTTGTCGCCTCCTTACTGACATCTGGCCATGAAAGTCCTGCAAATCGTAGAGAAGTCGACGTGTCCACAAATGTTTTATTTTCGTGAGTAATGTAGGGAAAATCTAACACACGTAGCTAGGTACTTTACATTGAAACAAACTAATCATTGCTAAAAATAAACCACCCTACACTCCTAATTAACGCCCCACCAAAGCAGTCTTCTTACAGCTTTGTCTAAAGCCGTATTTTTCGACATTTTTTGCATTGAGACCCATTTCAGCAAACCACTATAACCCAACGACCCCAATCTAAAACTCGGGATAAAGCAAATGCAATACACCTTTGTACCAGTGGCGTAGCAACCCACTGGCTACTCTGGCTATAGCCAGGGGCGGCACGTTCCAGGGGGCGGCAAAATCTAGTCGCCTATTGTAAGCAGAGACAATTGCAGAGGTGAGAAAATTATTTAGACTGATTAATATGTAAGCTTTCTTTCAGCAGCTAAGTTACATCACCACAGCCGATATTACAAGCGCAATGGTTCCAGTTCCAGCCATCTTATGTTCACCACCACTTTGTCGCAACCTATCTCTCAATATTATTCCGTAACAATGGCCGCTTTTTCGATAATCTAATCTACTCGAAACGCGTCTATTCTGATAAACCCCAACATCGCTCGTTGGTCAAGGTCCAGCCACTATAGTTGCAGCTGGGCTTTCAAAGCAGTAGAGTAGCTAGTTGCTGCATTTAATCAGAACGCTGTACAATAGTTGAGCTGTTGTTCTGTGTTTTATTGCTAGGAAAGGGGAGTTGCTTACTTGCTTAATACTTTCGCTCATGCGGTGGGGTCACAAGGCTGTTTATCTTAGCCCTAAGACTTAGGGCGAGCCCACTGCCGCCCAAATGCTTCTCGTTTATTTTCGCATAATTCTTTAGTAAATGTTGTTTAATAAAAGGTTTGACAAAAATTTTTTCAGGATTAAAATAGGAGTGACAAAACGGGGTCACAATTTGGTCCATTTTTTAGGACCACGGGCACTTGAAGCACTTTTTTAGCTTTTTTTTAAATTTCCTTCCACGGTTCTTGCTACAGATCTTCATCAAAGTGGCATGTGCATTGTAAAATTTTTCAATGAGGAGTGCAATTCAATCAGCACTTTCGAAATAGGCTAAAACAACAATGAACTAACAAACAGCAAACAAGCAAAGCAATTTCCTGAAGCGTTTACATTATTGACTACCCAACTGTCATTAACATTTGCCCATGTGCAGACCAATGTCACACTTTCTGCACTGTTTGCTCACTTTCTTCTTGTAAGATGCGCACTTGCTTTACTTGACACCCTCAGTTCTTTCTAGAACATGGCCTGTTGAAGAAAGTCTTATTGCCATCATTACGTTGGAAGACAAAATTTTTGGACAACCAGGAGATTTTGGGTCAGAAACTGACTGAAGGTTCAGGTAGCTTTGGTGACATAGCGCCTAAAGCTCAACAGTGTCACTGTTTTTTTCTGCGACCATTGAATGTAAGATCCAAGAATTTACCAATGCAACATCAGGCAATTGGTGGAAAGATCGAAGTAGGCCAACCATTTTTAAAATCTCATACCAATGCAGCGGTGCCACTTTCAAACGCAGTGCTACTGCGATTGACGTTTTACAGTGGTCAACAAATTGTGGTCTACTTGATTCGATTTCGTATTTATGTTTGTGTCTTAAACTTTATCTTACCATTGGTGTTTGAAGTGCCAGTTGCGAGAGGAGTTTCTCTAAGCTCAAATGGATAAAATCCTATTTGCGCTCTACCATGGGCGAAAGTCAGTTATCGGCTTTGGCAATTCTTTCCATCGAAAGTAAATTTTGTTAGAGTCAGGATTGAGGCGGTGGTTGTGCGTCGTGCTAATAAAATGCAGCATTGGCTGGTTGAAACTTTGGGCGGCAGAGCGGAGTGTGTTTCTCGTGCGATATTTTTCGCATTCTGACAGAATGCGTGCTGATGTGACTGTCCGGCCTTTGCCTGGCAGAGTGCGTTTCTGGTAATGTGATTGTTGAATATGCGACCTGTCTTTATGCTGCAGAATTTGTTTGGCTTAGGACTGGCGTCAGTGGCGTAACTGACGGGGGGAAAGGGGGCGAGCCTCCCCCCCTGCCAAGCTAAGTGTAAAAACTGGGCCCCCTTAAGCTGACATTTTGATATGTAGTATTCTTTAATTTGTTGTTTTTTGCGTTTTTCGGGGTGTTTTCGTTTTTATCTAGTATAGACATCCACGACATCCAGAGATTTACTATCATTTCTTAACTTTTTCTGAGTTTTGGCTAGTGGGACCCGCTACGGTGACCAGTGGACCCCTTCAGTTAAGCTTTGCCCCCCTGGCTCAAACCTCTAATTACGCCACTGACTGGCGTAGCCCACTACGTTTCTTGTGTATTGACATAAGCATGAAAATAATTTCTTTTTCGCAAAACGATTAGGACTACAGTTGTTGTAGTCAAGTATACCCGTCAAACGTCTTAATGTAGATTAATAATTGTCGGTGATTTTCTTGCTAGTTGCATTTCCCTTTTGTTAATTTCTTCTTTTTTGTTTGCGTTTCGGTTTCCTGTCATTAATTTTTTTTTAATTTTTCTTTAGCTGTCTTCGGAGTCGAGTGATGGTGACTTCAATTTTACCAACTCCCCCCTCTACAAATCTTGTGTTTGTTTGAAAATACTAATTGTTGAGTAAATGCGACAAAATCTTTGTTTTTTACGTTCATGTTTCTTAATTTGTTGTTAGCCTCATAATCTTATTTTTTAGTTTGGAAACAGTCCAACTTAAGGAGGTTTTCTGTTTATAATAGTTGTTAGTCGTATAGTTGTTCGAATACTCTGCTGATATGATGATATCATCTTGTAGCTATTACCGGCTGTAGCTGTGCATTGGGCCCCGTGGCATGATGTTCGGGGAGGTTAAGCAGTCCACAATTTACGTTAAATATGTCGCAAGTTCTTGTAAAAAGGTTTTCAAGAAACAGAAGATCATACCATGGTTGACTGAGCACGATGACGTCATAAATATCACACCCACCAGGGGGCAGCATTTTCTTCTTGGGCCAGGGGCGGCATACTGTGCTCCTACGCCACTGCTTTGTACATAAAATATCTGTTCGTGATCCCTCCAAAAATGATTCACAACCCGTCTGGGGGTCGCGACCAGGCCCGTAACCAGCTTGGGACACCAGGGGTGGCGAAGAGTTTTCTGTGAGGGGCCAAATCTTTTGAACTCTGTCGAATAGGTTTAAAGTATGTCCAGCACATTTTTACAGGGGGGTTAAAAAATTTGCAGGGTGGGGGAAGCCCCCCTGCGCACCCCTGGTTACGGGGCTGGCCACGAACCCCAAGTTGAAAAACACTGGTCTGAAGGATAACATATTTTCTGGTTAAAAGAGATTTTCATTTGAAGGCAACCTCAACTAGTTTTACTAAGCATGCAGAACAGCGCGCACCATCACGACACTTTGAGTGTGTCATTCTCAATATCATCATGTCTTCTGTGACATAACAATACAGAAAACATCAAACATGACTTTCTGTCGACACACTATATTATAGTGGGCAATTAGCGGCCCGCGGGCCACATGTGGCCCGCCACAGCGTTAAATTTTGAAAGGTTTAAGCTAAAAGGAAAGGTTGCAAAAATCATCCAGCTTCGCAACGAATCTACAAGATTTTTATTAGAAGTTGCAAAACTGACCTCGTAAAGTAATGCAAAGAACCTTACTGTGTTTGAGAAATTGTCAAATGTTGTTGAAAAAACTGAAGAACGTGCTAAGAATTTGAAGACATCTGTAATAGACCACCTTCAATCTCTTGAAACTGAGTTCCAGTGATATTTCTCTCAGCTCAAGGAGGAAGAAGATGCATTTTTACGAAATCAGTTCTCTACCTCTTTGGCTATAACCAATATTCTTGATGAAGTACCAGGACCAATTTTGTGATCTATTCATCAGAACATGATATTTTTCATGAAATGCCATTTTCTCGGTTCTGGTGAGCTATGCGTGAATCATATCCACAACGATCTGAACTGGCTTTCCAAATATTGCTTTCGTTGCCATAATATATATCTGCGAGAGTGTTTTTTCAGCTCTAGCTCACGTCAAAACAGAGGCACGAAATCAAAGAATAGTCCAGCATCATAAAAGATTGGCACTGTCGAACACCTACCCACGGATTTCGAAGTTCGCCGTACGGTTACAAATTACAATGTCAATGGTCGCATTGAAAATGTTTGTGAAATTAACTTGCCGTTTGAAATTAAATGTTATGAAATGCATTTTTGTGGTAGAACTGTTGTGGTAGTTTATTGCATTTTTCTAGAACATAATTATTTTGTAATCGTAATGGTTATAATATCATATGTATTGAAAAAAGAGTAGGAAGGGGTCACAGGGTGTGCAAAAATACCAAAGGGCGTCACGAACCGAAAAAGGTCGAGAAACACTGCATCACAATAGAAGGCATGGCCCTCCGCTAAGCACGGTCTTCTCAAAGTGGCCCCAGAGCCAAATTAATTGCCCACCCCTGCACTATAGTAGTTGTAATAGCCAGCAATACAAATAACAATATGAATAACGTAACGATCACAACTTGGTTTGCAATACGTTTTTATTATTTAAGTAGTATGTATTATATTGTGCGTAAAGGCTATATTGTCCAAACGTTGTTATTTTGTTTTACAGAGCCGACTTTCCGTGACCCACCTCGTGGTTCATGACTACTGTAGGGCAACCAATTTTTTGACCTAAAAACTTGAAATTTCGACTTCGTAATTTACAAATTTTGACTTTATTTTGATCTATAAATTTTGTGCGTTTTCAACTGAAATGTGGAATACAAAGGATCTGGTATATAGTATTTGAAAACAAACTGATAGGTTTGTTCTCTTGAAATGAAACAAAAAGTAGTTTGTCTGAAATATCTGGGATAGCATGTTTAAAAATGTCTGGTTACTTCCGGTTTCATGAAACGAACCTCACTGATGCTTTGCATTGCGGTGATGTGTTTCTACCGTAAACCTTTTGTCAATTCTCAGTAAGCAGTCACAGAAGTTGCAAAACAATTAACCCTAAAGTGTTGAGGTAAACTTAGAAGCATACACATGCAGCATACTTCGAACTTTTCAAGAATTGGTTGTTGAACCTTAGGCATGACATGTTGGTAAGTGCATTCATAACTACAGTAGAGTAAAACCTGAGAATATCGCAAAGTTGAAACGCTATTATCATGGGCGTCCGCAGAAAGTTTTCCAGGAGGGGGCGAAGTCGACATTTTTCTTATTTTTTTCAGTTTGTTGGCGATGCAACGCAAATGGACGTACACAAAAAATAAAATGTCCAGCGTTAAGGCAACAGTAGCATAAAGTGTTTTCCTTGTAATAAAACTTTACAGTGAGCAAATGCTTCAGTGAGCATGGATTTTTTAAGACTGAGTTCGCAGAGTTCGAAATGAATAATAAAGTTTGTGAATTTTTAGAATAAGTGTAAAATCTTATGAAAATACGAAAAATGTGCACATTTAATTCAAATAGCTTCTTGTTTTCGTACTTTTCCAATGATTTGGAATGTTGCAAGTGCCCGAGATGAGATTTCACTACGGAAATGGTCTGGTGGTACCGCGCATTTTCGCACCTTTAGAGGGAGCATTGGTTGCAAAAAATGCGTTTTGTTGGCAGCAATGCTTTTTTTCACTCATGATTCTTTACACATAGTATAAACCAGGGGTGGGCAAACTTGTTCAACAGAAGAGTCATTTGCAGAAAACCAACAAACCAGCGAGCCGCAAAAACAGTTTGTAGTGTCAATACAAATATGGTAAATAATGCAAGTTTTACATTAATTGATGTACAGTAATTGCCAGTATTAAGTTTTTGTTTGATTTTCTAGTCCCTGAATATCTGCACAGTACGTTGTTAAATTACCCAACTAATCAGAATTAAACTGCCGATTTCACGTTTTCCAGAAATTTTCCTTCTTAGTCCCAATTTCCAGCATACTGGATGGAGCATTTGACAAAAGAAGTACTGTAAGACCACGTTTCTTACTTTGCCATGCCTACTCTACTTAATATTAAATCTTCCATTACTGTGCTAAGCAACATTATTTACATCAGAAGTCACAACAAACCTATCAATATTTCAGAACTGCAACTAAACTTGCAAATACTGTATATATCAAAATGTGCTGCTGTAACTTTAATAAATATCAATAACGAGAAAAAAACTCTGCTGCAAGAAAATTTTGACCTAACGATAAATTTTGACCTAATGCTAAATTTTGACTTTTTTTGACCTAATAACTTTGGAGTGGTTCATGATATCAGTGTGAAATTTGGTTTGTGGACGTTTCACAAACTTTTGAAAATGCAGAAAATTTTTGACTTTATCGACTTTTGGTTGCCCTAGTCATGGCTCATAGGTTAAAAAATCTTCGTATTGCTAAATCGCAAAAACAACTCTAGGTCTTGCATCCGGCAGAGATCAGTGGCAGGTGGTAGGTCGACAATCTGCCGAACTCGAAAGCGTGCATTTCGCAAGGATTTTTTATCTGAAATTGGTTCAGCATGCCTCCACACGGGTCTATACGTGAAGTATAGTCCACGCTTGTGTCAGTTGTTACTGCTGACGTGATGTCGTGACGTAACACTTGGCAAAATTTGTAGCTCGCTACACAGCACCCTCTGCAGTTAAAAAAAACAAAAAGGATAAAAATATTGCAACTATGTACTTCATTTATGCTCGCGGTCCAAGTGCCCCCCCTGGCTACGCCCCTGTACAGTAGCGTTAAATATGATTTGAACAACTTGTTACATCGCCCATCGCAGCCTGCCGAAAGTAAGTCAATCGCCCTAACCAAGGTTCGTTTTCCTACAGTAAATTTTTTCTATTTTGCTTTTTGTGTGAAACGTTTATGCAGCTTTTTTGAAAAACAATATTCTCGAAATGATGTATGCTCGTTGTTACCACATGAACTCTTCTGTTGATTCCAAGGTTCCACCCGTTGTCAGGAGTTTATCAGTATAAGGTCTGTTTTTGCATATTTTTGAAATTATGGACGCTGTACGTTTCTTCTGAAGAAACTTATACTAGTGGTAAGTATCGGAAATACGTAATTTAAATTGTTTAAAGGAGCATATAGCGAAGAATTGAAAATAAAAAGCCAAATATCACGTTCAAAAGAGCTCGTCTTAGAAATCACGCGCAAGTTTCATCACCTTGTTTTTTGGTCCGGGATGTCCATTGTATGAACAAGTTCACGATGATTGAAGAGAACAACAGCAATGCTTTTCTCAACCCATGAGCGGTTAGTGGTAACTCGACAGCTTCCGCAGTCAGAACTGGTGTTGAACTCGAGATGCTTCATGACATTTTCCATCATATAGGGTGCTCCTTTCCACACCAGAATAACGGGCCTAGTAAGAGCTTCAAAGGTTGTTGGTGCAGGTTTCTGCGTTACTGTTTGCGATCCCGCAGAACTGACCTCGGTTGTGCTTGAAGACAAACGATTGACGTGATCGCAGTCAAGAACCTTCAAAATAGCATTATCATTGTTTAATTAAAGTTTGATTTCTGGTTGGTTAACACGTTGTAGGAAGATTATAATGAAATTTTCAAATATATTTTCAATTTTATTTCAAACCATTGCATTTCAAATGTTTGATAAAGTGGGATTATTTGAATATTTCACTGTAACAATATAACGACTATATTCCTCAAACCTCCCGCGGATAGCAGTAGGATGACTTTTGCAGACACCAAGAAGTATATCGGAGCATTTTTTTCAGATTTAATAAATTTGTTCAGAATCTTTGCGTTTCAATGTTCGAAAAATTATTTCTTCGACCCAATTTTTCTGGTTTGCTATTAAAAATTTCGAGTTAATGTCAGCAATGCTGGACAGTTTTCGACAATAACGCTCACAAAAATGTAAAGCAACGACAAACCGCCTTAGCAAAAAAACAGGTTGCTTGTTGACAAACATCAAACTAATGTTTTCACCTGAACTGAGCTAAGTTGAAGTCTTTCGTAAAATTTCCTATTCGCGAAGCCGCTCTTCAGCGACAGTTTGAATTCATCAACTAGAACACACAGCGTAATCAGCATTACACTTCCCACAGCAAGTGCGATGAATCGTCGAGTATGCAAGTGTATCCTACGCTCATCTCTTCTTAGCATCTCTTTCGTCGCGAATAACTTCTTTGTGTCATGTTCACGTTCATAGTTTTTCGCACTACCATACAATCTGAAAAGGCTATTGTCCTTGAAGATGCATAACAGCAAAAATAAGACGTGACCATTTCTGCGTTCTTCGCCTTTAAGCATTTCAAACTTGAACTCGGCGCTTTCAACACGAGTGAGCAAGGATAATTTAAAATAACAAATTGTATAGGGAAAGTTTTGACAAACATGGATAAGTTTAGAAAGAGGTATGTCTTTTCTCTCTTTGTACTTTTTCTCAACCAGCCTTTTATGTGATCCTTTTATCACATGGAAACTTAAAAGCGTTTCTATGTAATACTTCTGTATTTGCAAGTTCAAAAGCAAGCGTAGTAGGCACTTTCTTTGTAGACATGACGTGTTTTAATGAGTCAATTTGCTTGATAGGTCGATGATGCTATTGGCGAATCTTTTTCGCTTGTAATGTGTGCAGTGGACAAATGCATACCGTTTTGGAAAGTGTGTCGTGGGCACAGGCTTACTATCTGTATCCTACTATATGCATCGAGGTTTCAACGAACCGGAAGGTTTATTGAACATTGCCATTTTGCAGTATGAGCGCAAGTAAGATGTTTACGCTGACGTTCATTTACACTGAATTGTTAGCTGCGTAATGGCTTATCGCTCTGTCCAGCTATAAAAGTTCAGAAATAAAAAGGTAACTTCATTTTTTGCAAAGTCTAAGGGAAATTCTGCGTGTTACTACAACGAAATAAAGCAGGATAAATGTTGACAGCTCAGTTGAAATTTTTTCAACCGCTCCGCATCCAAAACAAGCTTTGAAAATTAGTTTTTCATCTTCACATTTTATTTTCTTTTCGGAAATGAAAATGATTTCTAAAACAAACGCATCACTTGCCTCCTAAAGATTTTCAGGAATTTAATTTATGCAAAAAAATGGTGGTAGTTTTCTTCAGATGCTTCGGAGTTGTCGTCTTATTTTTTTGACTCCGCACTCGCTCCAATTCTATACATCCGCCCCGCTTCCTCTCCGCCTCAGCCAATTTTAACAACTTCCAGATCCGACTACGTTAAGACTCGACACGGTTTTGATAAGTGCAAAACATTTACCCATGCTGACTGAAAAATGAAACTCCATCTCCGCTCAGCCTCTGCACGAAAAGAAGTTTTGAAGAATCTGGCTTCACATAAAATCTGCCGACTGCTCTCCGCTGGTTTCGCTTTGCGGCCAGCTCAAAAGTGCTTGCACGAAATATTGACTTGGCATCTTGGCAAACAAAGACAGTCTAGAATTCTAAGGGCAGTGCAGAAGTGATGGGACAAATGTTGGTTTCGTCCTAATATCATTGTTCGTGGACTTTCACAAATAACGTCACGTTCCGAGGGGTGCAGGTGTCGGTGTCTTGATGACGCTTTGTGGCAAAGGGGAGCGAAGGGGTAAATGAGTTTGTACCGACACAAATTGTCTGGTGTTTTTTTCCGGAACATCTGTGCTCTGATTTAAGCCGGTAAATGAAAAATCTGGTTTCACTGTATTGTCAAGTTTCAAAACTTTGTTTTTAGTGAAGTTCAGAGCTTTCACTTTGGATCAAAGTCACCATTTACTCGGCAGACTCTCCTGTAAAAGCGCTTGTGAAACTCTCGATGCTGTGAGTACACAATGTGCAGTATGGTTTTGCAGCCAATACTGCATTTGAAAAAAAAGTCATCGTGGCCGCCATAACGATTACGTTACGCTTCTTATATTACACGCTTCTGATGTACACCAACAACAACATACGTTCAATCGAAGCCGAGTAGCGACTTTGCTCTAAGACAGGGGTCTCCAAATTACGGCCCGCGGGCCAGATCCTATCTGCGAAGCCATTCCATCCGTTCGCAAAGACATTTTGTTAATAATGAAAAAATATCCTATTTACGAAGCATTTGTTGATTTGCTAGAATATATTGCAACGTATCACGCAACAATCACATTACTTAAGTGCAGTAACTTCTGTGGCCCTCTGGCCGGGGACGTAACGAAGGGGCCGGGGGCGTAGTTCTCCGGGCGTCGAGTCACCATGGAGGAGCCAAATCACTGCGGGGAGCGCGGAAAAGTCCAAACAATGTCACAAGGGCTTTCTTCAATGCAGTACATTTGTTTCCGAAAGACCTCAGTTTCGAACATGGCGTCGCCAAACTTGCTTCTTGTCCCGGGCGCCATCTAACCTCGTTACGCCCCTGCCACTGGCAAAACAGTTCAAAGGCCTCTGCTCTAAGACGCCGACGCCCGAAGTAGGCTTCGGATCAAACTTGCGTGCATGTATGACGTGGATCCTGTTGTCGGCCAATTCTTGACCGACTAATTGGCGTTTGCAGCTGATGAGCGTAAACGCTAGAACACGGGAGCACAACCTTCGATCAAATTTTATGCGGCCGTGCATATGTAATTTCAAATATGAATTATGAGTGGGTCGTGCATTAATAAAAACTCTTTGTGTACTGTACGAGGATATTTAGTAGAAAAACAGCCAAACAAATGTGTGGAAACATGGTAGGTTCAGTGTGTGGAAGCAGAACAAAAGCAATCCAAAATATAAAAACATCTTGAAGTCGCTCGCAACCGTAATTCATAGAAATAAACGTAACGTGGCCGGCAATAGCGGAAAGGTTGTGCACCCTTGCGCAAGCATCAATCAACGCGTTTGAAAAATTTTTGATTTATGTCAGTAAACGCTTTGAAATTCGACTGTAGCAGCGTTTTTGTACACTACTTGCCCTAACCTTGTTAGATTTTGCTGCTGACTCTTCCCTTTGCAGTTGAATGATTTCAAGCTTACTGTAAGATAGTGTGGCAATTAACGTAAGGTGAAACTTGAAACGTTTTTAAGACCATGCACAAACTGATTTCTTTCTTGCCGCCAAGGTTACTGACGATATAGAGACCGAATTACACCTGCTTTCATTGTAACGTTCATTACACAGCCCGAACAGCACTTTATAATAAGGTTCATGATATTCTGACCAAAGGCGTGCTTGCTGAGCGATTTGAGCGTTTCGGCCACGTCGATTCGTTGCCATTATTCCTATTTGGTGTGCCTGATGCGTCGACTCCTGTTTCAGTTGCTGTTTTTGGTGCTGCTAGCTATTGACGAGTTCATGAAATGCTGTGTAATAGATTCTAATTGTACAGTGTATTCGTCTTTGCATTATCTCCAAGCTTGCTGCAGTATTTTTGCGTTGATGCACTTCGTGAAAGCTCGACGTGACACGACAAAAATTGCACCAGTCAGGCTAGCGCCTGCAGCAAGATTATCTTTAAATAAACAAACAAATTAAACTCCAATGAAGTAAAATTATCTTCACAACGTTTCGAGTAATGTCAATGTTCATTGCCCTCTGCCTCATCGGCCTCACATCTCTTCTAACCTTGCTCAGCTCTTTCAGTTCGTTCGGGAAAGCTTATTGTGGGTGTGCTTCCCAACAAAATATCGCTAGGCTGAAGTTTTAGAATCAGAACGTGATAAGAGAATCGTGTGTTTCTAACCAGTGAATTTCACGCAGAGGTATATGTTACACTTTTTTTGACTAGATGTCGTTTTCGTTTGGACGCAGTGGTATAGAGGACGGGGGTGCAAGCGCACCCCCAAAAGTTTTGATTTGTTGAAAATCCGGGCAAAATCATTGAAATTTTGGGCAAAATCCCTGAGAATCCGAACAAAATACTCAAATATCTAGGCAAAATCAGCAAGATATCAGCAACTGCATCAAAAAAAGATAACACAAAGGACCGTGGGGCCCCTAAAAGCGCGGGACCGTAGCAATTGCTACATTTGCCACTGTTGTAATCCGCTACTGATTCACGGCTTGCCCACTTCCCTACACAATTGGTTCCCAGACCGGTTTTGCTGGTTGATGATTCAGAATGGATTAGCTCAGCAGCAGTCTCAACGTGGAGCGTTCCTTTATGGCTTGCCCACTACCGTACGTATTCATACTTGTAGAGCAAGTTCGGCAAACATCGGGCCGTGTCCAGGTGCCCGTCCGTGCGGAACCAAGGCCAAATTGGTCCAAAAGTGACTGGAACGACTGCAACAAGGAACACACTGCTGGTGTCATTGACTATCATAATCACTACAGATCGGAGTATCTTGTTGCCATAAAGCAAACCTAGATCTCTCACTGAATCAGTGCCATGAAATGATGACTTACGAGTTGTAATAAATTTGCACGTGCCAAACATTCATTATTTTACTAAGGGCCAGTCCGCAATATAATGCCAGCCTGAAACTCGTCCGCAGTGCGAAAAAGGTTGCCGACCCCTGTTTTAGAGCACGGCACATCAGTTGTTGTGGATGCTAGTACAATCACGTAGGGTGAAGAAAGCTGCTTGGTTATTTTGAAAACCTCGAAAATCCATAACTGCCTAATTTGATAACAAATGTGTTGCTACGCCTACCAATACTATTGCTGAAGTTTATGGAATGCACCCAATCTCTAACTACAAGTTGGTGAAAAACTCATCCAGAAGATAAAATAATTAGTATATGTGGTTGGATACGTTACTAAGGGGGGCTTCATCCCCTGCAGCTCCCCGGTTGCGCCTTTGATAGAAATAGTATTAGAATCAAGTTAGCGTTTATTTTATTTAGCGAATTGGTGTTCTTTTCATCCTTAAATGTGTCCACAAATAAAACCTGTTGGAAACGCTTCAATACTAGATTACTGATTGTGGAACTTACCCCAAGCCTAACCCTAGCCTAAACACTATCCCAGGTTAATGAATCAGAATTGATTACCTCACAATTACCCATCTCCAAAACTATACTAGGAAAAGGCCCTAACACCCGAATAAAACGACAAAACTTGATGAATAGCCGTTGAAACTTTGGTAACATATCGCAATTTGCAGAAAATCATGGAAATAGCGAAGGTAGTGAGCGGTGGTAAAAGGATCGAGGATTTTTCTAAAGCACCGTAAAAGATACATTAAGTGCTACAAAGGGAAAGAAAAGAAACGTGGCGGAAACTGAAACCGATAAAAACGTGTTTCTGTGGAAAACCTTTTCTGCTTTGCATTTTCTTGGCTGCGATTCTGGTTTGCAATAAAAATGTTTATTTTCGAGAAGGTGGAAATTTAAGACATGCACGCTTGCAAAAAGGAAAATCGCTGTAGCAATGCCGATCTTTCAACTCGCAATAGTTCACGACAACAGCAACATGCTTACACTGCATAATATGCCAGCAAATCCTGCACTAACATGAAAATTTGAACGTTACTTCTTAATTGCAACTGCAATAATCAAAGCGTCGCGCAGTTGTACCATGCAAATTACTGAGTACGATTTTAAAATTGGGTTTAATTGAACAGGCTTTCAAACTTGAGTTTAAACGACATCCAATAGTTGGAAATTACGCTTTTAAGCGCACTTCAAAATATCTGTTCAAGTCTTCAAACATATGAAATTCGTAAGCTCATGGAAACATTGCCGTTGTCACAAAAAGAATGGATAAATTTGCTAGCGAAAACCGTTAGGTGATTGAAAGAGCCGTTTCCAAGACTGCTGCTCACCTTTAATACGCGGTGACCTTTTTAATACGCGTAACGCGTCAAGTAGCTATTGGTCTGACGTGACACGAAACTAGATTACATTTTTCTGTGACACATGACCTCCATAAGGTCCGGTGAAACTATACTTAGACTTCCTTGCAATGGATTTTACTCATTTTCACAAAACATCGTTTGCGACCAGCGAAACACATTTTATATTGATTTTACATAAAATACTTTTAAACAAGAGTCATTTAGTTAGACCATTGCTATCTAATGTTCGGCCAAGGATATGGGAACTGCAAAAGCATCAATAAATTGAAAACACTGACTGTAAGCAAGCGATACTTCAGGTAACTAGAGCTCTGCAGACACCCCAACAGAAAAGCACATCTAGAAACCATATATCGAAATGGGCCTGCGACGCGTAACACATCCGGTAAACATATCGTCTTAAAAGACCACAGACCCATTCGGGTGTGCCAACTCCCCAGGGTTACCTGACAAAAAAACTCACACACCATTGGACTTGCCACGAAGTTATGAAAAATCATGAATGAACAGATTTATACCATTTTCCCAAGTGTTTTATATTAAAAAGGTCCTGGTTGACCCACGATTGCGTAAGTAGGAAATGATAAGCGGATAAGTTGAAATTAAACTGGAAGAATAAGCATAAAATGATAAGCGGATAAGTTGAAATTAAATTGGAAGAATAAGCATCAACAGTCCGCGTGCAAGTTCGTGTAGTTTCACTGGTGTCTATAGTGACACATAGAAGTTGGCGTCACTAAACGGTGTTTATCGTAAACCGAAAAGACAAAAGTTTTTCTAAGCACCTACAGGTAAGCGTAATTTTTTTACAAGTGAACGTAATCAGATGAACTTAAAATTACAACAGGCGAATGTAATGCTTCGATGATATTGATACGGCAATAGCTGATTTTCTTGCCTCTTTCTCTTGCTAGGTTTGATGATGAGTAGCAAAGCATTTGTGAGAAACATTTTTAAAGTAACCTAGGCCACGGAACGAGGTTTCACACCTACGGACTTCACCTCTCTTCCTAAAAGTAATCTTGGATATGACGTTATAATCAGGTCCTCATTAGTGGCACACTACATAACTTTTAGCTGCATCGGCAGTAGAAATCTTGATCTTTGCATGTTACGTTGACGTATAATGCTCTGAAGCAAACTGCTGTTTTCGAAAACTGCTGTCTCTGTGTACGAAATTGATACTTCGTCATCAATCAAAAGTCCTGCTCAGCTTTCTGACTTGCAAACGCTTAACCTCTCGCTGTGCGTTAAAGTTTCGCGGGCATAACTTGCCATCTCACCGGTGCTGTAGTACAGACATCGTTCGACAAAGCCCAAAATAATAAATTCAGCTTCAGGCGATGCTGAGCGCTGGAATTTTCAATTTGCGTCACGCTAGATTTTTGCGGCAGTTCAAGTCGATTTTAACAGAAAATAGTGAAAACACCTCTTGGCGCTTTTAACAAGGCATTCGAAAATTTGTGTGCTTAATTTGTGGTGCACACGGCACTGGTCAATGTCTTTGAAGATGGCGGTTGAAATCGGTACTACGCAACCAATCATGAAGAGAAAGCAAGCCAAAATACTCAGGGCATTGAGTCAGGTGCTTCGCTTGCTGAAAACCGAAACCAGCAATAGTTTTTTGAGACTTCAAGCTTCCAGAGATAGATCTGCTTCAAGTCAACATGGGTCACAATTACAAGCAGTGTTTCCTCTAAGAACATTTTCCACTGAGCAAATTCTTGTTTTAGTGAGTAGGCCTATGCAAATGCTCAAACATGCAGACGCACAAACATGCAGTGAAACGCTTCAAGCCGTAAATGGACTATGCGGACTCGCGGTATGCATGTATAAACTGTACGATATTCAATTGGGAATGCTGCAAGTGCGCGAGAATGAGATTTCACTACGCAACTTGGCTGGTGGTACTGCGCATTTGCGTACCTTAGAGGGAATATTGGCCACATGCCATAAAACCGCTAGAAACAGCTAAACTCTTTAGATGGACAGTTTATCAAAGAGTGCTTGGAAAATGCCGCAAGCCTGATACGTTCCAACAAAAAACGAAGTGTTTGAGAATGTTATCCCCTCTCGATAGATTTTAGGAGGATCAAGGACAATGGCAGGCATTTGGGATTTTCAGGTGGAACACAAATATATCAGTTTTGATTTTTTCCAAGCTTTGCGTGAGTACGATGCTTGTAAAAGCGCTCATATGCTCATCTTCGTACATGATGTAATTGCATACTTGAAATGGGCGGGAGACTGGCTGCCATGCAGCCAATTAAGAGACTGCGAGTGGGAGTGGTATGTTCACGGAGTTGAGGCATGCTCATTAGACAAATTGAGACTCATATTGGAGAAATTTTCAGATATGAGATAGGATATCTGTCTCATTTGTAACAGGCATAACGTCGGTCTTTAGTGGAAAATGCAGTATAAAATTCAAAAAAAAAAAAAAACTGAACAAAACTGGTTTTCTTCCATCGTATTATACATAACGAGGTGCTGCTGTGGAAGTTAGAGATAAATGTGAGCAGTGTTGTTGATGTTGCAACTAAAGTTGTTTATCGTGGTAAGAGTTTGAATGAATTAGAATTGTTACACTTTCAGAAGCAAATGAGAATGATGACATAGTCTTCTACAATGCCAGATTGACCTTCCTGAGTAAAATTTTAAAATAAATATGGGATCAGAGAAGAGATTCAACAGCTGTATGTAAAAGACATGGTGTTTCACAACTATCAGACCTTGTTAGCTGGACTTCAGGTTTTAGCTTTGCTACTGAATGCACTAAAGACTGATTTTAACGTAATTCTGCCTGAATTAATTTGTTCAATGCAAATGCTTGTTGGTGCATGAACTGTACAGGTTGGTAAAAACTTTTATAAGAGCCAAGCAGCTTCTCTTACCCAAAATGATGAAAGACAGTTTTCTGACCCACTTGCAAACTTGGAAGGCATCACACTTTCTGCTGACTCTTCATTAGTTGCTACTTTATGCTAAATATACTGCATGAGGAATTCACAAGACTTTCAAAATTTGAAGGAGTGTTATCGTGCAGGCTAGCGTGTGGTCCTTACGTTTGTGGGGCCGGCATGTTAAGATGGCTCTGAGTGTTTGCTGAAACCCATAGATCCATCAAATTGAATGTAAAAATTTTCAAGAATTGCACTAAATTCCAAGGCTTTATCATGGTAAAAAGTCCATTGAAATAGCTTTCTTCCTAAAACCACTTAAAGTGCGCATTATATAAATATACCACCTCGCAGTTACCTGCTACGTTTAACAATTATTTTAAACTCATTACAGATGTTCATTCATATAACACAAGACAGGTTAAAACTCGACAATTTGCTTTACCAAAAGCACGTTCAAGCTCAGGTGCT
>Ga0210059_1002736_pt1 | contig 27836 bp, 14 predicted proteins | sample Ectturendosymbi2_FD_188042 | JGI IMG/M metagenome (GOLD analysis project Ga0210059, IMG submission 188042) | Ecteinascidia turbinata endosymbiont from Florida, USA - Sample 2 (SPAdes) (version 2) | ecosystem: Host-associated > Tunicates > Ascidians > Unclassified | place: Key West, Florida...
GTAAAATACTTTCAAATGTTTCCGAGACATCGTCGCGTTTAAAAGTAAAATACAGTTGTGGATCCATCGAATTGAAAATTGAAGAATATCTGCATTTTAACATTAAACGCATTTGCAGAAGAGGTAGGAATTGATTTGCCTGCAGTTGTCAAATCTTCCTTGAGTGCCTTACTATATCTCTCCGAGAGGATACATATATCCCTTCTCACAATCACATCAAAAACATTTAACTGGGTGCGAAGCCCTTTTGAAGTGTCAGAGCAGCAGGTTCATTGTAAAGTTGATTGCATTGCTGAACAGTAGATTAAGCTGCTAAGACGGCAGCTACAGAATCTGACTCAATTTTGAGTGGATGTCCAGACAATGGAACCAAATCTCTGATCTGTGTCGGCAGGCAACAAAAGCTCTTTTTTTAACTACATACCGTTGTGAAGCTGTTTTTCAACGATATATCTATTTTTGAAACAAGGCACCAATACCAACTTCAACCAGGAGGCGACATAGCAGTGTGCAGAAATAACAGTGTGTTTTGAAGACCACAGGTATTATTTCGAAAAACTTGTGAAACAAACTCAGAGACAAGATTTTCGTTGAAATTCGTGAACGTGGGCGATGAACTGAATTTGCTAAAACTAGTGTTTGTATCATTCTCGTAGTCTTAGTCTGTCTTGAGTCCGCGAAGATTTATACTCGTCCGAAAATAGTCCGTGTCTTAAAAAGGTTGAAGAAACACTGGATTAGAGGATGTGCATTGTGAAAGCAATGAAGTAGTAGTTAGTCAAGTATAGCAATTTAGCAAAAAATTAGTTTTAAAAGAGAAGTGTCAGAGGAAAACAGAAAGCTCAATTCTAACTGGGAGAAAAGGTATTCCTTCGTGAATAACAATGGCAAACCACAGTGTCTTGTGAGGTTGTGCAAGTAATATCCGTTCCGAAATAATTTTTGTTCATTTAGCGACAGCGGCATTACAGCGCCAAACTCGAAAAAACATACGGAAAATACCACGGAACTTCTAGGGAATCAATTTTGAAAAAATTGAAGGGTAACCAGGCCCGCAACCAGCGTGGGGCAACCGGGAAATTGCCCCCGCTTAAGAGACTTTGCATTGAAGATGTGCTCTCCATGTTCGTATTTTGCGAAAGGGCTTTCTCAATTATAAAGTGATTGAAAAGCGACACGAAACAGAATGGCTGATAAAACCTGCATGCCTGCGTGCGTCTGCTGACTACGGAAATTAAAACGGACATTGACTTCATAACCAAAGCCAATAAAAAATTGCATTGTTAATTTGTTGGTGTGTTGTGTGTCTTTCTTCTAGCAGAAAATATCTAGGCCTATTTTGAGTCGCAAAGAAACAGAAAACTTAAAAATTATTCTAGAATCAAAAATTGCGTTGGGTGTGCAGCAAAAATTAGTTCCATTAGAACAGCAAACGAGTCTTTTAACTACAATGGAGTTCCTTTTTAACGGCACGTAAATTTTTCCTCAAACCGCAATGCGGCCCTTCATGCTTGCAATCTTGGACCACTGTGCACTAGCATCATTAAATTACACGCTGTCTGTTTCTGAATACGTGACAACCAACGTTACAGCAAAGCCAGTTACATTTCTGCACGAAACAAATCATGGCTGCACTGTAGTTTCTCACATGTGCAGCTGTAATACTCCCACTGTTACAAGGAAATAACCTTTCCAACAGTATACCACACATGGTGAAATGTCGGACAGAAGCAGTAAAACATCTTTCAAGGTCTCTAGAAACTTGAAACATGCTAAAAATTATTTTATCGAAGCTGAAAAATTATAAACTAACACAATCAGTGATACCACACCAAACTTCCGTTTCAACATCAACATGGCTTGGCTGGCTATGTGTGGCCTGCCATCTGACATTAAAAGCTCTTCACACAAAACGCGACAAACATCACTTCTATTTTTGAAATCTCGCTAAATACAAAACCTAAAGAGAAAAAAGTGGGGTGACATGGCATATTATGTCCCTCCCCGTCTGAAAAAGTGGGGGGACACGTCCCCCGTGTCCCCCACCAAATTGCGTCCATGGAAACAAGCATCGACTACCGAACTTGCGGCAAGGGTAGCAAAATGCCGCATCAACTTTCACCGATTAATCCAACCAGTCCTACTTTTCTTACCAAGCAAAAAGAAAATACCTATTCGTTTTTCTAAACAAAGTAGCGGGATATTTATGAAGCCCAGCCTGTTTGGGTGGATCTTCGCCAAGATCGTCTGGAGCAACAACTGTCTCATTGTTGTCGACTCGGTCGAGAACAGAAGTCTTTTACAACTGCAATTCATCTTGACTGGATGACATTGGCTGCAAATCTGACCTAACTGGGTGCTGGACCACTTTCTCATATCCATCGTAATCTCGAAACTAACTGACTCGCTGTGAGCAGTGCACAAGGCCACTAAGAAACTTCGCGAAGTGAACTTCTACAGCCACTGACCTTGCGCACTACTGATTCTACAGTTTTTGTGACGTCACAGTTTCACTTTTTTCGTGCCGTTTTGCTTGCTTAACTTGCAGCGCTTCATTCTTGCGCAGGGTTGCCAGATTGGCTCTTTTGGAGCCAAAAAACAGAACTTTGGCTCTTTTGAGAAGCAGTTGGCTCCAAAATTTTTATTTGGCTATTTGGCTACTTTTTGGCTCTTTTGCAACGTTTTCGTTCCACAAAATTTTCTTGGGGAAGAGTTGCGAGTGGTGCGTGTAGCTTGTCCCCGCCACCATAAAACGAGAAGTGGGCCACCATACAATTGTGTGATGTTTAATGAGCACCCAAATATACCTGAAAAGAGATATGGAAGATGTGCAAGTGGAACGCGCAACTTGTTTCACGCAGTGTCCATTGAATCTGTACCTGCTGCACATTGCATTGTTTTAAATTTCAATGTTTGTACCAGACACGAAGTCCATAGAGCACAAGCACACACTGTCTCCACAACGCAGAATGATAATAACAGACACAGAGGGTTTTGTAATGTCGTTGGGGTAGGACCACAAGATAACAGACACTTTCTGTAATCACCGCTGGTCGCTAACTCGTAGCACTTGATGCATCACTACATCCAGAGTAGTGTACTCCACGAGAAGGGTTAAGAATTTTGCTTTTTTGAAGATTTTGAAATTTAGCTGTTTACACACTAGGATTCTTTGCAGATTTTGAAATTCTGGATGTTTTTCAACGCAATTGGGCTTTTTTTAATCGAAAAAAGCAGACAAATTTTGGCTTTTTTCTGTCGGAAAAGCTTGACCCAGAAAATCCATATAAGCCGCATATTGACATTCATTACAAATCTTTGCTCTTCTGACGAGGGTCCGAAACCATTTTAAGGTTACAAACTTCAACGCGCCCGTGAAGACTTTGGTTTCGAATTCCTGTCTGAAGCATAACCCAATTTTATGCAAAAACCAAAACAGTGAAGCCAATGAAGGCAGTTGTCACTGTGCAGATATTGAGGGAATGGATGCAAAGCCGGGGTCTGCAAATTCTTTTGGCTGTCGAACCCTTGGTAAAATCTCAGACATCTCACCGAGCCCCGAACGAGTTGAACTTCTCAGATCCCACTACCTCACAAATACGGGGGCATTTGGATTAACACCAACTACTGATAATACATCTATCTAACTGTAATTGAAAGGCAATGAGCAAGAAACATTATTATTAATACAAGCACAAAAGGAAAATAGCAAACTTTTCATTTAAATTTGTGACCCCATCAATGAGAACGGTGTTTGCTGTGAGAAACAGCAAGAGCATTTTTATTTAGCTCAGTGGTTCTCAAACTGGGGTCCGCGGTCCTTTTGGGGTCCGCGAGACAATTTTCTTGGGACCGCGAAGCACCTTCCAAAAAAATCAACACGACGCTCCTGAAGAAAAAAAATTTGTGTAAAATAAAATATCGGGGAACTAATTTTTCTAAACCAAACTTAACAAACTCAATTTGGAGCTATGGTAGCCTAATTCTAGTGCGGAACCAAACAGCCACGCTTGCAAAAGTGGGCATTATATAGGATGCAGATAAAGAGGTGAATTCTTTAAGGGGACCGTGAGCCATTTAAAAAATTGCTAGGGGACCGTTGCGTAATTTTTTTTAAAAAGTTTGAGAGCCACTGATTTAGCTGGAGGTTGGTGCGTTCAGCAGCAAGACATCACGCTCTTCCGAGTTCAGTTGGTTCTTTTGCTTTAGGAATGCATTTGCATGACTAACACCAGATTCAAGCATGCAGGAAATGGAGAATGCAAGTAAAACGGCTCAACAGTTGCACAAAATTTCGGGTATTTAACAGTGGCATTTGCATTGCACTGTTACGCAGGTATTTGCGTTTAAACAGTGATTGAACTTCGCGATCCACACGCATATCAGTGAGTTCATCTTGTAACTGCGAATTAATGTCTGCATTTTGCACATTAAAATCAAATAGCGTTACAATCCAATCCGGCACACGCATCCTCTGTAGGTCTTCAAAGAGTACCTTAAAGTCTTCACTTAAATTTTTAAGTTGTTTTGCATATATCTCACTGTCAGCAATGCTTCCATCTTTTTCCCATTTTGAATAGACTTGATTTGATTTGAAATCCCATTAGAATTGTTCGAGCTTGAATAACAGCCATTTCATTCATGCCGCATTGTGCCAAGTCTGGTTTGCCAAACTTATGATCGAATGAGATTTGGTCGGTGACAGCACGGGGCCCAAAAATGGTGTGCCATCAGAAAAAGTTTGGGATCCAATGTCTGTTTAGGTTTAGCTTGTAAAGATTGAGATTTGCTATGTTTTTCTCATGCATTGCTTGTACTAGCTCATCTAGTGTAATGTTTTTTTCATTTTGAAAAAGTTATGAAAATAATGTAGGTCTAGTTGTAAAAATTTCCTGGTTACATTACTGTTGTAACCCCCTCACCCCAGCAGAAAGCCAGGGAATGAAAAAGACGAATGGACATTATCACCTGTACCCGCCGTGTAGGCCTACAGATTTAGTATAAAGTGAATTATGTGTTGCGTTTGTTATCTACTTTGACAAAGAAATGTTGAACTCCTAACAGCAATACTAAATTTACTAATTACACCATGATGGGCGTAGCCAAGGGGGCACTTGGGCCATGGTTACCATATCTCATATTCATACTTTGCCGCCCACCAACTTTGCAAAAAGGTCATACTACGGTTGAGTGAACATGGTGACGTCATCATCGAAACGCAAACGTGTTTGTCTACTTATCTGTCATTTTGGCTCCTTTCGGAACAGTATTTGGCTACTTCTGGTTAAAAAAATCTGGCAACCCTGTTCTTGCGTACCAGATCATTTCGAGGTGCGTTCGACATGAAGTCCTGTTTGAGGCGGTGATCAGTGTCTAGAGTGGACAACTTCTGAGAAGTGAGAGGGCATATTTTGCGAAGTGAGGGAAACTGCCCCTTGGTGTCCCCCCGTAGCGCCAACCCTGTGAGAATTAACAAGGGAACTGCAACTGCAAGGACGGTTGAAGAAGTGTGTGCGATACAATTTGTGAAAGTTTTTCACACACGTCTGTTGAGAAGCAAACTTCTAGAGAGTTATTCCTTTTCCGCGCTATCAGGTCAAATGCGCAATGTTTCCTCTCTCGCTCGTGTTCGTTCTGAAACTCGTCGTCGCCGGGATTTTTCGCAAGAATGGTCGATTAAAATTTGAAAGTTTAACATCAGGTGCGTTGCGTTTTCAGGGTCCTCAACACTGTTTTATCGATGATTCTCATCCGAGCTTATGGACTGTGTTTTACCCACACCAGTGGAAATTTTCATCTACACCCGTCCGCACCGTGCTTGCCATCAACACCACGGAATTTTATCATTTTATCATCCGCACGCACAGGACCGTACGGTCGGACATGGTGAAACGCTCTGATTTAGGCTATTGAAATTGAAATCTCCAAAAATCCGCCTGTAGTGGTTGCATTGCATAATGCATCTTTTCTTGTGGGTAAGCGTTCAGACATGAGGGGGCACTGCCTCCTGGAGCCCCCTCCCGTAGCGCCGATCCTGGTTAGGCCACGTGTTGCAGACAACGAATGGGCTTTGTCATAATCAAATCTGTCCGCAAAAGACGCAGGCAAATCCTCTTCAAAGCACTTGGAAAGGACACGGATGTCACTTTTTAAGATCTTGAAAATATTGTCAGTTCTCGCACCGCACGAGAGACCACCAGGGAGGTGTTGCAGTTGACTGCATCGCCTTGAACTACTGAGGCAAGCACAAGAGAAAGACGTCAATTCGGGGCATTAACTAACAGGAAAGCAACCAGCAGCAATAGAGTTCCATCACTGAGTTCACGCTACTACTACTAGGTTGCACTATCATTATATAGGGATAAGTGAACTACGATAATTCGCTTGTGGTGACTATCACAGTGACTTGTTACTCATGGGCACCATCTAGCGGTCACCATTGATTTACATGTGGTGCCATCTACCGACCGCCACAGGGGTCAAACGGGCATTTTTACCCCCTGGAAACGGTCAAAGGTAGTCAAAGCAAACAAATTCAAGAATTTCAACGTAATTTAAAACCCTACTTGAATATTAAATAAATACAAGAATTTTAATGCTTTGTTTCCGGTTTGCTCATTTTAATCACGTATATTGTTGACTGCAGCGAACGGCAAACGTTCAAAAATCCAGTTAAACGCAGTGCTGTGTTGAGACAGCCGTGATAACTGTGGCTGCTGATGCACATTGCACATGCTCCTTGTATGCCACAGGGCGGCAAACTGCACAGCATTACGCTACGATTGTGCCGTCATATAGACTATGGCTACTGTCTGGATTTTGTGATGTAACACTTTTCCAAACCAGCATCCATAAGACTGCAGTTGGCTCGCTCGCTGGTCGCAACATGCGAACAGAATGATTTTAAAAGCAGTGAGATTCCGTTGGTTTTTCTGCAGATCAGGATTGCTGAAAGGCAATGAAGTTACCAGCAAAAACTTTTCACTGCGGTAGTGTATACTGTGACAAGCTTGAGCAGGGTGAACGACAGTTTTTTAGAGTTTATTGGGCTTTCGTTTTGCTAACTCAGTAACTGAGCCTTAAAATGACAGCACAGATCCGTAGGTAGACAGCTGCTTAGTTAGTGTGGCACTAGTGATTGAAACTGAGTGGACTAGACTTTCGCAAAGTACTGTTAGATGAAACTTTAAGTTGATCGTAAAGAGGAACTACTTGAAGAGGTGAAGTTTTGTTAATGTATCGCAATATACACCACCACATTTATTGCTCTTTACAGTACTCTTACCAGTAGTTAGTAGGAGGCACGTAGCCATGGGCATTAGGTGAGCACATGATCTCGCCATCTATATTTCTCATGACGATTGTGCGTGAATCCTTCATGTGTTTATTCTTTGCAACAAGTGTGGGCGCCGTTAGAAAAAACAACAGTTGACTTTTAGCATCATTTCCACAGCAGGGTCAGGACGTTAACAAGCTGTATTCATTCATTACCGATGCACATGCTCAACTTTTGCCAGTATGAACCGATTGTTGTCGCAGCAACAAAACATGAATTAAGCAGAAATCTAAACTAGCGCAAATGCTAAAATGTCAATTTTTCACAAACTTGCTTCGGGATATCCCAAATTTGGTATTCGAAAAATGGGCTACAGTAGGCTACAACTGACATTGTTACGGAACTACTGTATTTTCGTGAATGCTATTTCTTTAGGACAAAATGTGAAAACAAATGTTTTATTACAGTGACTTTATTACAGACTACCGTCTTGAATAGTACAGACTATAAGGGAATCACAGAACACACGACAAAAGCTTTTTTATGCTGTTGCATTTCTTCCGACAAAGTTTCTTGGCTGCATGGCCCTGGTGCGGAAATAAGTTTTGTTGTCTTTGTTGTTTGTACCAGTCCAGTTCAGTTTACATGATTATGCCAGTTGATTTTTTGAGTGTTGCATTCAGGGCCGGCCCTAGCGGGTGCGGGGCCCAATGCAAGACCCAGGCGCGGGGCTCCTCTGAGCAGTGGTGTTATTACGTCACTGTGTTGACTCAAACGTGCTATGACCTTTTTGATGAAGATATTTTAGCAAAATAGCTATATGAATATCAAAAACGACGGAAAATTATTGGAGTTGATCTGCATGTAGGCTACATGATAGCACAACAGTTTCTTTTATGGGGAGTGGGCATAGCTCATATGTACCCCAGCTACGGTCATGTTTATGAGTAATAGCATGTTGCTGCGGTGGATATTAGACAGTGTATCGCTACCAGGGGCGCAACGTGGGGGCCAAGGGAGGCACAATTCCACCGGCGCCAAATCACTGTAACGGGCGCGGAATGACTGTGCAGGGCCGCCGAAAAGTCCCAAAAATGTCAAAAGTATATTCTTCAATGCTGTACTGGCGCGCAACCAGGGGGGGACATTTGGGGCATTTGCCCGCCCCGAAATTTTCTAAACATTGCATAGCAATTTTGACATTTGAAAAAACTTTCAAAAATTAAAGTTGAAATTTTGTATTCTAATCATTTTTAAGAAAAGTTATACTTAAATTTTTCTTTGTCTTACTGGTTAATCCTCTCCTTACAAATTTATCTTGAGACAGGCCATCTGAACGAAAATTTCCTAAATAGTTGGTATTTAACCACAAATATGCTGAAATTGGGAGATCGTTTAAAATGTTGGTAGCCTATTTCTAAGGCATTTTTTATCCTTTTTTTTGTGTACAACTCTGAAATTTTTCAGAAACGCAGTGTGTGTGTACGCTTTGATTTTGTTTCTCGCCATCTCCTGAGGAAAAATTTGCATGCACTCTTGAAACGTCAACTATAAATACTGCATTGCTATCACACCAGTGGAGCAAAGTTTGCACCCAGCAGACTAAGCCTGGTGACAGAAACAGCACAGCCTACTCATATGTTCATATTGTATTAGCTTACGTTTACCTGGGGTTACTGTAGGCTACTATTTAAGCATTTTTGCTTTTATGTTCAGTGCTTAACCGTTGCAGGGGTTTCACAGTCAAGCTCCAAACGTTGCAAGGGAAATTCGAAATTCACAAAGCGTAAAAGTTATTAGGTGTTGTTTAGGTAGTCCTAGCAAAAGTGGCTAGGCCCACCCACATCTGGTGGCGAGCCTGGCCCAAACATTCGTAACAAAGTTAAAGTTGCATTCCTGTTTAGACACCACGAGAGGGGGTTGCAGCCGATGCGCCGCTCCGGGGCCCACAAGAGTCTAAGGGTCCCATAAACCTCAATGTTAAAAATGGAAAAGGGCAATTATGCACAAAGTTTTTATTGTTACGCTTTTTTCATACAAATGTGTGCAAATTAATTCGCTAAAGTTGTAGTTTAAGTCGATATACAATGTATCGCCATTTCTTTTGATGTGTGCTTGGGATTATATCAATTGCTGCTGTTTCCGCACTATGTAATGAGTAACATGACGGAATGATCGAAAAATATTTTTATGACGTTACATAGGAGTTTAATCAGCTTAATAGTGTTATAGAATAAAGCCAGTTCTTTCTTTTGTATGTAGCCGAGAGCAGGGATAGATATTAGTGTAAAATCAAATAACTTCAAACAATTTACAATGTAAAATGGACTTTCACGCAGAATCAAATTTCCAGACAAAATGAAAAATTTAAATTGCTTTCAGCAAGTAAATTTTTTGTGTAGCATGTGTAAAATATAGGGGCCCTTTTTTGATGTAACGTGAACAAATATAGGGGCCCTTTTTCAAGACCACATATTGTGCAAATGACATATCACAATTTGTGCAGTGTTTTGGAGCAGCTTTCTGCGATTTTGACTCGGTCCCTAAAGTCTTATGCCCACCCCTGGTTGAGAGTTGTGCATGTAGGAATTTCTGTGATTTTTAATGGCAGATGTCATACCTAGGAAGCAAAGTTGCATTGTTACGCGTTGGTAACACTGAATTATACCCAAACAGCCATTGCAAAAGGTATGCTAAGAAGACGAGACTTGGTTTACAGAAATATTTGGTGCATGCTGAGTTTATAGAAGTTCAAGTACAGTGTGACGCCGCCCTCCAGAGGCTGGTAGAAAAGCTAATAATGTGCAAAAAATAGCCAAAATATTGGACTGTAGAAAACTGGAAAAAGTGCTGCTTTCAGATGAAAGTCATTTTTTGTTCCGGGGAAACACAGCAGATTTATTAGGATCAGGAATCGTGAACACTTAAGTCCTGCCCATTGCAATGAGCTAGTCAAGGAACCCAAAAAGATGTTCTGGGGAAGTTTCAGTTTTTCAGTAGTGGCTTCACTTATGTCAATTCAGGTATGATGAAATTATACAAATACATTGATGTAATTGAGAGAAAAGCCATTCTAGGTATGAGAAAGGCATTTCCTGATGGTGGGGGAAATTTCCAATAGGATAATGTCCCGTGCCTTTCATCTGAGAAAGTAAAGACGATTTTCAGCAAGCAAAAATTTATAATGTGTTAGATTGGCGTAGAAACTTGCCAGATCTTAACCCCATTGAGAATGTGTGATCAATAAGAAAATCCCTGTTACAAAAATTCGATTGTAGAACTATGACCAAGCTAATAGACGCCATCATTCAAGTATGGCATCCAGGGTTGCGGAGTCGCAGGTAAAATGTCTGACTCCAACTCCGACCTTTCCAAAATTTCCAACTACGACTCCTTAACAGAAAGTGAATGAAGTGTGACGGCCAAGGATTTTGTAGCAACTAACACTCAGTGGAAATCGTGGTACACGGCAAGAATTCTCTGTTTCAACAAAAGTTTCATAATTGTACCGATTGAACAGGAATTCCCAACTTAGGAGTGTGATGTAAAAGTGATCCAATTGGACTTCCGGAGTCGGACAAAATATCCGCCCCCTAGTGTCGTTAGGAATCCGACTCCACCAAAAAGCCTCCGATTCCTTGGCACTCCGCAACCCTGAATTGGCATCGCGACAGTAAATCAAGTAAAAATATCAAAAACTGTTAGAATCCATGACAAAGCGAGCACCGAAATTATTCGTCTCCTTCTATCACTGTATTAGGTTTAAAAGCAGTATTAACTTTGCTTTGCTAGTGAGAATTACTATAGCCTACTTATAATGTTAAATTTGATGTATAATTGTGAAATTTGCAAAACAACTGTGTGTTATATGCATTATTTGAAATCAGCCCGAGACCTTTTGAAATTTAGTAATAACATTGGGAAATGTTTATGATGTAAAATGCCGAATAAAGCGTATCATTTTCTAGTCATAGTGTTGAAAAGCTAATGAAGCTCTTAATTAGTTGTAATGTATAAGGGGGCCTAAAACAGTTCTCGCACCAAGACATTTTATTCCTCTCAAGAGCCCTGTTCCTGCTGCATTCCTTTCAAGAATATTTCAGTCGGCAGACGAAGTCTCGTATCTACAATTAAAGCAATAGCATCATTGATTAAATACATCCTGACAATAGTCTCTTGTATCTGACAGCTTCACCACTTGCAGTATCGTCTGCAGAAATTATCCCACAGCAAATATATTCAACTGAAGTTTGAACAATCTTGATAAACGATTTGATGAAACTTCTAAACCAAGACGAAAAGTTAGGCAGGTTTACTGGTAGCCTATACATCTGACACAATAAAGCCATGACTGCACTAGATGAATGTGGAACCAGGTGTTTATATTAGGCTACTAATTTTTACTCTGTCCTGATCGTTGGGTCTGCATCTTGATTAAAAGCAGGCCCGTAACCAGCTTGGGACACCAGCGGGGGCGAAGAGTTTTCTGGGAGGGGCCCAAATTTTTAAACTATGTCCAATAGTTTTAAACTATGTCGAACACATTTTTCCAAGGGGGCGAAAAAAATTTTAGTGTGGGCCTTGCCCCCTAGTTACGGGCCTGTTTAAGACTAAGAAGTTCTCATTTTCGGAAATGTTGCGAAAAGAACATACCTGTGACCGTTTGCGAAAAACTTGTACCACGGTTGAATAAGCGCGATGACGTCATCGAATGCAAGTTCATGAAAATTCCCCCCCCCTCGAAATGAAGAGTTGGTTGCGCCCCTGATGCAGTACATTTGCTTCCGAAAGACCTCAGGTTCGAACCTGGGGCGCCAAAATTGCTTCTTGTCCCGGGCGCCATCTAACCTCGTTGCGCCCCTGACCGCTACTACTGGTAATCAAGCCGAAAGTTTTAAAGGAAGCTCTGCAATGGAGCGGCGAACGCAAGTGCAAAGCTACGTCAATTAAACCGAACTGACAAGCCAATTGAACTTACAATGCAATTATTTCGCACTTGTTGAACGACACTTTCCTTCGAAAAACAACTGACTTGGAGAAAACTGTTAACATTAACTGATTGCTTATCCAGCTTTCGGTAATCACAATCTATCGCAGACGCGTTCTTGCAAAAAGGCAGGCCTGGGCGTATAATCAACTATCCGCTTTATGACGCAATACACGAAAAATGCAGACTTCACAAGAGAGCAACACATGCATCTGCCCAAAGTTCCCAAAAGCCTAAGTTTATAGAACAGGGGTTCCCATCCTTTCTCTAACCATGTACCTCTTTAGCATTTCGATAGATGAGCATGTACGCCTAAAATTTCCTATGACAAAAAAGCTGAGTAAAATACCAAAAATCTACCGAATTTTTAATAGAACTTTTAGAATTTTGGAAATATAAAGGTAGACTCCGTTTTTATGTCTCAAAGTTAATTTGTCGCAAATGTACTCCTTCGAAACCTCTATTATAGAATTTTCTCATTATGCATGAACTTGGAATGTAAACTGTTTTTAATGAATTAGAAATGTAATTTACACAGATTTTTCAACAACCACGTCACAGATGTAGAAACACTTATCGAACGCCATACTGTATAATAATGCGCATGTTTGATTGATGAAATAGAAGCATACAGCCGCCCAATATATTAATACACAGGAACGAGTGTGCTGGATGACATTCACACTTTTTGCCTTGCCTACCTATGCTGCAGAGCAGCTTCAAGTGTCCTTCACGTTTATGAACCTGCATGGACATTAAAGTGGTGTTTTTTCTACCGACTTACGCTCGCAAGTAGGCAAATCACAATAAACGTTTGGTGGGGCACCAAACTATAAAAGTACTTGCACGACCGGCATATAACGCGGAACGAATTTGTGAATAAAGGGAAGAAGGCAAATTTAAGTGCCAACACTTCACAAATATTTTCCCTGGATTGAATGAGATTTTTGGCATCCACAGAATCAATCTCTCATCTTTTGTCGTTTGTTTCAATGTGGTACAATTAATCTTATTTCGACAAACTGATAAAATATCTAGTCTGTGTCAAAATCTGACAATAATAAACAATCTGCCCAAATACCATGGCGCGGGGCCCCCTGAGGCGCGGGGCCCAATGGATCGGTTGCATCGGCTTAAGACCGGCCCTGGTTGCATTGACTCCTGCATCATAAATTTATGAAACACTTTTGTCGAGATCTAGGAAACAGCAAGGAGATATGTTTAAAAACACAAGCCACGAATAACAGGAAACGAATTATGCCGTGACAACAGACTGCTGTTGCAAAAAATGTTGTAACAGCAGTATTTTTCATTGCAGTTGGTTTGTAAGAATGACATATTGGCAGTGACAGATGAGAAAGTTTCGTTTGTCGCAAACTCACTTTCTTATACTCTTGACATCATAAAAAAGAACACCATGACGTTTTTTTCAATGAACAAATCTATGTTTAAAGTTGTTGAAAACATCATTTATGAAATTAAGTGCAATATCAAAGTGGACGAAGGCGTATGATTGTCATTCTTGTTGCGTTTGCTTTTCACCACAAGGAGTTTTTTTCCACGTCAGAGGTTACTGCTTTCACTTTCGTAGAACGGGAGTCATTTTCACCAGACATTTTCCGGTCATTGATTTTGGTTTTGCGATCTGCGGGCCACTAAATGTTCATTGTTGATTCAGTGGAATCTCCAAAGTTTGATAAAACGGTAACTTCTTTTTGCTTTTCACTTTACTGAAATTTCTCAAATTTCTTTGAACATCAGACGAATTTCCAGACCTTATTTTACACGCAAGATACACTGAAAGTGGCATGACTGTTACTTAAATTTTAAAACCTAACTTGCGCAACATCTCATTGGAAACACCAGAATGATTATCGCGTGCAAAAGTAATTCGTTGATTTGCGCCCTCTCCTGAAAAATTTCTAGAGAAGTCCTTGGTCGCCTCTCGGCTTTTTCATCAAGTCTCGCTTTCGAAGATTAAAGGAAATGTTGTCCCAGAAGTTAAGGTTTTGACTTGATTGCAACCTCTACTTGCTGTACATCCTGTACGAGTGTACCTCTTGCACCCTCTTTAGTTACAGCTGTTCTACAACGCATTTACTGAGTAACGTGAACTTACGAGAGGCTACTCGCTACTGTCCCACTACAACGGTGCATGTTTTACATGCCCAGCATATTATACAGACATTGCGTATTTTACACTGCAAATTCTGAGAACTTCCCTTCTGTGGGGATCCTACATATTCTTGCATACCTGGATATTTGACTCACTTGCATTTTTCACAATCTGAGACCAAGGTGTTCAACGCAGTTAACGTATTGTGACACCAAGATATCATTCTTAGCCATGCATGTCTCACGGCCTCTGCATATTTTACGCGTCAGAGTTGACCCAGCATCGCTAGCGAAGACTCTAGTTATGATCTACCAATCTGAAGATGCAGTTCTTAGACCTGATGTGATCACGATCAGCCTGCAAGCTGATCAGTGCAGTGGGAGAGCACGTATTTAAATCAACTTGTGCTGGCTGCGCCATCTGCCCAGTTTTTTTCCTAGTGGTATTAGTATACCGAGCAGTATTAAGCAGCGTTTCATCGAAAGGTATCGCATCGCCACTGTCGTGCCCAGCAAGGTCAGGCCCAAAACTTTTTGACTTGGTGGACCAAGCGCATCAGAAAATTTTTCATCTTTCTATATCGGGGCCAGTTTACACGCAAGGTAAACTACATCAAGGTTCAAACCACACAACAAGATTTAAATGCCTACGCAAGATACACGTTCACTGAAACACCAAAAAAGAACCGATGGCAAACAATCTCAAGAAAAATATATCCTAAAAAATAATCCCTACCTTGACATCAGGAAGAACGTAGCCTACCTTTGTACAAACCCTTGATTCGAAGGGTGCCACACAGTTTCTTTTGAAAACATGAGGAAGGAAATTTTGTCTGTGTGCTCAACTTGAAACGAACAAATGCGTTGCTCCGTCTACAAAATAGCCAGCCTGCCTTTTCAAAGCTAATATCAACTTCTGAGCTATGAATCCATAATAAAGCTACACCAGTCAGTCAATTGATAGCAACTTGTGACCACAATCGAGCAAGCCGTGCTGCAATGCGAGCTTATGTAAACAGAGCGTGAAATCACTGCATCGCCGTTTAAAAGGCTGGGTATTGGTGAAGGTGATTAAAGTTCGTTCATTGTGGCGCAGCAACCAGTGTCGATATTTGCGTTCTCAGTGGTCCTCTCGTCTTGCGAACTTTGCCTAATCAAGTATTGCCACCTGCAACTCCAGTTTTTTGATGATTTCTAAAATCGTTTCAGGCCTTGCAAAAAGCTTGCGGATTGCGCTTATGTTTTTATTTTGACTAGCATTTTGTTTACTTTTTCAGTCTCCCACTTAGCCCAGCGTAACCCACTGCATCGTGCGATTCAAAATACCTGTTTAGCACTAGAGTTCTATATGTTTAAGGCCACTTTTTGAAACGCTGCTAAGCGTAAATCCCAGGTATGAGTGAGTACGCGAAAGAAAACATTCAACCAGTTTGTCACATATACCTCAACTCCCCTGGAATCGACTAACCTGTTGAACGTACGAAATACGTATTCAATTTCCGTCTTTGAAGATATTTGATTGCAACAATATTGATGCCCATAATAAGCTATTTGAAATAAGTTTTAATGTCCATTGCGGTCTATGGTTTTGTATTTATGTTGACCGGTTCAAACCCAGCGCAGCGGAACTTACTTTCACGCAACACAACAAAGCCACCGCAGCGATCAAGTTTGTTGAGAAAGATGTAAAGCGTATGATCCGCGAATTCACTATGCTTCTCTCGTGGGTTTTACGATTTGAACTCGTAGATCTCGCGGTGATCACGAGTGATTTTCGCTAGTGCGATACTGCGGCAGCGCTCTTTCCCTCAACCATTATTTGATCATGTCCGTAAACACCATTTATTTCACACGTTTATGCTTTGCACGTATTTTATCTAACTCACGCCATAAAGCCCGGGATGTGGTTGACATCGATTTAAGATCAGCGAAGGATTTGCGATTTCTGTCAATCCTTTCATATTTATTACAGGGCGCGTTACAGGCGCCACCTATCGTGCGAGGTTGTCATCTAGTGTAGTTTTTGTATTGCTTTCTTTCACTTAACCTTTTTGCTCATACACTGAATAGATCAATCGTGGGTAATAACTTGTTGCCGTGCCTAAAGACATGAATCACTGGAACCTTTCGAACTTCAGTCGTTTTAAGCCTTCTTCCAAAATTCAAGGTGAGGTGAGACGCAAAGCGTACTGGTACTTTTGCAAATTTGATCAATATTGCTATACCTTACGTGGTTTAGTTCGTAAGTCTCATCTGACGCAGATGTGGGAAGAACCTTTGTTTTTCTGTTTAAACCTCGCTTAATTTATTTTGCATTTTACTCTGGCATATAATGTCTGTCTTGATGATATATGAACATTTTTGTACAAACATCAGAATGCTTCATTGACTTGGCTAAGTTTTAAAAGTGGATACATTTGGTTCATTCCTTCTGTAAGGTTACCTTTGACAATGCTGTATTTTGAGTTTGGTTTGAGATATGAGTTCCCTTCCTCTTCACGATTTCTGTATCAATCGCAGTAGAGTAAATTTGAAGAATTTATCCTGTTACATATTCGGTAAAACTCTGTTTTAAGTAAACAACACCCTGATCATTTTGGCGAATTAGTTTTCTGAGAGTTAGGCAGTTATGCTTTTGTTCGTGTTTTTACACCAATAAGTCTCATTTGAAGTTATAAGCTTTTTTCTGACAAAAAGACGAACTACACTAGTTCGACTTCTTCGCTTAAGAATGACTCGTACAGTAGTTGATTGAAAAAAACTAAAAATTATTCGTTATAACGATGGCGGGTTTAAACACCTCGAAATTAGAAAGCCTGCATGTGCCTGCTCGTAGGATTTTTATACCAGGTTCAGAATTTCTTAGCTCTCGCAACTTTGGCCTATCTCAGCTTGTCACATTTTTGCTTTGCGTGAAACGAAGCAAAAAATTGGGCGTCATATGATGAAATTATACTTCACAAAACTGCTTTGTTTTCATCGCGTTTGTAACAAAGCCGACGGGAGACAAGTGGTAGTTTACGTTCCGGTGGGGTCACATATAAGACATCAACCAGCTCAAAGTTTTCATCTGGACCTACCCGTATATTTGTGGACAATGCAATACTATAAATGAAAATGTGTGATGTTGGTCTTGCCATTGGGTATGATGCTAGAAATGCCACCCTGCGACAATTGCGCACATATTTCTTTGTAGATGAAACTTTTTCTCAAATTTTGCCTTTGACAATTCTTTTTTGATTTACTGTTCTTAAATCGTCCACGTCATACCACTGGAAAGCGCACTCGTCAACAAGCAGACGGTTGCATCTTTCAACACATAATTAACTGGCCTCATCACAAGTTATATTCTTTATGTTCCGTCAGAAGTGCTTGGAGAGAAGAAGCCTGGTGCAAGAGGAAGCTGGACCTCTCTACAAGGTATAGCGAATTTAATATCGATGAAATGCTGAAAAGGTCTTGTTGCATGATGGCTTTCAGTAACCACAAAATCTTTTCCAAGCCTGCCTGGAAAACGAAATCTTGAAATTTGTAGAGGTTTACGTTTAAACAGTGACGAATAGTGCAGTTTTCAGAGTGTTATGCAGAATATTCCTTAATTGAATTTCTCTGGAATGTCTATATGAGATATTTATGCTTATATAGGTAATAGACTAAATATTTTGCATCCCTTCATTGGAAAGTTTTTCTGCAAACCAGAGTTACGCCTCCACTGCGTCACTGATCTTGTCGACAAGCTTTCAGTTAATAGTGGGTAAACAAATGGCTGCTCCTAAGTTATTAAAGCGATCATCTCTTTTGCAGGAAAACCAGGAGAATTAATGCGATTATCGCTCACTGCCGACGGTCACATGCTGATTACATCCGGCGACACTGTATTTGAAACTATTTTCTTACTGAGCGCCTCTTGCAATCGTCGATCATGCAAGGTGCTAAAAAAGAACGACGTTCTCTCGTTTCTGTACAAAATACAACATGAGGCCAGAACATTTCGTGTAAAGGTAACTACAGTTCTTACTGGACTTGTTTGAAGAAAGCTGTTCAATTAGAGTGCTCGACACAGACTTTGATGATCTACGCATGCTGAATCTTGGTAACACTCTTAATGAAACCTGGTACGACTAGTTATGGATATTACAAATCGACAGTTTTTTCATGTATAATGCCGCACGGGAGATTTTATGGGGCGTGTTACAATGAACTCTTAAGGCAAGCTGACGTCGTACAGTAATATTCCATGCCTGCTTCGAAAAGTATTTCTGAATGTTTAGCCCGAAATTGATGACGCTGATGGGTTTTCTGGTTTCAAATGAAGTCCAAATGTATTAGTCCGTTAAAACCTAGGTCAATTTCACAAAACTTGACGCAAAACACAATTTTTATGTCACTGAAAAGCATATCAAATACGTTTTTTCTAAAGATTTCAAAACAGCTAATGGTGGGGATAAAACCATTATGGAATGCACTCAATAAAATCGTTTTCTAAAGTGTTTGTGTCTACTAAGAAATTTGAAAATATGTACAAGTTTTTTGAAAGAGTATCAGTCATACTAATATGTGTACGGCCATCAATCATTATGTTTTATACTTATACTCAGCTTTCAAATATTAGTGGGACTGTTTCCTTTCTCAAGGTGGACACTACAACATCTAATTAGTTTTTACATGCAGTGAATGCATTTGTCTCATGTCTTGGTCCTTGTGTCCTGCGCTCAGCTCATTTATAATTTTCTTATGACAGCTATTTGAAGCCTGAAATCTGCCTCTTACTTGGGCTGTTGAGGTTAACACAAGGCGCCGGACGTCTACTGCAACTCATTCAGTGGTCGTGTAAATCAAGCATGAACCTCTCGATTTAGGCACTGACGCTTTGGGTTGCGCTGCAGTATCTCTCATCCATGTAGATTTGGGTGGGAGCGTTTGTTAAAAGTTTGTACCAAGGCCCAACAGGGTGTGTAAACTGTTTCAGTGAGGGCCACATTGTTATCTCAGTAGCCCATACCCAGGTATGGACCAGCTTCTACAAATTATTAATGGAAAATAGATACAATATATTTTAATATTTTAAAGATATTTATATTTTTTCATATTCAAACATAGTTTACTTTATCCAGAAGATGGTTAGGGCTGTTAAGCCTAGATTGCAGAACTATATTTGCGTGCTTTGATCACTATGAACTCGACTATCATACCACATGCTCTTCGAGTAGAAGCGACTTGTGATAAATCACTGACACGCGATCAACACAAAATATGCTAAAAACTGTGTCCACGAGGGCCGCAAAAATGTTCAGCAAGCCGTAATTTGCCCAACCCTGGCCTAAAGTTTGACGGGTTGGTTAGACCGTGTCCACGCCGAGTAATAAATTCACGCATGAAGTGTATTGAACTCAAATGTGTTTCATTATATGTTATACGCATGAACTTTTTCAGTCTGAATGGCGCACCCACTATTACTTACTTTGAAATTATAACCCTTCAATTTGCCTTCCCGCGACTTCATTCTTAAAGAACTTCTGCATGGCATCATGCAATGTGTCCGATCGCTGTAGACATGAGACGTTTGTTGTCTTTTTTCGTTATTTATTTTTTCATGCATCTGTGGTGGTTGTACAGTAAGCGGTCACCCATTGCCTAGTTTCTTTTTATTCAAAACCGTTTGACAACATGTTTTTAAGATCAGTTCGAAGTTTGGTATTGTAAGGCGTACGCATTATTTGCTCATCAAAGATATATTTGACGCCTAAAGTATTCGAAATCATCTTTATCTGTTCTGATGTACAAATAGATATGCGAGAAAGGACACTTGCGGTATACAGTTGCCCAACCATACAGATTTGCTGTTTGTTCCTCAACTTTCCTTAAACCAAGGCATGTATGGCGCAGCTTTCCGACACTGGGGACGATCAATCGCCATTAATTCATGAAAAAAGTTTATTTTTTTGAAGTTAATTTTTTGGGCGGACAGTGATTGCAGTCGAATATAAATCTTCAACAATGTACGATTCTTTCAGCTTTCATCCATTATTCTGTTGGTAGCACATTTGAGTTTTGGGGTTTTTTGTTTTTTTTTAGTTTGAAGGCAACGACATCGCAGATGCTTCATCAAACTGCAAGCAATGCGCTGAGATTCTTTCAAAATATGTGACAGTTCGATTTGCCGATGCCAGTGCCAATGCACAGGGGGAACAGGTGTTTTAAACTCTTCTTTCAATGGGTTAGAGTATAAGAGTCTTTGTAATATCTTATATAAATTTGTTCCCTTTGATTAATTTGTTTACAACACACATTACAATGTTGTCCTCCAGTTACCCACTACCAACCTTGCCAATAGCTCTACAATGGAACCAAGTTTATCACAGTTTGTGGGCAATATCATGAAGAATGACCTTGGCACGCTGCCTTTGCTTTACCAGCAATGCGCAAAGGAGGAAAACAGGTAAGCTTTTTTTGTCTGAGGCATGAAGGCGTTCGTATCTTGCCTTTTTCCGGCTTATTAAAAAAGTTTCTTTTTTTATATCATTTGAAGCATTGTCTTTTTAGGATATGTTTTTAAACCAAACTATTCGTGAATTTTTTAAAACATTTTTATGTTGCTTTTTGAGCTATTTATACGATATTGTTTTCTGGCTTTGTTCGTTATTTTACTGCGTAACATTTGCGCATATACCGCAGCAAGCTTTGTTTCTTTCAATAATGTAGAGGTCGGATTGGCGCACTGTACTGAAGTCACTATCTTGCGCTGAGTTTTTTGTTGTTGTATACTTCTAACTATGAAACTGCAAAGTGTTGCCCTTGTCATCTGCTGTAGTAGTATGAGTTGCTTCTAAAGCAGATGTTTCACATAATAATTCAGAGATATTATTCCATGACCATGAGCCAAGTACTACACTGCCGCGCTGTAGCCCTGTGGTGTCGATTCAGTGCCTTTCAAAGCGTCACAGTGTGTCAAGCGATAATAAACTGGTTATTAAATTGCAAGTTCTGCAGTTTAACCGTTGCTAAAGACAATTCCCAATCTCTTCTTTTATTAAGATGATCATGAAATACTAACAGTCATTTCTGGCATGCTTGTAATTTTCACATGTGCACCCACTCAAGCGAAGAAATTCTATAATTCTATCGCAGCACTTTGGTTTTGATGTTTTTCAGTCCGGTCATTCCAAATTTACAAGGATCTCTGAAATGAATGAGTTGCGAGTTTTTTTCTCGGCCCTTTTTATACCAAGTTGGTTTGCTATGGCTGCAGCTGTGACTGTTGAGAAACTAACATGCACTTTGAACCACAGCTGCCCGTATTTTGTTTATCAAAGACAACCGTTTCTCTTGCATGCGTTCGTTAGCCTTCCTCAGTCACATCGTTTGTGTGACTAGGCCTGCCAGCACACAGTATGAAATTGCCACCATATCATGGTTTTGAAACAACGACATTAATCCAGACGATTGCATTCAACAGATGCTGTCCTTATTTTGGAGGAGGGTTTTCACAATTTTGTTAAGTTGCTGCTGTGACACCTCGTGTTGTCTCTTTCCCGGTAAAATGTCCCCGACGCAGCAATGAAAGTACTTTCTGTAACATTCGGTGTAAATTACGGGCAAATCAGAACCCTTTCAGGCTTTGTTATGCAGCATTATCCGGATTCTAGCAGTGTAAGGAGCAATATTTTTGGTGTATTGCAAGCTGTAGTATAGGTTTTATCTACTGAAACCGGAGGAATGACAAGGGCAGCGTGAACCTAATTATGATGTAAGAATAAAACCTCGTTTGTCATTTTTCGACCTGCCCTAATTTTCATATTGGATACCCCTGCGGTGTTAATGCTTATTGCAGTGCGGATGATCAAGCCGGACTTGAGAATTTGGTCATGTTGTGCTTCACCGACCCTGCATTTCCCAGCTTCGTCGGCAAGGTCGAAACTGTCGTGAAAGGTCTGATCAGTGAAACAGCAAAATATTCCTGAGGAATTCCTGAGTCGAGAGGAAAAGTGTTGGCGCTTGCTCTAGTAGCGTTTCGTTGCTGCATGCCATGTATTTCTTTTTAAGTAAACGATCAGCAGAGGGAGAAGACTTACATTAATTTGACGTTGATTTTCCCTGAAGCAAAAATTCATGTAAGGATGTACATCAACCGCATTGGAAAGTAGAATGTCGTATTCCCGCTTGAGCTCGTAACATCTAATATATTCTGTGGAAGTTCACTCGATGTTTTTAGCTTTATGTTGATTTTATATCGGTGCAGAGGGAAAGCAAGTCAATAGTGTTCAACAGCAAGATGATTGCAGTTGCAAAGTTTTGAGTAATTTCACAGGACAAAATTATCTCGGTGTAGCTCAGGTTCATAATGAATACAGAACAGGAATGCACATGATGTGAGGTAGCTGACATTTTCAGAGGGGGCTGAAGTTAGGTGTTTATCGCCACTTTGTGTGTCGTTTGAAAACAGTGAGAACAGTGACCGAATGCTTCCCATACTTTGTTTGCTCGCGTTATCAGAGAGTTAAATTGCTTGGTTTCACCTTTTGTTCCCGAAAACGTTTACAGGTCTTCGCTAGCCGTAGAATTTCAATTAAAGTTAACAAACCCTTTCGACGAGGTTACAGAAAGAGAACCTCGGATTAACCATTTCCTGGTGAACGATAAAAAAGTGCCATAAGAGCAAGACGCGTACCGAACGCTATGGCTGTTCGTTATATCCCTGAGGCAGTGAACCCAATTAAATCTCAACAATGCGTTCAAACAGTGGGGAATTTTCGCATTTGACTGACCTGTTCCAATGCAAGTATCTATTAAACCAGGGGTGTACAACCATGCAGCACCGCCAGCACAAATACACATAACCAAATTAGACCACAGGCCACAGTTTCATGTGTCAAGCTCTGCGGGTTGGACAACTCGGTGGCCACCCAGGGAAGATTGGCAATACCCTTTGAAAACCATGATGCTTACTTATGGAGCAAAGGGTCTGGATAAAGCGAATACCAGGTGCGGGTGAACTGGTGTGGTCCTAAGGGAAAGTGAACAGCAAACTATTTTTCTCTAAAAATATTTTTAGGTTTTTGGCCCACGGGCCCGCTCAATTTAAAATCTGGACCTTTCCGCGGGCCACGGGTTACACACCCCTGCATTAAACCATTGCAATGATTTGATAAGTTGTTTCACTGCTCCTTTCAAAAATTTAAAATTTGATGGCTGTTTCACCCAAAGCAGCATTTAAACTCGATCGGTAGACACTAACAACTTTGTGCCTTCCCAAAACTGCTACCTTCTATTTGATATGGAAGTAGCAATCATAGGAGTACAGTAGGACGGTTCCAGGAGGAGAATTGAAATGTTTACCTTGACAAAGCGTCAAAGGCCTGAACTCTGACTCCACACGTTAATACACTTCGTTCTTGCGTAAGATTCACGTAACGTTACCCTGAAAACACAGTGGCGAGAAAAATATTCTAATCACTTTTTTGCTGCGCGCGAACCCTGAAATCGTCCGCATCTGTTTTTCATTTACGAAAGATTTCATTGTTTTCGCGCATACAATACGTCCGCGTTCGTTTGTCATTAAGCGATTGTTTTGTCACTACCCTGATTTAATTTGTTTCATATGTTCTCTGAAATACACTTTGCCTTAAATTCACGAACACTAACCTGCTTGTACAATTTCCACTCGGCTAAGAAGCTGCAATCCCCCAAACTACCATGCCGTAGTTCTGTGGAACGAAAATCTATTTCATAAAAAGCGATTCTACCTTGACGGAAGGAAACTGTTGAAATAATTTTCGATTTTAGAGACGGCAAAATAATCAGAGACACTAATCTAAACATTTTTGTATTTCATTTTGTTCACTGAAAAATTGGTTTATTGTAGGCTAAGTTAGTTCAGACCAGGCACCTTATTAATTTTCAGTTCGATCCAAGCATAGTCCCGTGCAGAGCCGGATTAAAGGGTAGGGGGGCCCGGGGCAATTTTTACTGGAAGGCTCCTATGACGTAAGCCATGACGTCATCGTTTGTAAAAGTTTTGTTTTCGCTGACTCGCAAGGTTCCCGTTTTTTTTCCGGAAGTCGAGAATGTGCTTACTCAAATGCACATACAGTTAGCTGCGAGAAGAGAATTTATGGTATGAATACTAGAGTGCATTTTTACTAAGAAACAATATTTCACAGGCTGGAAAGTGACTCGGCAGTAAACAACATTCACCCGATCAATAAGCAGAAACCAGAGATTACAAACCAAAACCACCGGAAAAGGAACATGTCAGTGTGGCCAGCCAGGCTGAGTGTGAAAGTTGTTTCCAAGCTAAAGTCTTGATTTTAACCTTAATTTTCAGGTGCTCTGGTTAACGTTGCTGCTTGAAAGTTTTACTCGGATACGCGATTCAGTCGCGGCGTTTCAGCCAACACTGCCAGACAGTGGCGTACGCAGAAAAATCCCGAGGGGGAGCGCAAAATTTTGTCGCAATCGTGTGACGTCACAAATCAACGCTAGGGGAAGTGCCGAAGGCACGACCATTCTAGGGGGTCCGAGGGTATGCCCCCGGGAAAATTTTGCAAAATTACACCTAAAAATACGCATTTTCGTGCATTCTGGAAGCAAGTTTTAGTAAAATGCTTTTACGAGACTAAACCTATATGCGTGCTTGGATGTTATATGTTTTAGACATGTATCGCTGATCGAAGACGCTTATTGAAGTTGGTGGGCTCAAATCTCACGCCAGCCGAAGCTTTTCTCTGGTGTTCATTGTTACCTGTGTTAAGATACTTAACAGCCGCGTGTGAAACAATTTTGTCAGTGAAAGAATGAAATGGTAAAATGAAAATCAAGCAGAGGAAACGTACAGTAGTCTTAAAAAATTTGCGTAGTGCGTATATCAGTAACCAGAAAACAAAGTCAGTTTATTTTAAATTGAGGCCCTTGCCCCCCCTCAGTTACGCCACTGCCGAATACTGTTTATACATTTTTTAATTTGTAGGGTCTTAGGGGGGGCATGGCACAGTGCCCCCCCCCTTCCGTACGCTAGGGCTGCCAGATCCTTGCCATTTTTCTTCTTAGAAGCTTTGCGCTTTTCATAGCTCCTGATGGCATTACAGATTTCGTCATCGCGCTAGCTAAACACTGCAATCTCCTTTTCTATTCTTTCCCTGTACGAAGCGCTTGATTGCAACCTTTTCTGACGGACCACGCTATGACATGTGATGTAAATGGCTTGAATAGCTTCATATGTTTGTGATGTAACGCAACGATTGTAACTATCGGAATAAAAGTGCGTTTCCACCACACGTTACCATTTATGACGAAACAAAGGTGCTGTTCGACTGCGGCTACCGCTAGACTTCATCAGAAGTTCGGGATCATTGATACCAGTGTTGCCGTTGCCACTTCTGATATTTTAACATGACATCAGATTTAATGTTCTCAGATAAATTTCTAATGTCAGATGTTTTGGCGAAAAATGTAATGTTGACTGGGGTGTTTTTTTCACATTTCCTCTCATTTTAGGACGAATATAAGTTAGATTCATTATTTTTAAGTTCCTTTCATCAATCTCTCACCCTAATGTGTGTTTGATTATCGTTTCAACAAAAGAAGTTCTCTTCGCTTCGTTGAGACTAACATTTTACGTAAATTATAAACGACTTCTCCATTCAGTGGTGATATTTCGCTCTGTTTCGGATTCAACGAGGGTACTCCCACTTTGTTAGGTTTGTTAAAAGAAGCATTTAGCTTATATGAAACCGTAGCGTAAAAATTTGATGATATCTGATGTTGAATAAGGCACCAATCTGATGTTGGCGAGACTGATCCCAGTGGCAACATTGATTGATACTAAATAGCAGTCAGCAACCACTAGCTTTACCACGCAAGTAGTAACGTTTTCGTGACATTTGTGTAATAGGCGTGATGCACGAGAAGAGAGTCTCACCCATGCCAAAAGAACGATTGTTAGGAAAAAGTTACCAGCAAAATAAAATATATTTGCATTGAACGAAACCGAAAATACTTATAGGCTATTCATTCAGTAGAGATCACTAAAACTGGCAGACAGTCAAACATGTAGAGCAGTGATTATCAAACTTTTTCAGCTTGCAGCGCACTGAGAAAATAAAAAAAAATTCGCGGCACACTAACTACAGAAAAGTTGCTTTAAAAAGTTAAATGCGATGGGTGTGTCTGCTTTTGGGAACAAATAAGACTGAAACGAGGTTCCGTCGTTGCTAATCAAATCACACCCGCATTTCATTGTCAATTCCAAGAAGTTTCTCTTTTTTTGCTTTTAATTTCTGTCAGCAGAAAATCCATATTCACAGAGCCATGAAGTTGCAGATGGCAAGATTATTTTGATGGCTTTGACACCGACTATTGAATAGGATCTGTAAGTAGATTGCCAAAACTCTTCCAAGTTGTTTTAGGGAAACTGTGCTTGAAAAAACGGGTCGTTCCGTAAATCAATGAGCTGCTCTTCTTCGGTAGGAAGATTGCTTGATTCATTGATTCCAAATGGATTAACTACCCATCTAAACTTCATAACAGCAAACTCAGAAGTAATTTTGAAGTGACAGCTGTACTCCAGACAAAGAGTACATGATTTCAGGAACAATTTCCTATTTTAGTGGGGATTCATTAAGAGTGGAGAACGAATCGAAGGTTTCGTTTGAGACTTTAGTTTTTCACAACGTCAACTTTTTGTCTTATGATCGCAGCTTTGAGGTTGCTGTGGTTATATTTTCTGATGGCCTTTGGAGACTGGAATTCAAATTGTTCGGTTTGTCAAACAAGTCAGAAAGAGACAGAATTTTCAGCCACCAATGCGAACTGGTTATTTTCAAAAATTCCAAAAAGTTCCGCGGCACACCTGAGAATCTCTCGCGGCATTCTAGTGCGCCGTGGCACACAGTTTGGGAACAACTGATGTAGAGAAATCAGTTGCTGTTGGGGGCCCTTGATACTTAACGGAACATAGGAATACAATATAGAGTTGTATTCTTGTATCGCTCTTGAATCACGAAAATTTTTCAAACGAATATTTTTTTTGATACAAATAAATTTCATCACGGGGCCCCCTTGCAGCGGGCTCCGGGGCAATTGCCCCGTTGCCCCCTCCATAATCCGGCCCTGATCAGCATGCATGATTGCTAGATCGTCAGCATATGCATACTTTCTGGAGACGGTGGTTGGCAGGTCAGAAATGTAGATGTTGAAGAGAAAGGGCGCCAGGACAGATCCCTGTGAGACGCCGTTCTTGAGGCGTCGTAATCTGCTCCTTTTGCCGTTTCCGGTGGTAAGGGTAAAGCTGCGATTGCCAACCATCTCCATGATCATGCGGATCGTGTGTCTATCAGACAGACAGACAATTTTATTTAACATCTGAAAAATCAGATATCAGGGGGAGGAGAATGACCGCAAGGTCTTCGAGTCATCCTCCCCCTCGAAACACAGTCGAACTGCACAGAAGAAAGACAAGTC
>Ga0210059_1002737_pt1 | contig 27828 bp, 16 predicted proteins | sample Ectturendosymbi2_FD_188042 | JGI IMG/M metagenome (GOLD analysis project Ga0210059, IMG submission 188042) | Ecteinascidia turbinata endosymbiont from Florida, USA - Sample 2 (SPAdes) (version 2) | ecosystem: Host-associated > Tunicates > Ascidians > Unclassified | place: Key West, Florida...
CAAGTTGCGTTTTCATAAAAATTTGTTGAAGTTTATCTAAAGCATATTGCATCCCAGGAAAATTATGTCATTTCCAAAGTTCAGGAATTTTCAAATTACAGAAAAACGGCTGACACTACGAAAAAACGAACGTCATTTTCGGACTCAGCGCACCAAAAAACATCAAGAAACACCAAAAAATAAAAATAAAAAAAAAACAAGACCAAAAATTTGTTGCCCAGTGAGTCAAAAAGGAAGGTATTCCGGCGAGTTTTCTGCCAACATTGAACAAGATTTCAATCCTGCACTCCAAAAATTATGCAATAGCGTAAACTCAAATTCCATTTTCTTGTTTCGACTTTCTTTCAATTCGATAAGATTCTTCTTGCAGTTCTCGTCATCGTGAACCTTTTCTACATCGAACTTAACCAGATCGATTATAACCGACCTGGTAAACAAATACTTTTTTCTTACATATTATTTGATAATTGATTTAGGCTAATTCAATGGTGCTGAATCTAAATTTGATCTGATTTGCTGTATCACATCAATATTTGGCGCCATCTGCATGCAATCCATACTCCATAGACACCAGGTTAACATGAGAGCAGTGGCGGATTAAGGGGGCTGCTGACTGGGCTACAGCTAGGGACGCCCGATATTTAAGGGGCCCCCAATCCCTAAGTTGGAAAAAAGTGTAATATGCACACAATAAACACACTGTGAAAGATAACATCGCCAGTTGGAACTAATAAGTAGGCGCTCGGTGCTCAGTCATTGAAATTGTTTCGTTGACATAAAAGTAGTTGATTCCTTGGCTTGTGGTCTGGCCGACACTCACTACCAAGTTAGTACTCCAAGGTCTAAAAAATTAAGGTATTCCATCCGCTTGTCTTATTTTAGTTTCCGATGCGCATGCGGTGTCCACGTCATTTGAACATCGGTCCTGCAGACAACCCCGAAGGAAGATGTGAACTGGTCAAGTGGTGTCAAGTCTCTTAGCAATGGTGAAAGTAATTAGGTTTTATTAGAACAGAGGTTCCCAACCTAGGGTACATGTACCCCTAGGGGTGCATTTGCCTGTCCGAAGGAGTACATTTGAGGTTAGCAATAGAAGCGAAATGTATATTTACATACCTTTTATTTCCAATTATTTATACATATATCTGTGAATATTATTCTCAAAAGTCGTTATATGCCTATTGTTAAATGTATCTATGATTAATCATGCTAAATTGTTTTGCCGTAGGAAATTTTAGGGGAACATGTTCATCTGTCGAAATGCTGAAGGGGTACATGCTTGTCTTTCGAAATGCTGAAGGCGTAAAGGCTAATCTGTCGGAATGCTGAAAGGGTACATGGTCTGACAAGGGTTGGGAAGCCCTGTATTAGAATAACAAATCATGGTGTTATGAAGAGGACTGCCAGAGCTGGCATATATGGCACGTATATGTCCTCGTGTACTTTCATGTATTTGTGTGTTCTTGGTCACTGCGATGCATGTCTGAAGTCTAGCGTGTTGCGTGTGGGAGTGAAGACCTTGCACAATGTAAACTGGTTGTTTAATACCAATTCTGGTACTGTTTACTTCCAAGATGCAAGTTTGGACATTTTGGTACATATTACTTTCATGTGAATCGCCATTGTTTGGTACAATTCTTGATGACTGACTTAAAAAATAATAAACGCAATAATAAAAACAAAAGTCGGCAGATATCGAGTTACTTAAAACTTAAACTGATAATAAGAATTAAACCGTATCAACCACGTCTTAGTTCTGTTCACATTTCGTTCAAGTAACTCCAAGCTTGCTCGCGCTAAACCAGTGTATTCCAACCTTTGAAGGTTTACGGCACTCTACAGGAAACGAAAACTTGCGGCACCCAGTGGCGAACCCATAGCAATTTGCTTTAAGATTTTATGATATTTTGAAAATGTGTTTTTAATGATATATTGAAAAACGTCTTTTCTCGGGGCACCCCTCAGTATTGTAAATGGCACTTCGGTTGGAAACCACTGCCCTAAACTCAATGACTCATTCGATTTTCGACTTTAGTAAGTCGTGAGATGTGCTTTTGGTTAAGAATTTTGTTGAGTGCCATTTTATACGTTAAAGTCCAATAGAAAAATAAGAAAATTGAAAAGTGTTATGTGTTATGAATGAACGTAAAACCATACGTAATGAGTGAACGTGAGTGTCACAACAGTTATTGATAAGCAGGATGTAGTGCTAACAAAACAAGGTGTGGGAACGTAACCCAAAAATCTAGTAATTTTGAAACAGCTTCAAACTCATTTTAAAGCAAAACATTAAAAAGGTGTAGGAACGCTGTTCCCGCGTGTTCCCGGCCCACTACACCCTTGTTGATAAGTGAGTGCATGCTCTTGTTCTTACTAATAGTGTTGCTGATTTGTCCTTGATTGTGAACAGAAAAATGAAATACTGAATTGCAATGAGTAGAACTATTATTTTCACCATATCAATTTAGGACATATCAAACAGGGCTATTATGGTAGGTAAAGTTAGATCAGTGGTCTTCAACCTTTTATTGTAAAACCGCCCCCCTCCCGACACTTTGCTTGAAAATCGCCCCCTTTCCTATAATTTTTCTGAAAATAGTATTTTGTATTGAAAATAATTCAGAGCTAATGAAATGTAAACAGGCAATCTAGTTGGCACAAAACCAAACGAATGCAAATGCATTTGTAGAATAATGCTAATTTCCAAAAAACACCTCATTCCAGCTAATGCAAACATCGCGATGGTGTTTTATCTGCAAGCTTTTTCAAAGCAGGTTGCAAGTTGGTCAGTTTAAATCGAGTTTCCCCGATGTTGCTCATATCAAGGCGATTGCGATATTTATTACGCGTGTGCCGTATTTGGCAGAAACCTTGTTCAGGAAAATACGTCATGGGAAACCCCAATAATATCAGCTTCACCTTTCCTGAAAGTTGAGACGTTCCCTGAAGGTGGAATCGCATTCGTTTATGCTAGTTAGCTGGCAAAAAGCTCTTTCACCCATAACTTTCTACGCAGTGTAACTTTCGGCGTGATCTCCACAACAGAATGTCTTCAAAGCAAGCCTCAATATTTTTTGGAGTCTTTAGTTTAGCCAAAATTGGGTGCTTGGACTTACTTGCCGGTCTAAGTTACTCCTTTCCTAGCCTATACTGTTATGTTACACTATGTCATAAGCAGGGATGTAGCGCTAACAAAAAAGGTGTCGGAACGCACCCAAAAAAACTAGCTATTTTGAAACAGCTTCGGACTAATCTTAAAGCAAAACATGAAAAAGGTGTAGGAACGCCGTGGCACGCGTTCCCGCCCCACTACACTACTGGTCATAAGTCAGATGAACACAGTACAGCAGTGGCGCAACCAGCTCTTCATTTCGGGGGGGTAAATTTTCATGAATGCATACTATATTTATTGAAGCTACAACAATTGATATGATTTGGAAGTTTTGTTGCAAATCTGAAATAGTAATTGGTTTGTTGCGAATTCCGACGTGTGCTGTTTTGCCCATTACTAGCAGATTGCATATCAAGTAGGCTAGGCGTGGGAAGGCAAGATACATGGTCTTACAGTACTTACTTAGTTTGGTAAATGTTCTGTCCATTATGCATATAGTGCTTTACCTTTATGATGTTCCCAGGTTTGACTCTACTGTAGCTTTTAAGTGACTTACCAAATATATCATGGCTAAGGTTAAATAACCAAATTCTTTAAAAGTTTGAAGCATACGGAATGAATTTGCTTCTGAGTTGACGTCAACTTCAAAGGCTGAATTATTTTGCAGTTTTCAAACGCAGGAAGTTGATAAGCCAACATATATTAAAATGTGTAAATTTTAAAGTCAAAATTTCAAGTTTTTAGGTCAAAAGATCGGTTGCCCTATAATCTTCGTGAGAACCGCAATGCGTGACTCCCAACCAAACCAGTCACAATCTCAGTGGTTTTGGATATTTTGTGCAGTGAAGCGTTTAACATAACCATGTTACAGTAGTTTGACCGAGGCGTGGCCAGTCCGGTATGTGTTTTGTAACCTTTGTTACGAACTATGGAATCGAACGTGCATCAAATGCTTTGATTCCAAGGAAACAAATATTGATTTTTTGAAATCATTTAAACATGTGAGTATGTTTTAACCTTCAGAAATCGTCCCCACAACGCATGAAATCGCTCCCTGGAGGGCGATTTCGCCCACGTTGAAGGGGTTAAATTTTGGTTAGGTTAGTTTTAAGGTTAGGTTAGTGTTATTTTGGTCGGAAATCTGGTGTGGAAAGCTGAGTTTTCTGAAAATAATTTTTAAAGAGAATTGTATCTACCTCAGATATGTCATTTGGATATATATATACAGTGGAACTCCGATAATACGACTACCCACTGGAGGGCACTCAATTGGTCGTGTTAACGGGGCTGGGGTGGTCGCGTACACACTTGCATTCCTAAAGGTTTCAAGTATTATCGCGATCACTTCATTTCTAAACTTCTTTCCTGGATTGAAATTTATTTAGCTGTCTTACGTGCTGCCATACCCCGTTACTGTACTATAAAATCACACAACCGAAAAAGTCGATGTCGGCAGTACATATTCCAGAAGAGTTTATAGTATGGGTTTGTTACGTCACATTGGCACTAACTACGCTTGCAGACAAGCGTACTGTCCTACATCCCTATATCCACGATGCTTCAGGACAACGTGATGGAGCTAAGCAAATTGCTGCTGACAGTTTACCAGTTTTCCAGCGTAAGGATACCGATAGAATATGTGTTCGTGTTTACGCGGTGTTCGAATAGCAGTTTTGTAGCAACTGGACTGTGGTCGCTGGCTGGATACTGGGGTGGTCGCGATAGTGAAACAAAAGGTAATGCATTAGCATAGGGAAGACCGCGTTAAAGTGGTCGTGATAGCAAGGTCGTCCACAAGGTGCCACAAGGTCCTCAGAGAGAAATGTTACCAGGGGGTACAAAGAGCAACTATGTCCCCCCTTATTTTCTTGGACCCTCGTCGAAACTTACATACCTTGTTTGAAAAGCAATCAAAATCAGCTGTCATGCTAAGGTTTAAATATAGATTACTTGTTATACTGGCAGCTGACTTACACAAATAATATTAGGCCTGATTACAGAAAAAAAACTGATCATACGCAGGCCCGTCGCCAGGATTTAGAAGCAGGGGGACCAAAAACCAAAAAAGGGGCCAAGAACCAGAAGGGGGGCCACATTTTCAAAATACAGTATTGGATGCATGCAGCAACCGGAAATGGGGGGCACTGATTTCAAATGGTGGGCCGGACACCACTGGCCTCCCCCGCTGACGACGGTCCTGATCATACGTACTTAAACTTTCCCGGGCCCCCGTACCTGCTGGGCCCGGGTACAATGTACTGTACCTCTCGTACCCCGTCTCGTAGGCCGTGGGTGCCACTGTATATTCAAAAAAATATTTGGTGAACATTTATCCATATCGTTTCAAGTCTCCAGCAAGAAAACGAGACTTAAAATCAATGAGTTTCATTCATATTGTGACGTCCGTATTAGTTGAAGATTCGTTTTTTTGCTCAAGCTTTTTTGTTTTAATAATACGAATACTTCAGTTCGTTCATTTACTTTATCCCCATTAACGACAGTTTCATATTTATAGAAATCGCCCCTTTCTACGTTTCAGCCAGGGGTCCCACACAACTTTAATCCGCCCCTGCATGGGAGGGTCAATCCCTTGTAAGTCAACCAGGTTAGTCAAACCACGGTATGCGATTTCTACGGTTTCAGATTATACTTCTGTACAAAATTCTAAAATAAACAAAAAGCAAATTCTGGAAATCGGGTGAGTAGTTATGAGTTCAAGGAGCTGTTGTCCGAAACCACGTGGTGAAACCTTTAAGACCAAACGACCATTTGTGGCTTCGAAGGAAGTTCTTGTATGCGATGGTGTGGAGGCTCAAGAAATACCAGAGTTTATGTAATCCGTGAGTACACTGAGACCAAACGTCGCGTGAATGACGTTATTTATTTCTTGTCGCCTTGCAAGAACTCGAATAGAATACAAACAGAAAAGCTTGAGACGTCTCCAAAATGACAATGATGAAACTGGCTCTCATAATGGTTCTCACAGTGGCTCTCGTACTGGCTCCCAACCTGGGCGAGTTGATGTCTTAAAAAAGCGCATAGCGCCACCACGCACGAGGCGCATTCGGTAAGTGTGATTTACACTGCAATTAGGCTGCTGGACAGAAACCAAGGTGCGCTACAGTTAGACCAGGGGTGCGAAAATATTTTTTGGCGCGACCCTAAAAATAGTTATAAATTCTAGCGACCCAAACATTTCGTGAGCATATAATTTTATGGAAAATACTTTGTATAATTAAATATCAATTTTAAAACTACTATTGACAGTCGCCATTTTCTTGCACTAAATTGTATGAAACCTAGCACATAAATGAGTAAATGATTGCATTCATTCTAAAACTAAGCAGGCAGCCAGCGCAAAACTTTCTAATCGGGAGTAAAAAATGGTACATGTAGAAGCAATCCGTTATAAGACAAGTACATGAACAGTATTTATGATGTCACAAAAAATTAATTGACATTTAGCTTCTACAACAAAGAATACACGACTTGAAATTTGTGATGTCATATAGTCATGAAATAAGGCTAAGTGAATCATAGGGCCATTGCAAAAAGTCAAAATTTGAAATGACTTTAAAAAGTTGATCTGATAAAAATGAGCATAAATTTTGGTATCAGCACTCCAAATTCAGTGCAAGTCGGCTCTAAAATCTAGAGCACCAAATGTTGTGTTGGTCAGTGACGAATTTTGTTCACGTACAGGAGTACCTCATTTCTGCAAAACCAACTTGAAACAAAGCTTGTTTTGATAAATCATCAAACTTCTAAAACCTCTGGAAAAATGTAGCAGTAGTACTGAAAATAAAAGGAAATCGTGGTCTTTGTCGGATGAAACCGTTATCCTACAATTCATTGCTGTTGCTGCCTTGTAGAGTTCAAAAATGTTTTGTATGAATTGAATTTGAAAATTTTAAAAAATATGGAACACTTTTGCAAATAAGACACTAATATCATTTTGTTCTTTGCCAACACCTTTTCAAAATATCTGTGGACAGACTTGGCATGATTCTGGTGTCGTGTCAAAATATCCGAGGTTCAATCTTTGAGAATGTTTTCACCAGCTGAGCAACAATAAAACACTTTCACATCCCAAGAAAACGCAAGCTGAGCATGATTAAACAAAACTTTTTCTAAGCTTAAAGTACTAATGTTAAAGCAAGCATTTAAGGTTGTATGTGTTCGATGTATAAGGTCTGTCGAAGAGATATTTGTTGCGATGATATTTACTTAGCAGTTGTTTGTGGATTTCCTCCTCCATATAACTGTACTCCGATGTTTGTTGTGCTGGTAAGATCATCGTTCTGGAAGTACTTCATGACTGTGGCTGCGTTCATTCGCCAGTTCTGTGTTGATCACATAGCAATGAGGCACTTACACTTCCTTTGCCACTGCGGCATAACGTTGTGGTTAAATTTACAAGCAATGAGACGAAGGTACAGAGTACAGTAGATATGAATGGGAGAGCACACAAATAAGTGGAAAAGGTTAATTAAAATCTAGAAAACTTAACTGAAATTGCAATTGAAGACATTTTGGAAACGGCATAAAATGTTAACGATTTCGTGTGATATCAGCTTCACTGCAAGTCAGCGACATACCTTCGCGATGGATTTTATGTTCTTGAGGGTGTTTAGGAAATCTATAAAATCATTCCAATTTGCTTGTCAAAACAAAAAGTTTATATAAAAATATTTAGACTATTAACATTTAAAACTATTATTTTGCTTATGAAAGCGCTTGCTGCATGTATGCTTATAGACCAGCGTTTCTTAAACTTTTTTTAGGGTGACCCAAATCTGAGTTTGGTGGACACCCCGCGACCCAAGACGCAAACATTGTATTTAAAAAAATACTGATTGCGTGGGTGATATTTGGCAGTAAGTTGCTAGGTTCGATTTCAAAGTCAGAAATCTACTCTTTCCTCAAGTACCTATATATTACAGAGTGGCACAGACAATCAGGTGACGTTGAAAATACACAATTCTGTTTTGGATCACCTCGGCGCAACCCATTTTTTTACACTTCGCGACCCTTCTTTGGGTCGCGACCCATACTTTGGGAACCACTGTTATAGACACAATAAAAGATTTATCCTACACAAATGTGCTCGTAGCAAACCTTTCTCGCGGAATCCCCAGTTTCAGGAAAAGTAGTTGTGAAAATGCCGCAATCGGTTGTCCAAAGGCATAACTTGCGCTTTTACTATTCTACGAAATACGCAAGAACGATCAATAATACTGCGCATTGGCTATCGCATGCGTCAACAAGGACCGTGTCTAAGTCTTAAGCAGAGTTACTAATTCGGAAAATTTGCGACAGTTTCTATCACCAGCCTTTACAAACGGAGGACTTGAAGTGAAGCCTGCAGACTATTAGTGTTTGCTGAAAACCGTAAGATGTTTTGAGACCTCCTTAGCCCTTGTGATTCTCCCGAAAAAACGCGGTTTTGGTAGTGATCGAATCAATGTGTGAATAATTGAATCCGTTTATGTTGAATCACAATTTTCAAAATACCGACGCCACCATTTTAATTTTTTGCATGAAAAACACGTAGTTTATATAAGAAAAAAACTTCAAGGAAATGCTTGGTTTAAAAAAAAAAACTTTTATCAAAGCATTTGAATTTAAATACTATAATTTTTAAAATAAATCGGACTATACCCCAGTGCTGCTGTGAAAATATAAAGCCACGTTTTGCAGCATTGCTTTTATTTCTCTTGCTAAAAAGCCATGGGATTTTTTATTTTGCGCAAAATAGCATTTTATGGAGGCGAAAGCATGTCTCTGCCGCAACTTAAGCTGGTGAAATTGCAAAAAAGACATAGATTTCACCGTCTTGACTCTCAATCAGTGCGTTTCATGTCGTTTAGCAAAGCATCACAGTAGAAAAGCATAGGACTGTGGATAGAACAAGTAGAGAAAAGTGTGCTTAAATATCACAAAATGGCAAAAACCAACCGTTTAAGATATTTTTACTAAAATTGAAAAACCTAGTGAATAGACAATAACAAATTATATGAAGTACGTTCAGGCCCACAAAAGAATTTCAAAATGACTTTCTGAAAATGCTAGTTTTATAAGAAATAAATTCGAGCCTAAGTTATTTCCAAAAAAAGTGCTAGATTATACTGTGAAAAACCACTACGATATATGCAGTAGAAGTTTTTAAGTTTAGAATCAGATACTGATGTTGAAACAGAGTTTGGCAGTGGGCTAAACAATAAAATGCGAAACGTTAGCGAACTTTTCAATCAATACAAGGTTGGAGTTTTGTCAGGCTCTGAAAATCTACGTGTAATTAGTCTGGATCCAGTACAGTCCCTTCGCCACGGGGGGATTTAGTAGGCTTTGCCCCTTCAAATGAAATATGAAAAACTAAAAATCACTGGAATTTTTATCAAATTTTCAATGTCAAGCCCTCTGCATAAACGTAAACCCCCTATTGAAGTCTTCCTGGCGACAGTTCGGATCCACTATAATGACTTTTGAAACGGATTCTAAAAACCAGCGATTCGCTGAGTACGTTTCAGTTACCACAAAACAACGCAATTTTGTTTGAAAAAAGCTTATTGCATTGTTGCGAAATTTTTTTGTTGCCTGAGAGTTTGTTGTTTGCTGCGTGTTGGTTGTTACTTCTAAAATCATGAAAATTTTGGGCTGATCTAACCAATTCAACAGGTTAATAAAACGTTCATTTGTTTTACTCCACTTGATGACTCTCTATTTCAAAATTCGTTCCAGTCTCTTCTCAGTACTTTCTCACGCAATGCTTCATGTAATAAATTGCTTTTAGCTGTTTACGAAGATTATGGTTTTGATCTACGACCTCTATGATAGTTTAACTTGGGGTAACTGATTATTTCCAAACTTACTTCCAGATTACACGTGTAGGGGCGCAACGACGTTAGATGGCGCCCGGGGCAAGAAACAAATTTGGTGCCCATATGCTCGAACCTGAGGTCTTTCGGAAGCAAATATACTGAAAAAATACGTATTTGACATCGTTGAGACTTTTCGGCGCCCCTCGCAGTCATTCGGCGCTCGGGGAATTGTGCTCCACTTGAACCCCCTTGTTACTCCCCTGCATGAGCGCAATTTTGTTGTAAAATGGGGGGGGCAGCTTGGTGTGAAACCAATATAGTCATCGGGTCTATGCAGAAATGACGTTTTATATATACAGATTCCTAATTTTATTTCTAGATGTGTTTTGAGAGAAATACCAACCACGCTTTGCTTTGTCCTTGCAGATGATTTACATATTAATATACTTAAATTTGTTGTTGGACACGGTACTGTAGTTTATCCTGTTTCGATTATTATCGTATTTGGATGTAAACAAACACAACAATATAGTAGAACACATTAATTGGTTTTATCAGAGCTGTCAATTGGAGTGCACAAAATGCTGAATCGCATTGGTCGCACGTGCATATCACTCTTAAAGTACTGCGGAACACTTCAGTTTTCATGCATTTTATAAATGTGGGTTACAGCGCGATTTGATGACTTGTTCAAGTCGCTTAACGTTACAAAGACGATAAATATTATTCTTACACATTTCCGTTTATTGACAAAGCTGCAAATCTTTTTGATTCTACTGGGCATCATGCATGCAGCCCCACCCCTACCAAAATCTCAATTGATATCCACTTACCAGCAGCAAAATCATTTGGCCTAAAATTAGCGTAGCCTACTGCACAAAATTATTTCAATCTATTTTTACTGTTGGTGGGTGGAGGACGTATCCTTTCAATCTCCCTTTGTTGGCCCCTGCCTACATATTCACACAGAGTTGTAAAAGGGCCTCATTTTGTAGCCTGGACCGGCCCGAGACTGAAATCACAAGCCTGAACCCGGCTCTAGCGCGATATTTATTTTTGAAGCCCGATTTAGACCTGAAAGCCAAAGTTTGCGAGCAAGTTAAGATATGCGCAACTCCGGAGTAACAAAAAACACTGTGTGTAGATGCAGTTGCAGGTACAGGTACACGCTTTATCACACGGAAAATAGCAACCACCTTGACCAACACATTGGCATCATCTTGCACAAACGTAGCATGTTAGTCAACGATAATACTGCGGAATGTAATGTTTCTCAAGAAAAAAAGAAACAATCACGAAACTATCTACGATGACGCTATAGGCATAGAAGAAACTTTCTAGGATAGCTCTATAGATATGAAAAGCCGGCTTGTAGGCTTCTCAAAACAAGCCAAGAATCGCGTGAGTGATTGATTATTTCGACGCAGCGCCATCGCGTGCTAATTTACTCACCGCTGTCGCCTTCTCAGAAACAGTGTGAGACTAATTCAAGCAAGGAAGAAAAGAACGCAGCTGTGTTTGCAAACAGAATTAGCTGAAGAAAAATCACAATCACTTCACTCACAGAAGTTACAGCAGTGAGCGCAACAAACCTACGTCACGAAGGAAAAAAGTCGTTACTCTTAATGTTATAAAAAATTTTTATGCAGACCCGAGATTGGCCCGAAATATTTTGACAAACTTCAGCCCGAGCCCGGCCCGACACGAGACGCCCGCGTAGGTCAAAAGTTTCTGCAAGCAAATGTAATGCATTTTTAAAGCACATGTTTCGCACTTGGATGAAAACACTGCTGCACTGTGCGTTTCGATAAACTCAAGCAAATCAGATGACTTACGAACCAATGCATTCAGCACAAGCACAAAGTGTAAGAGTCAAGGAAAAAATATCTTTTGGATTTGTTGGTCACCATTGTTGCGACATTACAAGAAATTAGGATAAATGTATATTTTAGCCTTATTTCCGAGTCAAGTCCCTACGTTTGAGCTATATAGGTCATTATTCAGCTAGGTAAATACTGTAGACTACTTCTCCAACGTATTGATTGAAATCCTATTCATAATATTTGAAAACAGTTTTTTTGCTAAACTCCCCATCCCAAAACTAAGTCTCCACAATAATTCTGCTTTTTGTCTTCGGCAAAAGCTTCGCAGAGATTTGCCTGAAAATCCAACTTTCTAACTTTATTTACACTAGCATTATTAAAATATATACGCTGTCTATTTCGGAATACGTGACAACCAACGTTACAGCAAAGCCAGTTACATTTCTGCACTGAACAAATCATGGCTGTACTATGGTCTCTCACATGTGCAGCGGCAATACTCTCACTGTTACAAGAATATAACCTTTCTAACAGTATGCCACACAGGGGATACTGTCGGACAGAAGCAGTTAACCACCTTTCACGGTCTCTAGAAACTTCAAAAATGCTAAAAATTATTTTATCGAAGCTAAAATTGATAAACTACCAGAATCAGTGATATCACACCAAACTCTGTTTCAACATCAACTTGACTATGTATGGCCTACCACGTAACATGAAAAGCTCTTCACAAAAAACGTGACAAACATCACTTTTATTTTTGAAACCTCTCCAAATACAAAACCTAAAGAGAAAAAAGTGGGGGGACATGGCATATTATGTCCCCCCAGGCCCGTCGCCAGGATTTAGCAGCAGGGGGGCCAAAAACCAGATGGAGGGGCCAAAAACCAGAAGGGGGAGCCACATTTTTAAAATACGGTATTGGATGTATGGCGCAACCAAGGGCCAAACGTGAAATGGGGGGCACAGATTTCAAATGGGGGGGCGGGCACCACTGGCGCCTCTACTGGCGACGGCCCTGTGTCTCCCTCCGTCTGAAAAAGTGGGAAGGACACGTCCCCCGTGCCCCCCACCAAATTGCGTCCATGCTCCCCTGTACACGTGGAGATGCACATGCTCATTCAATGCCTCGTGAAAGCTACACACAACCAGGTTGATCAAAACCTTGGCGAGATTTTAGATTTTTATTGCATGCAGCTGTTGTCGCGAACAAAAATCGTCTTCACGCTAGTCATTTTTAGGGTTTTGATGAAAGATAAGATCACGGTCCTAATTAATCGATGTTTTAAATGAAATGAGTTTGCCGAATTCGATCCCTGCAGAGCTAATAAAATGTAGTAATAAGAAACAAAGCAAAAAAGGGATAAAACAAGTACAAAAACGAAATACAGCACTTTCCTTCTCAGCGTGACCATAAAAATGCACCAACATGCAACGGGATTTTCAAACTCATTTGAAGAAAGGATAAAATGCATATTTATTGGACGGATGTTGATTCAGTAAAAATTTCGCCGAAACAATTGTTTTATTTAAAAATAAAAAAAATAAATGCAATTAGATTTTTTTCACATAGTAGCAAGTCAATAAACACATCTTCAGTATTTAAAAAGAACCAATATAAAAGCAGCAAAGGGTTTGGAATAGCCTAAACGAAACAGCTTACCAGCCAGTTGGTCCATGTGTTTGGTATTGGCAGAGATGAAGCCGTGCATTCTGCACTGTCAATATTTGAAGAAGCTTCTATTAGGAAATAGATATCGTGGTCGCATGGTGTGTCGATTTCGCATGATTTCCCTGAGACATCCAAGTGGTAATTGCAGGGACAGCCACAGTGAGCAGTTCCACCTTGTTGGTCAATGCACTGATGGGAGCAACCGCCATTGTTGTTAGAACAGGCCTGGCCTTTCAGAACAAAAGAAAAAAGTTAGTATTTTAAGTAATGAAAAATAAAATTTGGTTTTACCTTTCGCTAGTAGCTGGGCTTGATTACAGAAAAACTAAGCGTGAGTTCTTTCATTCTACCGGGCCCCCATACGTACCGGGCTCGGGTACGATGTAGTAGGCCCTGTTAGGAAGGGTAGCTGCACTGTTGCTCTTTCATACCCAAACAGCCATTGCAAAGGTGGTAGCAGTTAGTCAAAAGTCTGTGTCTCGGATCATTAGGCAACATAAAGCAACTGAATCTGTTGCTCAAAGACAAAAAGGAAAAAACGTAAAACGACCCATAAAGATGATACAATCCTTCTTAGACATAGCACAAATGATGCAAGGAAGACGGATTTTGATTAACAGAAGGATTTTATGCTTGCTGGAGTTCATATAAGCTCATGTACAATGCGACGTCGTCTACTGGAGGCTGGCAAAAAGGCGAAGAACCCACTAAAAGAGCAGCTCCATACCCAAATATGAAGAAAATATTAAAATTGGCAAAAAAACATAAAAACTAGACAGTGGAAGACTAGAAGTCAGGGACGCCAGAACAGCGATAGGGCAGGGGTGGCAACAAAAGAGTTGAGGCCAATGCAAACTTATTAAAAACAAAAAACGTTACCAATTGTGCTTGTTTGTGTTCAACAACGATGTTGACCTAAAAAACAATACCAGAAATCATAGAAAACCATTCGGAAGTTTTTGGGTACGCGAATAGCTGCAATAAATTTGCTTCAAATCGAACTTGATAGGCCATGAAATTACCTATTATACTTGCACAAAAAGGCATCCCCGCCTCCATTATGCAGGGGCAGTGGGGTCAGTGCCGTAGTCATGCATCCGCTCTCCGGCGTCCCTGCTAGAAAAAAGTGGTGTATTCAGTGGCGGTTATAAGGGGGGCCTGGGTGGGCCATGACCAGGGCTGGATTACATGAACGCGAGGCCCCGGGCAAAGTCGTGACCGCGAGGCCCCCTAAACTCTTAGTGCAATTGTGGAGCGTTTCACATGTCCTCGTTTCAACTTTGCAGAAGGACCGGTCAAAAACATCAAAACTGATACGAGTTTGGCAGCCTACACTTCAGAGATAATTGGGGTGAACATGTACGGCGGTTCGCATGTGGTTAATTTGTTCAACCAGAAAGATGCATTACAAAAAATCTATCTGTGTGCTTCCTTGACACTACACAACAATATTTTTTTGTCACAGACTCTCTGATCATCTTCACTGCACAAATCGTCCATTCACATGTGCATTAAGGAAAGATATGCCTATACCACTGGTTCTCAACCACTGTTCTGAGAGCCGCATGCAGATTCCAAGCAGGGGCGGATCAAGCCAGTAATTTTAGGGGGGGATTTTAGTAATAATTGGTAGTCAAGGCTCATAACTGCTTCGCTGCTGTAAGAGAGATGAAGTAGCTTATACTTCACAACACTGCTGTGACAAAACAATAGACGACAAAACGGCCTTTAACCGCAAATGTTTTTTTCTGAATTGTCCAAAAGCATGGTTAATAAAGTTACTTTCGTAGGTTTTAGTGGGGGCGATCGCCCCCCCCCTGGATCTGCCCCTGCTCCCAAGCACTCTTTGTGAGGCCCTCAGCAGTCTTTTCATTAAACCTCTAATATTTTGCGTAACAGATTTCGTTCTGCGATAAAACAAAATGTGTCAATTGGCTTGTGTTACAACATACAATTTGTTTAGTGCGGCTTTGTAACAAAGTCTAAGTTTGGATTTGGCTCCCTTCAGTGAACAGGTTGAAAACCACTGATCTACACTCTCTCGCAGATTAAAACGTACACAGTTCAGAAACGATGTTCTCAACGAAGTATCACGCAAAGGCAACTAGAACCGTACTACTTGACTGAAATTTAGCGATGGGAGCCTTTACAATACACCCTGTTCCGTGATCCAGTGAACAACAGCGCTTTGTTTGATCTAAGACTGATACCCTCACGATCACAAGTACTTCGCAACTAATTGTTACGTCAGCGCATCATACGGTAATTGCAAAGGCGTTAGATTCCGAAGAATACTTAGTAACGAACTTATTGAATTGACCCTGGCCTCTGTCACTCTGTCATTGTGTGCGTTTTGAAAACAAGTCAGCTACGAAAAGTTTCGTGACGCCGCATTTTTTGCACACGAAATCGTTTATGATTTTCTCCAGGTCCGAATCTCCAAGAATCTCATGCTCCATGCTACGTCTTTATCGTTAAGGTTTAGTTTTGACTTCCTAGTTAGCACTAAGTGCAAAGCTATATTTGCTGTGGCGAGCTTTCGTGATTCATCTGCTCAGTTTTTTTAGTAAGTCTTGTCAACATATAGTTTTACTTTTCATTGCTTGAAACAGTTTCGCGAGAGTGTCTCACTTCGTTGTTTTTTCACCGCTCAAGTTGTTCTGGCCGTTGATTCTTAAATTATGACTTATTTGTGGAAAGTGCTGGAAAAAATGGACATTAGGCAGTTTATGAAAAGAAAACGCATTTCTGATAGTCGAAGTGCAGACAAAATTTCAGACAAAATATTGAGAATTGAGGGTCAACCAGCACCGACTAATGGGGTAGAAAGGGTAAAGCGTTTTGTGAACGTCCATTTGTATAGCATCGTCAGCAACCTGAAAAGGATAAACAAAATTTCGACGTTTCCCTCCCTGAAAAAATTTCTACAGACGCCCATGCATGCACTGATTTCGATCTAATTCTTGGGTCATAAAGCGTGGTGCTGTTTGGTTCGATTCTTTTAAGTCACTCAAAAACGATAAATGGCAAAGTGGTCAGTTTCCTTAACCCATGAACTAAACACGTTAATCAAAAAGCTCTACAATTTCAACGAGTGATGAACAGCTTCAAAACATGAAAAAAAAAAGCAGTAAAGGATTGGTTTGATACGCAAGCGCGAGGCCCCGGGCATTTGCCCTGTTTGCCCAATGATTAATCTGGCCCTGGCCATGGCCCCCCAGGCTTTTGGCTGGCCCCCTACTTGGCCCCTCAGTTTTGGCTTAATTTCACGTTCAAGTTCGTTTGATTGACATATACAGCAGATAACTTTCAACCGGCAAAATTTTAAACGATAATTTAGAAGCCCTCTTGCCTGCATTCAATATATTTCCAAAATGCATGATAAGCTAAGTTGTTGGTTTTGCGGGCGGGTAATGGGAAATGTTTATGACGACACACATCAGTGGTTGCTCGGATCCCGCGTAAAATTTAGTCAGACCGCAGTTTTGTGGTGAAAGGTTCAGTTCGAAGCCAAGAAACAGTCGTTATAAATGGGAAGATTGGTCTATCGTGCATTTCAGTTTGAGGTAGAACTGGATGATATTACTGTCAGCAGATTTTTGCTTGTCCCAGTAGGAAAATGTTTGCGACAGCATTAAGAATTAGTGTAAGTTAATTTGTCCGAATGTATCCTGACTGTAGGCGTGTGTTCTGCTGCCTTGTGTCTCGTATGATTTCGAAGCATCTTCCGTAACTGGTCGTGGCTTCAGTTTTAAATCTGCTTACACATGTCCTACGATCTCATAGAACTTTGTAATGACATTTTGTAATGGTTCAGAAGCAATTCTTTCTGGAATTTCAACTCTTTGATCCGGAGGTCAAACATTTCTATCAGAAGAACACTTGAAGAAAATCGCAAGTGCATATTCAATCAGTGAAAATGATTTAAAACATGAAACACTTCTAGCAACGAATTTGCTTCGGAAAGAGTCGCAGCTGCCTACATCGCTCGAACAATTTATTTCAGTTATAGCTCCTTACAAAGGTGTGTTTTATTGTTTATACACGTTGTTACTAATAGCTGTAACTCTTCCGGTCACCAGCGTTTCATGAGAGAAAATTTTTTCAAAAATGAAATTAGTGAAAACATTTCTCAGAAATTCCATGACCAGTGAAAAATTGAGTAGCAACGTTCTATTTTCAGTTGGAAGGGTACGAGCTGAAAAATGCATTTGGATGGCTTCATTGATGAATTTGACAATCGACATGATAGGATTAAGTTACACTGAGTTGATGTTGATATGGAATTCTGACGTAGACGGTGCAGGGATTTGTGTGAGAATCTTATTGCTCATTTTCTATTTGTCTAATTGTTTCTTTTGGTTTATTTGAGGTGGTGCGTGTTTCGCTTATGACAAGATAGTCATAAATCAGCGTTCTCAATCTTTTTTGGCCCATGAACCATCTTTTTTAAAAATATCCGATGGGCCACTTTGCTATGCTGACACCTCATGAACAACTAGTCGAAACTTGCACATAGGTCAGTGAACGTTTTATCAAAGATTTATGGAACTCTCTGTGGATAGGTGGACCACCTAAACCGCGTTGGGAATCACTGTCATAAATTAACGCAGGGTTTAAAAGTCAGCTTTTGAGGATCAGTCAGAGAAAAATTTAGTGTGAATATTAAAACGAACGACTTTGTTGGGATTATCTGCTGAGCAAGTTTTATTCCTGCTGTTACATCTTGCTATCAGGTGCACGCAGTGGCGTAACTAGAGGTTTGAGCCAAGGGGGGGAAACTTTGCTGAAGGGGACCCATTGGCCACCGTTTGGGAATGCAATAATTAGTTCCAAAAAATCCACGTACATTACATATATATGAGCGTTGGAAGGGGGGGCAGGGGAGGGCAAGGCCCCCCATGGATTTTCAAAATTTCGGCAACAAAATGTTGTTTTCTTAGTTTTGAGTGGTAAAAATCAAATTTCACCACTTTTGGTCCCCCACTAGAAAAATTTTAGAAAAATCCTCTAATGGCCCCCACTGGAAAAAAAACTCCCGACGCCCATGTATATGGGCTTTAACCTTCGCATGTTCGCGCCACATATACTGGATGTGGGTGTAAGTCTTCATGCACATCCGATTCGTAGTGAATCGCACATTCAACGACATGCTAACGGAGAGGTTGCAACAAAGGATACTCGAATAACACAAAAATGGTTATTTATAGCATTGTACAAAGCAGATGTTACATTATAAACACAAACAACACAGGCATAGGCGTTCACAGAAATTTTTCCGCTGATCGGCAAAGTTGACATTTTTTTTGTCAATTTCAGGCTGCTGACGATGCAATGCAAATGGTCGTTCACATAACGCTTTACCCTTTCTACACCACAACGTAAATGACCCATGTTACGGCAACAGTCCCAAAAATGCGCTTTGTTGGCAGCAAGGTTTCTTTTCACATCGTATAACAGTACGTGACTTAGTGCAATCAGCAGTCATTGCCTCGCTGCGTTACCTGCCACAGGGGTCTTCAACAATCACGTGCAGCTAAACGCATACCACCGCAACTTGAAATGAACCTTTGTTGCCATGTTACTGTTACGCAATGAAGGCCAATTTTAGAACTATCCGCACCCAAGTTTCGCGACCTGCCTCTGCAGGCAGTGTACCGGACATGAGTGAATTGCAAGCTCAAAATTGCATGACACCACAACAGTGAACCCGGCTCTTGCGCAGTGTGAATGTCATATCGGAAAATAAAACTGTCATTGCAAGAATTAAGTCAATTAAGATGCTGACTTCAGGTTTTCTAGAAATTTTTAGTTCTTAGTCCCAATTTCCAGGTGGTGGCAAATTCCCATTTTGTCCCCCATGCGGACACCCACGAACACAGGGGGATGCCATACACTGAAACAGCGCACCAGCTATAACTACGTACTTTTACTTATCATCAAATAGTAATCCGGCAGTGGGAAGAAATGAAGACATTTTAACATCAAGTTCTGAATTAAGTAAATGATTAAAAATGTCGGATGGGAATGCTCAGCGGTGTACAGAAGCATGTAGATTGTTTTGATCAAGGTATCAAACGTTTTTGCGAGATATATTTAGCGGCTCTCTGGACTTTGCAACAGAACTTTGAATTTGCTGTTGTGCTTTCTCTTTACGTTTGTGAGTACCAGATTTCATATTTACTCCTACTTCGTATATTTATGTTGCACACATTTGTATTTCGTTGTCAAAACTGCAATCTGTACTGCATAATCAACATTGCAAAGATCACTAAGTAAAGAAATGGGATACACACCAAAATTTTTGATTGATAATGTTAGTGCCAAATTGCCATGTAGAGCGTTTGCAATACTCAGAAAAAGTTGAGAAATGATAATGAATCCGGATGTGGGTGTTTATCAGACGACTCCTGACAATAATTGCATATTGCTTAATTAACCAGCAATTCCAAAACTTTTTCGAGCGTGACTGAAGTCTGAATTGGTGAACATCTTGCGTCCCAAGCCTCAAATAGCGTATGTTAACATGACAAAAATGTTACTTGATTGTATGGATGATTTTTGGCAGGAGGTTGCAAAGTTCATTTTCAATGTCAGTATTCTACTCTTTTCTCAAGTGCCTACGCTACACTGCAAACAGACACAGAGAAGTTTGAAAACTACAACTCAGGTTTAGGTTTTTAATCGTCTCGGCGCAACCTGTTTTCTGACCTTTTGCGAAATCATAACGCTTACTTGGGTCGCGACCCATATTACGGCTTAATCGCATATTTCACGTCAAGACGGTGTAAAGTGCGTTGCGCAGACGAAAGCCGCGGCACCCGCTGGGATGGCCAGAAAAACGAAGTTACCGCCTTCAGCCGAGATGCTAAAATCAACTCCTCTGGTTCAACTTCCAGCGGTGAATTGCAGACAGCTTTGTTAATTGGCTTTGCAAAATAAAAAATAAAGTTGTAGTGTCACTGCACAACTTTCTCTGTATTCTAATCTCAAGGTCACTGCCTAATCTCAAGGAAAAGAGGCCTACATGACAGCTTTCAGTCATAAACTTATTCACAACTCCATCACACAGTCCAAAGCAAGAAGTATAAGGCCGCAAATGGCGATTATTACGATTTTTTTTTACATTACACATTATGCACGTTCAAGATGATGTATTGTACAATGCACGCCGCTGCACTGCAACAACTTTCAATTTGCGATTCATTTGATTATTATTGGTTTGCTAAGCACTGCACTATTTCAGTATTTAAAATGTCAAGACCAAAACGGATTTCCAAAAATTGTAGAAGCACTTTCATATTCTGCAGTTCATGAAACCTCTGAGGGGGGCCCATTTTTTACATTTAGCTTGCCAGGGGGGCGGCGCGCACCCCTGCCCCCCCGTCAGTTACGCCACTGGGTACACGCCCAAAACGCCGATACATATCTGCGGCGCGGATTTTCTAGTTTAGGTGCCACTGGTCGATTGGTGAGGAAACCTGGCTTTTGTTAACTGCATAGTGCATTGAAGGATCCTTGCTCTACCCATGCTGCACATAGTATTACACTTATGAGAGTAGTTGCATAACATTGTTATTGTTATATCACAAAGTGTTCGCAAGCTACCGCGAAAACGGATTAGTGATAGTCATTAATCTGTTGGCAGCATGGTTTATTGAAAAAAATCTTGCTTTGTAGTAAGAATAGTTTAACGAAAATACTTGGCTATCAACAGCCTACTTGTCTCTGTGTCAGGATAGCATTCGTCATTGGAACCATTCGCTTTCGTGAAAATTGTTTTCACTTTCGTGCAGCTGTTTTCGTTCTTGTGGGGCAGGCACCGGCACAATTGTGTAAAACTAACCTTAATTACAATCGCTCACTCGTTCCATCATAAACGAGTGCCGAAAATTTCCCTGTTGCCGAAAATTTTTGACAACCTATTCAAATATCTGAAAACATCGCATAGTTACAATACCCGAATTCGCTGTAATCAAAATTTCTTTAAACCATCAGTAAATACAAATATCGGAAAGAAAACAATTCAGTATAGAGGAGTAGAACTGTGGCAGTCTCTTAAATTGAATATCAAGCTACTGGGTTACACTAGTTTTCGAACACAGGTCAAAAAATATCTTCTTGATATTGATTAACAAACTTAATCCTTATGGTCTTGATATACGCTACGTGCCTTGTAAATATTCTGTGTATTGGATGTTCAGTATCTATTTGGTCTTTGTTGTTGTTGCCTTTTTCTTGAAGCATCAGTTTACTATCAATGAATATTTTAATCTTTTGCCATTGCTAATTTTCTAAAGTTGCGTCTGTCCTTTGCGTATCGCTGCTGTTACAGCTGAGTAAGCATATAATGACTGACCCATGGTCAGCTGACTTTGATGACCTCCGGGTCTTTTCGTTGGCCATGCAAAATGAACAAGCATTGTCTGTCTGTCTGTCTGTCTGCACAAACGTAAAGCCTCCTATTGAAGACTTTCTGGCGACGGTTCTGACGATATTCACAAGCCTATTTATGTTTGACAGGGTTAATCATAGCAAATCAATCGTCATTACAACTGAAAGTCACCATTCAGAAGAGACATTTATGTTGGCACATAGGCGTACGGGAAGACAGTTTATTGGAGGGGCGGAAAAATTTGCCCTGAAAATAACAAGTTGCCCTAAAAATAAACAATGTGCCCCAATTTCACAGATCACCCCCAAGTGAATATAGCCTCTGCATTGAAATTTTTCTCACCGTTCAGGATTTTTGAGCAACTTGCTCTTGCCCTGAAAAACAGCGTTTGCCCTGAAAATTTTCACTGTATTGAATATATTTTTTTTTAATTCAGGATTTTTGAGCAACTTTGCGCTTGCCCTGAAAAACAGAGTTGCCTGAAATTTTTCACTGTATTGAATATAGTTTTTACCATTCAGGATTTTGAGCAACTTTGCGCTCGCCCTAAAAAAACAGAGTTGCTCTGAAATTTTTCACTATATTGAAATATTTTTATCATTCAGGATTTTTGAGCAACTTGCGCTTGCCCTAAAAACAGAGTTTGCCCTGAAAATTTCGAGTCTAACTACTCGTGCAGTTTTTTTTACCAAACAGAGAAAGTTTGCAAACCCCAACTGAAAGACGGCTGTGTAGGGGACAGAATCTTAGGGTAGATGAAAGAACTTGTTTACCTTTAAGAACACCAAAGCATTTCATGGTAAACATTACCATGGCGCACTTAAAATCGCCAAAACACACCAAGCAAAAAATGAATTAACGGCCATACCTGCAATTCCACTCCATAAACCAGCAATCACCACTAGTAAAGCTGATCCGTACAACATTTTTCCCAGCTTGTTATAACGCTTTGCTATTTGTTTTTTTTAATAACCACAATTAAGATGAAACTATGTGTAAAAAAAGAATGCAGAAAAACTGATGTGCAGTTAGTCAACATTGCGATACAAACTTGTCACAGCCTGTGTCAAAAATCACTTTAACTATGTGTTGACTATTACTTCTCACCCACAATAACTTTGGCCGGCCTGAGATTCCTCATTCTCATCCTCAGCTTTCAGTTTTGTTTCTCTGAACTATACCATCACTGATAAATAATTTTCACAAATGCGAGTAGGCCAAATGTTTTTGAACCGTGTTTATTTCATGGACCTACAGTATACAAAGGCTAGTGTTGCCTCGATTGCGGGTGACTAATGTGGCGGAAACGATACCGTTCATAACAATCGCACACAGCAATAGGGCATCCGGCCCCATAAGCATCACATCACCAAAGCCTCATTTGAATTGTGTGCTACTGTATCTCACACGTATATACGCCTAGTATTTCCGTCAACATGAGAACGTTGCCCTGCAATGTCGCAAATAGTAACCAACGTATTTGCACACTACTGTCTGCAAGGGACATTCATGAGCAACGCACGCAACTTGCATCACAAGCTATTCACAAAATTTAAATGACCGTGAACTATCGACCAAGGCAAAACAATAGCAAGAAAGGCAACTCAGTTTACGTCAAATGTTTGGGGTGATTTTCTACAGGTCAGCATTTCCCAAATAGTTGGATAATTGTGAGTCGAATGCAAGAGCGGATCCAGCCAGTAAGTTTAGGGGTGGCGATTTCAGTAATATTTGGTAGCTAAATCTCTACGGGTTCTCTATACCAGTGCTCTTCAACCTTTTTCGTTATGGTAAACTCTTAAAGATGTTTTGACGAACTCATGCACCCTATTTACTGACACTTCCCCCGTTTCCGCCACCTAATTGCGCCTATGCCTGTAAGTACCCGGGTCTAAATAAGCAAGTAGGCCTACCCTAATTCAGTAACTCAGCTACACAATTCAATTGATAATGGCTCATAGTCTGTTGCTTAAGAATCACAAATAATCATCCAGATACAACAATTAGCGTGATGTGGTGTGGTGCTTATGCACCACACTTTAGTAGGTGCAAAGTCTCGGTTAAATCCTGAAAGTCATTGGTTGGTTAATGGTGCATTTTTGCCTATCAGAAAGTTTTTGTAAAAAGTATCTGTTTAGTGTGACAAGTTTGTGATGCACCTTTGTGAACCCTTTCTTAGTGGTGCACCCTACGCATATTTTGGTGCGCCCTAGGGTGCACCGTGCACACCGGTTGAAGAGCGCTGCGATAGATCAGTGCTCTTCAACCTTTTTCGTTACGGTAAACCCTTAAAGATGTTTTGACGAACTCATGCACCTTATTTGCTGACACTTCCCCGTGTCCCCCATGTAATTGCGCCCATGTCTGTAAGTACCCGGGTCTAAATAAACAAGTACCTTTATTCCAGGGGTTCCCAACCTGTGGTACGCGTACCACTAGTGGTACGCGAAGGTCTTCTAGGTAGTACGCGAGTAACTTCCATTTTTTCACAAAAAACTGGATTCACAGCTTTCTAGTTTACGTATCGGGCTGTGTTCCTAATTAAATTAATTTTCTTGTAGCCTGCTATTCCTATTTTATCGCAACATTATGACTTTCGATGCGCTGTTAGCAAATTTACGCCACGCACCGACCAATTGGTAGAAGGTAAACAAAAACAAAATCTCATTATATTTAATTGTCTGTTATTGTTATTTTGATGTATATTATTCTTCTGAATAAACTAAGATTCGATCAAATTGGTTGTTCTGAAAGAAGTGGTACGCGTTGACAATACGGGGTGCCCAAGTGGTACGAGATCGTAAAAAGGTTGGGAAACCCTGCTTTATTCAGTAACTCAGCTACATAATTCAACTAATAATGGCTCACAGTCTGTTGCTTATGAATCACAAATAATCATCTAGATAAAATAATTAGCTTGATATGGTGTGATGCTTATGCACCACACTTCAGAATCTGCAAAGTCTCGGTTAAATCCTGAAAGTCATTGGTTGGTTAATGGCTCATTTTTGCTAACAGAAAGTTTTTGTAAAAATTATCTGTTTAGTGTGACAAGTTTGTGATGCACCTTTGTGAACCCTTTCTTAGCGGTGCACCCTATGCATATTTTGGACACCGGTTGAAGTGCGCTGCTCTATACTGTAAGAGAGGTTAGGTAGGCTATAGCTTACTTCACAACTCTGCTGTGACAAAACAGTGGACGGCAAAACGGTCTTGCATTGCGACTGCTGTTTTCCGAATTGTACAAAATCATGGTGAAAAAGGTTACTTTCATAGGTTTTAGGAGGGCTATCGCCCCAATCGCCCCCTTGGATCCACCCCTGGCCGAATGATAGGACCAATAGTTTTGAAATATAAAGTGCTACAAAATGAAGTTTTTATTTTAAACAAGCGAAATCAAAGAAACGTAGCCGAAGCGAAAAAACGATGGGGCCGAAAAACATCTGGACCATGAAATCGAAAGGTTGGGAAACACTGCTATACGTATTTGCGTATTTCAAAACAATACCAGGTGTCTTGTCTAAGTTTAGATAGCAAGTCATCAGGGTCTGCATTTTTTATAATTTCAGTATACTTCAAATCAAAGTAAAACATGACAAAATTCGTAAGCTCGTTCCATTTTTTAAAACGTTCGACCTTGAGCATATTTATGTCCAGGACTTGAACACGATCTAATTCCAAACAACAAAACTTAGCTGTTCAGTTGTTTGCAAGCAAAGTCATCTAAAATCTATGATCATCCGGTACCTTTTGTCTTCGTAATATTTATTTTTTGTTTTCACTTGGCTAGAAACTAACCGTGGGCAACAAATCTCGTCCTCGTATTTTAACTCGTTTTGTCGAGACGTTTATCATCGAACAACTTGACCTTGACCGTTTGGATGACCTCTTGAATTCTCATGGATTTTGCCGCCAAATAGTTATTAGCAACTGCAACGTTTGTATTTTAACCTGGCAATTTTCAGCATAAGATATTTCCCAACAGCGTAGCAAAACCGAAGGTCAGCAAGTTACTCAATCAACCAACAAATAAACGAGCGAAGACGAAAAACCGACGCCCACCCACTTGCCAGACGGAGCTGTAAGTGGAAGTTGGCTGCGTTTACAAAAATACCAAATACATTTTTTGGCATTCAAAGTTGATATTTACCTCTTAGCATTACACAAGCTCTGGAACCGAGCTCATCAAAATTTCCAGAGTTTATCATCCCCTTCTGCGCAGGCGGAGACAGTGGCGTAACTGGAGGTTTGAGCCAGGGGAAACTTAGCTGAAAGGGGCCTGTTGTCCACTCTACGGGGTCTACTAGCCAAAACTCAGAAAAAAAATTTGGGAAATGATAGTGAACCCTGGTGTGGATAGTTATACTAAAACCCTAAATCACCGGAAAGTACTTCGAAAAACGTAAAAAACTACAGCCTACTGAAAATCAAAAGAATACTAAAACCGAAATATAAGCTATGTTGGGCCCCGGTTTTTACATTTATCTTAACTTACGGGACGATTACCCCCCGTAAGTTACGCCGCTGAGTGGAGATAAGCATGGACACCCAGTGAGTGGGAGTTACGGTTCAATTCAAGCAATTTATACACCATCAATGTATCACCTTTTCTAAGCACTTAACACTGAGTGAACTCCCTCGTTGAAATTCGGTGCTTGCCTTTACCTGCAGTAAAGCTACCCGGTACAACGCTTACTAACAGTGATGGACTCATACAATTTGTTTGATGCGATTATTCGAAACCTTTATATCCGATGTGTCCAAGTGGAGCCTGCACTCTGAGAGTTTTTGCGATCGGCAAATATTTTACCTCAGCATTTTGTGTGTTAAAATGGCGGTAGAGGACTGTCTTGATTTCCCTCTTCACTTTATTTCGAGTATTAACCATTGCAAGGTTAGCTTATGCTTGTTGCTTATTTGCTGTCTCTTAAATCATATTTGTTGCATCATGTTAGAATAACATGGGAAATGGTTTATAAATAACAACGCAAGAAAACACATTCAAATGAAATTATGCTGAATGCCTCCAAGCCAACTGCTTTCAAATTCAGCGAAACTCAATGAATAAAGTGCAAGGCGTGAAACCACATAAGATGTATCTTCCGCATGTTTAACATTTTGCTTTTAATTTATTGAATTTTTCTAAAGACAGTAAATAATCTATTTCAGAGCATGTGCTTGCTTGCAAAATCAATAAGACACGCTTCACGAGTGCGTTGCTACCGCGCACGTGCAACGCAACGGCACACGTTGGACCACAGTTTTGTGGTCGGTCGGGAAGGTCCGGTGACGTTACAATGATATTACAAGCAGCAATAGAGATCACATGCCATGATCACTCTGCTACTGCTTGGGTCGGCCGTTCTTATATATTTTTGAGGTATCTTGTCTTTGTATTTGTGGTTCGTTTTCTCTTTATCAGGTGATTCCCTTGCATACGGTTTGCATACGGCATATCATCATTTTCTGGGGTTTCCACATGTGATGGTACGTGTACCATTACACAGAGACTGTTGTCCACAGCCCAAGCAAGTCTGTGCGTCGCCGAAGTCAGGAGCTTGGAATCAACCGGGAGTCCGTGCGGAGAATTTTGATCGCAGATCTCCACATGTATCCTTGCAGGATACAGATTAAACAAAAGCTTACACCTGACAAGATGAGGAAGCGAGTGATCAAGTGCCAGTGATTTTGCGACAAGATTGACACTGTGCCAGACTTTGTTGACAATATCTGGTTTTCGGATGAGGCACATTTTCTGTTGTCAGGTCACGTGAACTCTAAGAACAACATCTTCTGGGGTATCACACCCCCTGAGCGCTGTCTGCAAAGGCCGTTACGCTCTGTGAAGTGCACTGCCTGGGTTGCCATCTCCAAACATGGCACCATTGGACCATTCTGGTTCGAGGACGACAACGAGCAGTCTGTGACAATCAACACCGAGCGATATGTCCAGGAGCATGGCAAGTTCTGGACAGCACTTGGTCGACAGAGAGGGGTCGTCAGGG
>Ga0210059_1002738_pt1 | contig 27822 bp, 16 predicted proteins | sample Ectturendosymbi2_FD_188042 | JGI IMG/M metagenome (GOLD analysis project Ga0210059, IMG submission 188042) | Ecteinascidia turbinata endosymbiont from Florida, USA - Sample 2 (SPAdes) (version 2) | ecosystem: Host-associated > Tunicates > Ascidians > Unclassified | place: Key West, Florida...
CAACAACAAGGGCAATCTCAAGGTCAAGGTGGTCAAGGACAACACCAAGGTCAAAGTCAATCACAGGGACAAGGTCAGGGTGGTCAGGGCCAATTTCAACAACAAGGACAATCACAAGGTCAAGGTGGCCAAGGACAACACCAAGGTCAAAGTCAATCACAGGGACAAGGTCAGGGTGGTCAGGGTCAATTTCAACAACAAGGGCAATCACAAGGCCAAGGTGGTCAAGGACAACACCAAGGTCAAAGTCAATCACAGGGACAAGGTCAGGGTGGTCAGGGTCAATTTCAACAACAAGGGCAATCACAAGGTCAGGGTGGTCAAGGACAACACCAAGGTCAAAGTCAATCACAGGGACAAGGTCAGGGTGGTCAAGGTCAATTCCAACAACAAGGGCAATCTCAAGGTCAAGGTGGTCAAGGACAACATCAAAGCCAATCACAGGCACAAAGTCAGGTATGCCAAAACGTGTTGTAAACTCAGTGTTTGAAGCGTGTAGGTTTTGCTGTTTTGCTATTGGACAGCTGATTGGAAATTATCATGTGTCGTTCAGAAACTTCTGGATCAAATGAGTTGGTTTCATGAACAAAGACTTTTTTTTGTGTCGCGGATTGTGCGATTTTAAATCCTTCAAGGATTTTATGAGAACTCTTTGTTTCTGAATCTGTGATACGATATGGTGTCATTAGCCCAGTTTTCGTCTTTTTTTGTGATGTGATGATTGGCTGCGTTTCTTCCTGCACACAATATACACGTAAGAATACGTTTAAGGATGTTCAAAGTAGTCGCTTTTCGCAACTACTTTGTCTGCATATTGTTATCGTTATCTTAGCATGTCAACTGGTGATAGGTTGCTTTGACGCAACCTTTTGCGATGTGACTTACCCAATTTTATTTTGAACAGCTACAAACTGAGCGCAGCTTACTGATAAATCAACTGAACGTTTGGTGAAGAAATCTGTAAGCATCATTAATAGGGCAACCAATTTTTTGACCTTAAAACTTAAAATTTTGACTTCATAATTTTCGAAATTTGACTTTGTGTTGACCTATAAATTTCCTGCGTTTGCAATTATAAAATAATTCAGCCTTGAGTGTTGAGGTTAACTCAGAAGCATATTCAACAACTATATTTCGAAATTTAAAACACTTTTGGTTGTTTAACTTTAGGGATGATGTACTGATGAATAGATTAATAACTACAGTAGAGTCAAACCTGAACATCATAAAGTTGAAACACTCTATTAATAATGGAATGAGCATTTATCAAACCAAGTACTGTGAACCACGTTTCTTGCTTTTCCACGCATATCCTAGAGAATATTCAATCGTGAACAGTGGGCAAATCAACAATATTTCATGAAAAGTCGCAACAAGCCCAAATATTACAGAATTGCAACCAAGCTTGCGAAAGCATATCAATACCTGTTGTTGTAGTTTCAATGAAATATAGATGAAGAGAAAAAAACTGTCCTGCAAGAAACGTTTGACCTAAATGTTAATTTTGACTTTTTTTGACCTAATAATTTGGGAATCTTTGATTTGTGAAATTTGGTTTGTGGCCGTTTCATAAACTGTGAAAAGGGCAGAAAATTTTTGACTGTATTTACTTTTGGTTGCCCTAATCATTACTCTCCACCAAATGAAGGTTTGTATTTTGCGATGCGTCTCTGGCTTGTGTACATTATTGAAAGAGGGGTTCTCGTAAGTCTATGTTGATCGAGATGCGGCCGTTAGCTGTTTGTGAGCGACTGAGCTGCGAATAAAGACATTCTGCTGTATTTTAATGCAATAGGATGAAAAACACAAGTTAACATTTCATTTACAAAGATTAGCTCAAACGTTTTTAACTTTTTTGAACTGGATTAGGTATAAAATACAGTATGCATTTCCCACAGACAAAGTCTTTTAGGTAAAAGTATGAAAGTGCCTATTACAAAGAGTGTGTGGTTCTCGTTTTTGATTCAGAAACCTTTCCTTCACACCATAAAAATAAGGCAAAAATTTTCAACACATTCCGACTCAGCTCATATTACTGGGCGATGAACTCTTGCATTTTACAGCTTTGTATTTCAGCAATTCATTTGTTGAGTGAATCACGCATTTCAACTTAAATCTAACTTTTCGTTTAAGACAGGGTCTCCAAACTACGGCCCGCAGGCTAAATCCAGTCTGCTGAGCCATTCCATCCGAACCACGAAGCCATTTCACCCTGCCGCAAAGACATTTTGTCAATAAAAAAATAATGTATTCAAAGCATTTGTTGATTTGGTAGAATGTAACATATCCCGAAACAATCGTATTACGTAAGATGTCCGGCCCTCCAGCTGTTTTGTAGTAGCTTATGGCTCTCTGGCACAAAAGTTTGGAGACCCCTGGTTTAAACCATCTCTTTCAAGTGTTGTTGTGTAAATCGACATGTTGACGTGATGAAACCTGCGTCAGTCAGACTCAGAGCAGCCTTAATGTGTACATTAGAGTCCTGCGCGGGGCGGGTTAAGCGGTGGGGGTTGCGGGTACCCGCAATTGCGGGGCAGGCGCGGGATGAGAAATTCTTTGTGCGGGAAACTGAGGGTTGAACCAAAGCACATGAACATAATCAGCTCAAAAATCGCAAAACACGTGGGTGTACTAAAGTTTTTTGCCAACATTGCGCTTAGGACAGTACGCCTGCAGCAATTATTACATTATGATGTAACGACCCATTGTTGCGAAACATTAGCTCAGACTCTTGCCATGTGGTGAGCAAGTGAGGGGTCCATTTTCCAATGCTACCGTCGCACTTGGTGAGGAATAATTCAGTCTAGCAGCCATTCTAAATGGATAAGACAGCGCTTAACGCACAGCTAGTCACAACTGGACTGAAACGTGGCTTTTATCACCTCAAATCTGTTGACTGCGAAAGCTCAGATCTGTGGAAAAGTTTTGATTGCCAATGAAAAGAATGTGTAGCTTGATTTTGCTGCTTGTTAGACTTGTCTTCAGGCGTTATGAGTGGGGCAAGTTTTTCAACTTTTTTACAGCTTCCAACAGCTTCCTAAATACTCAGAATTTATGTAGTACGCTGTTTGCAAACAACATACGATGTTTTATGTTTCATGCTGGTTCCAGGAATTTTACATTGCAAATTTTTCTTTTTTACTTGCAACCTTTTACTGCAACTTTTATCAAGTATTGCGCAAAATGCAAAAGTGTGATTTACAAAAGGAGCTTTAGAACTATTTCAGTATAGTTCTATTCTCTTTGATAACCGATTAGAACTGAATAGTGACCTAAAAGAATTATAGAAATGGCCCTGCCAAACATCAGTCCAGAACTGTATGCCAAATTGTTAAAATGCCAAGCAATCTCATGCAGTGTGGAGGGAAGTTTTAGCATGCTACGCAAACTGTTGGCAAAAGATCGCCATTTCTCCCCAGATAATGTTTGGAAATATTTAGCATTATATCTAGATAAATCGCTTGAGTAAATAACTGTCGTTTAAAATGCTTGTGCATAAACGCAACTTTTTATTGCAACTTTTGTTACAAATAAATGCGTATTTCTCACGATTTTATTGCAACAAAATCTTGCCCTAGTTATGATTTTTTAGTAGTTTTCGGACAGGTGCGGGTTTGAGACCGAAAAAGTGCCGGGCGGGCTGGAATGGTCTGCGGAGTGGGTGCGGGGCGGGATCGGACAAAAAATTTCAACCCGTGCAGGACTCTGGTGCACATAAGTGTGAACACAAAACTGTGCAGACCCGGACCGAACACAAAAGGAATCCTGAGCATGTTGTTAATTCTTATAAATCATAAACGTTGGCTTCCTAATTTAAGTAGAAACCATTTGTTAAGAACGAATCGTTTTTGATTCTGGAATATTGTCTGTTGACAAACCTCCATGCGTCTTCAACAGTACCCCTTAACTGAAGTGCGCCGCCTGTTACAATATGGAGTCCTATTTGACTACCAGCTTAATGACGACTACGCTTAATCGCTTCTAGTTTATGTATATGGCACACAGTGAGCTTGTTTAAAGGTTCAGGTTTTCAACTTGACGCAGTTAATTTTGCTTACGGTAGACAACGGTTGTGTCATATTTTTCCCTGTTTTTCTTGTAAAAGAACTGGAAAACGTTCAGTTCTACTATACTTTCAAACTTCCTTCCTGTTGTGATTCTAAGTCAAAGGTTGTCTAAGAGGGGTTACAAATGTAAGAGGGGTTACAAAATGCACCATGCAAGATGGTGTTGGTAGGATCGTTTTAAAAAACTTTTTATTACTTTGCAATATGCATATTGCAAAAGTAAGTAACGTATATAAACTAATCAAATACTTTTACATTACAGGCATGAAAAGGAATGGCAAAGTTCACAGATGACGGCTGTTCGAAGTGCGATTGCGTTCTAAATGGCTTCAAAACCACATCTAAGTGTAGCGACAAAACTTGGACAGCAAGTTCCGCATCTTCTGACACATCCATGCGTCGACAATCAGTTATTATGTAATTATTTCGCATTTTATCTTATATACTTTTTCGTGTGATTTCCTTGTTAATAAAAAAAAACTGGCAAAGTTTCATGTTCCTTAAATCGCGCAACGAAAATACTTGAATAATAACCACTGCAGGAAAGTTACTTTTATCAGGATGTCTTAAGGACTTTTATCATGATGTCTGAAAAAAACTGCTCTGCGTTTGTGATAGAGATAGGAGTTTTTCTAGAGTCTAGACCAGGGGTTTCCAACGTTTCTCTGACCATGCACCCCTGTAGCATTTGGATAGATGCACATGTACCCCTAAAATTATAGATATATTTAACAATAAGCATGTAATGAATTTTGAAAATAATATTCACTGGTGTATGTATAAATATTTGGATATAAATAATACATAAGTATATTTTTACCTTATATTTGCTAACCTTAAATGTACGCCTTCAGATAGGCAAATGTACCCCCAGGGGTACATGTACCCAGGGGCCAACGAGGTTAGATGGCGCCCGGGGCAAGAAGCAAGTTTGGCGCCCGCATGTTCGAAACAGGTCTTTCGGAAGCAAATGTACTGTACTGAAGAAAGTATTTGTGACATTGTTGGGACTTTTTGGCGCCCCTGCAGCCATTTGGCGCCCCACGCAGTGATTTGGCGTCTCCATAGTGACTCGGCGCCCGAGGAATTGCGCCCCCTTGACCACCCCTCGTTGCGCCCCTGCATGTATGCCAGGTTGGGAACCTCTGGTCTAGACCGTTTCAAGCACCATGCAAAAATGAGACATTTGGCAAATACTGCATCTAAAAGAAGCAAACAGTAGCCTGATACCGATATTGATATGAAAGGGAAAATTTCACTTTAAGGAAGAAACGGATTTTGCAGTTTTTCTTTAAAAAATGTTTTGGCAGACATAGCACATGAGTTTCATTCACAGTCAGCTTCAGATTTGGACTCGTAAGCTATCGCTAAACTAAAAAAGCTAAATCATTTAACAAACTATTTTGGTTGGATATGATACGCTCTCACAAAACTTATTGCAAAGTCTTCGTTTTGCGGGAAATGGCGTAAGGACCAAAAACGTCGTGAGGTTCTGGGCATGCATTCATTTTAAATCCTAACAATAACCAGAAGGCTACAGGCGGTCGAACATTGCTCGTATGACTCACTCAAAGCGGCTGCTTGAAATAAGCCTTTTGACGTTTGTCGCTACTTTTAGGTACTCAGCTTCGGTGAAAATAACATAATGGTGATATCGTGTTCTTGAAACTACAGTTCGAATGCTTTTTCTAAACCTTGCTTTAATTTTTGATCATTTCACTCGTAAGATTTTGCGTGCAATTTAGCAGGACTAAAGATGCGTAATTGACGCGAAATCGTTTTCCTAGTAAAACACTTTGTAGACAGATTTAGCCGCTTTTGCACTTGTGGAGAATTGTCACTGAAATGTGGAAAGGTGCAGCAGAATCACCGTAAAGTTATGAATGTTTTTGACGCCACACTGTGACGTCATATTCACGTTTGCAAACCAAAGTTTTGGCAAAGTTTGTTGACACAATATTCATAATATTCTACACGCACTCTCTTTACTCGTTGTTTCCCAATATGTCACTATCTTGAACATAAATTTATCAGCGCTCCAAGTTAGGAGACCGGAGAAAAACACTCAACGCTACGACAAAGCAGTGCATGAATGCAGAAATATCGGGTTGCGCGTTAAAACCTGGCAGCACTACAACAGGGCAGTTTACAATTGAAAAAACACCAGACTGCGCCAATGTGTCAAACAAGAGCAGTCGAGCAGAGGTGTGTGCGGCTAACATGGCGCACACCCAATAGAGCGGGAGCCCAGAGGGTCCGAGTTAGATGGAAAGGTAACCAATTTCTAATGGCATCACGTCATGTGGTATAGCTTCCTTTACAAGGAACTGATGGTCTGCCGTGTCACACCTGGTGGGTGTGGTCATGGGGGTGCTTAATGGTACCTCCAAAATTGAGCTAGATCATCTGGAAAAGTAACCACTTGAAACCTGTTACAAAATGTCTAGCATAATCCCAGAAACCATAAATGACCAATGCCAGACAAGTGGTGGGACACTCCCAAAATGGCTACCCAAAATTGAGTTAGATCAGCTCGTAAGACCACCACTTGAAATCCGTTGCAAAATGTCCAGCATAACTCCAGGAACCAGGGTAGCCAGATACTTGAGAGAGTTTATATCACCGAATATGTCACCACGGCGAGGTTTTGGGGGCTTAAAACTCCCAAGCTAAGTTTAACCCCCTAAAATATAAATTCAAGCACTAGAACACATTTGCTTTTTCCCCCAACCCGTTTTCTGTTCTGTCGTTTGAGTTATTTTATTCAAACTGCTTCTGAAATTGCGTTACAGCGATATCGTCGCGGTTTGCAGAAAAAATAGAGCAGGGGAGATCATCAGTGGTGTAGGAGGCGCGGTGCAGGGGGTGAAAGCACAACCAAAAGTTTTGATTTGGTGAAAATCCATGGAAAATCCTTGAAAATCCGTAGAAATCTGTGCAAAATCTGTGAAAACCGCAAAATCCCTGAAAATATGGGCGAACTCCCTGAAAATACGGGCAAAATGGCTCTCAACGTGCTTTGATTTTAAAAAATGGGGCCCAAACAATAGGATCGAACGGGGCAACGGTCCCGGGCATCCAAGGCAAGGGGTCCAAAGAGTGAAGTTACAAAAATTAAAATTCTGTAAATAGATGACTTATCCTATTGTAAGGCTACTAAATCGTGCTGCATAGATTTAATTTATCGAAACGTGTTGTTTTTGTCAACACTAGTTTTTACGTCTTGAAATGCCAGTAGCTCTCACATTCTTCACTGCCATGGACCCTATACTCTAGGTGAGCGTTGCTCACCCAATCAAAATGATAGTGACGTGACTTTCCCGATCGTGTGATCAAGTGAAAATCTCAAAAAATGGTTAAAAAAATAATTATGGACGTTTAATTGATTTTCTGAGCCAAAATTCAAAACTGTCCTATTTTAGCTTGCTTGATTTAGCTGAGTTTTTGATGCATCCAGGGACGCCGGACGCCGGAACGGTGGTGCGTGACGGGACACTGTCCCCTGCCGTTTGAAAGGAGGGCAACGGGGGCACAAATCCCCTTGCATAGCAGTATCATAAGTAATTTCATGATTTATCAAGATCGACTTGAAACAAATTTATTGCAGCTATTCGTGCAGACATAAAATTCAGAATGGTTTTCTATAATTTCTATTATTTTTGAGGTCAACATTCTTTGTTGGTTCACAGTTCTGCTGTCATGCGGTGATGAGCTTGCAGTTCACTCATGTCCGCTCCTTTTTCTGCACAGGCAGATTGCGAAACTTGCGAGCGGGCTGTTCTACTGTTGGTCTTTATTGTGTAACAATAACAATGGAAAAATTTTTTCTAATGTTAATTTAAAATTACGATAGTAGGCGTTTTGCCGCATGTGACTGTTGAACGCAGACATCTTGGCGGGTAATGCAGCGAGACAGTGTCTATTGATAGCGTAAGCAGGAAGGCCGGAGAGGGGGGCATTGCTCTCCTGACCGTTCACAAGGGGGGAAATGGGGGCATAGGTATCTTTTGTATAACAGCATCATAGGTAATTTCATGGTATATCAAGATCGAATTAAAATAATTTTCTATAGTTTCTTATATTATTTTTGTGGTCAACGTTGTTGAACAGTAGCTAGCATAATCGGCAACGATTTTTTTGTTCTTTTTATTAAGTTTCCTTTGCCCTCAACGTTTGTATTGCCCCCTGCCCTACCGCTGTTCCTGTGTCCCTAGATGCATCACTAGTTTTCCGTTTCATTTTTTGATGTTGCAACCCTGGTGGGTGTGCTCTTATACAGCCGCACATATACGCTTGCAATATGTACATCATTTCGAGCTTCGTCATTAATTGGCAGTTCAGTCAGGTTTATCACAAGGTCTCACACATTTCCGCATCTGTTCTGTCCTCCCAGTAGTTGTACATATAACAGCCACATGATAAAAATGAAAGTTTTCTTGCGTACTTTATGCGCATTCCCAATTCTTGTGTAGTTTAGGTAGTTTCAAACTGTAAACCCTGTTGGGTGTCCGCCATCCCAGTCGCATACATCCTCTGCTCGACTGCTATCAGACGAGACATTCGTGCAGCTTGATGTTTTTGCAGTTGTGAAATGCGCTGACGTAGCACCGAGTGTGCTCTACTCCACTGATTTAACGCGTTACCACTTACCAGATATTTTCACCGTGATGAATCTCTCTGTCTTAGCTTTGAGTGCTGTGTTTTGCTCCGGTCTCCAACTTGGAGCGCTGATAATTTATGTTTATTACAGTGACAGTGACACATTGTACAACGAAAAAGGAGAGTGTGTGTAGAGTTATATGCATGCTATATCAACAAACTTTGCCCAAACATTGGTTTTCAAATGTGAATATGACCCATAGCGTGACGTAAGAAAGAGCGAAATTCCAGTAACAATGACCACCATACGTCACTGCTCAATACTAGAATTTGGTAGGGGCCATACAATCAAGCAGTTTGCCCGGGCAGTACCAGACCTCTGCATGACACTGGGCCCAAAATCACACGAAGACCTTTTTTTGGAAATCATCCGAAAAACGGTCTTCGTGTGAAGATATTCGCAAAAACGTGGCCAAAATTTTTTCGGGCAAGTTTGGAGAAATTCGGGTAAAAAAACTTCGCATCCCCAAAAATTTACCTGCTTTTACGCCTATGGGGGAGATTATCACACTTTCCTCTTTGACCCGGCATTATATTGCCTGATAATTTTTTTCGGTTGTGATGTAATAAACACGTTTGAACGCAAAGCCTCAGCATTCATTATTTGGAGTGTTCGACATCAAGTTTCTTAAATGCCTAGTTGTGGGTGTACAAAACTGCGACTTGTAGGCCTACTTTATCACTGTAATCAGTGCAGAGATTGTTTTGCGCAAAGTTTATCATGGGTTGTCCAGATTGTCTTCTCGTATTTTGTATTGCACAAACGTAAGATATGTTTAATGCTTATGACTAAAGTTTTAACATTTCTCAGCTTGCTGTTAAGGTAGCAAGGTGGAGATAGTTGTGTAACGTAGTTGGTTAAGTGCAGTGGTGTACGCAGAAAATTTTCATGGAGGGGGGTTCATTCAGTGGCACATGGTGGTCATTTCTTTTTGGTGTGCGCAGTTTGTGACGTCACAATTTGACGTCACATTCATGTTTCAATTCCAACGCTTTGGCGAAGTTTGTTGAAATAATATGCATATTCTTATACGCGCACTCCCCTTATTTTATGTATCATTGCACTGAATATAAATTATTATCGCTCAAAGTTAGGATATAGGAGGAAAATAAACTCAACGCTAGGACACAGAAGTTCATAACTGCAAAAATATCAGGCTGCACGTGAAAACAGGGGAGTGAAACACACTTATCACTGCGTCAGAGCAATTTACAACTGCAAAGTGAGGCTGCGCTGATGTCTTGTCGAATACGAGCAATCGAGCATAGAAAGTGTGCGGCTGGACATGCTGGCGCACACCCCGGGTTGGAAGATCGAATTTGCTAAACTACACAAGAATTGAGAATGCGCATAAAGTACGCAAGAAAACGTTCAATTTTTCGTTATGCGAAGAAGTCCAGCTAACTTTTAGTTTTCCTTTTCCCGTGCTGAGACATTTTCAAATGCCTGAATGCTTTTATGTTAAAAACAGCTGTTTTTGAGCCCGTGCAACAGATCTGTCATACTACAGAAATTGGTAATATAGCCAATTCGGTCAGCGCTTGCGCTGATCAGCCTTAGCAGACAAAATAAACACAGTTGTTTGAGATGAAGTGAATTCTCGTGGAACACCATCTTAAACATGCGTAGTGGACGAAAGGTCTGCGCAAAGTGGTGAGATGGTTTCCTCACGCAGACGATAACCCAGATTCCCACCAAAACCTAATTACTTTTTGGCCCATTTACAATGTTCTTTGAAATTTGCATGTAAATTCATTCCGTGGTAATTGCAAATTAACAAGCAAAAGGCATGCGAATAGAATTAATCTCCTTTGTGCAGGTAATAACATTTTTGTAAAATATCACGCTCAAAGGGAGGTTTTAACTCCAATTCTCCTCCCTTGCGTACACCCTTTGCTGAGTGTATTTAGCAATAAATCCAAAGCTAATGCCGACAGAACATGGGTGTAATTAAGTGGGGGACACGTGGGACGTGACCCCTACTTTTTCAGACGACGGAGATATAATATGCCATGTCCCTCTACTTTTATCTCTTTAGGTTGTGTATTTGGAGAGGTTTCAAAATTAAAAGTGACGTTTCTCACGTTTTGTGTGAAGAGCTTTTCATGTTAGATGTTGCACATAGCCAATTTTATGTTGAAAGAGAGTTTTATGTGGTGTCACTGTTTCTGATATTTTTTTATAAATTCCAGCTTCGATAAAACAATTTTTAGCATTTTATGAGTTTCTGGACACCGCGAAAGATAGTTAACTGCTTCGGCTCGACATTTTACCCTGTGTGGTATACCGTAAGAATAAGAAAGGTCATTGTTTTGAAACAATGAGAGTTTAACACAGGTCTCAGCGTTTTGTACGGTCCGCGATGATTTTTGGGAATTTTTCAAGTAATTCGTATTTCCTTTGTTTCGTTTATTCATCGGTGTTTGAAGGTGCTCGACTAGCGAGTGAACTAGTTCCTTTTGAACGAACGTAGTGACGGCTAGAAATGATTCGCCTACAACTCCTGATACCTTTCGCAAGAAATAAGATGTAAAAACAGTCATTGTAAGGTTCAGGGCCAGAACCTTAGGAACCGCAATTGTTGCGTCAGCGTCATAATGTGGCCTTCGGGTTACTTTATCAGTCCTGATTTGGTCCTCGAACCAACTTGAGTTTGAGACCCTGGTTTAACAGCTGCACTTGTGAGAGACACAATACGACCATAATTTGTTTCGTGCAGAAATGTAAATGGCTTTGCTGTAACGTTGGTTGTCACGTATTCAGAAACAGACAGCGTAAAATTTAAAATACAAGTGCTGTACGATGTGATAGAAAATAACATTTTCAGGCAAGTCGTTGCGAAAATTTTGCCTAAGGCAAAAAGTAGCATAATTGTGGAGACTTAGTTTTACCCATTAGTAAACAGTATTTCAATAAAAATATTGGAGAAGTATTGACAATAGCTGTATATTGACCTAGAGTTCAAAACTTAGGGACTTGGCTAGGAATTAGAGATAGCCTATAAATTTAGCCTCATTTTTGTAATGTTGTGACAATGGTGACCAACCAATCCAAAAGATGTTTATTCCGTGGCTCTTGCATTCCGATCTTAAGTCATCTGATTGACCTGAATTTAACCAAACCACAATGCAGCAATGTTATCATCCAAGTGCAAAACATTAGCTTTAGAGGTACGTAGCACCTAGTTTTGCTAGACATTCTTTTCGTGTTATATGCAGGTGAAACATGGTACTTTTTGGCCAATTCACCGTTGTGCATTTTGATTTCTGTTTAATCTCAAATATAATTTCGTGTCCTTATGCAAGTATAACTCTTAGAATGAAACTTTTGACATTAATTTCATCTATTAAAATTTGATGTTAAACCTGAAAATTTTGATTGTGAAAAGACTGAGGTAAGTGGCATTATTGTAAGAAGTCACAAGGCAACAGTCACCAGACGATTAAATATACAGAAATTACATTGTGGATGGATATGTGCCTATGTGAGTGTGTATATATGGACAGACCAGGGGAGGTGGAAAGGATACATCCTCCTCCCACCACCAGTAAAAACAGATTAAAAATCATTTTGTGAAATAGCCTACGCTAAGTTTTGCAAGCTCTTTTGGTATGATTCTACATACATTTAGCGGTAGCTTGCTGTTCATGAAGTCTAGCAGAATTATTATTCTATACGTGTGTAAAAAAGCTACCCTTTTGATGAACAGAACTGTCAATTAATAGCCTGTCAGTATTAAATTGTCGACTAATCTTGAATATTGACATTACTTATTGCCAAGTTCGTGAATTTTACTTGTAACAGCAGATGAGATGCCGGTATGTGTGATCACGCTGTACGCTTGTCAAAATTTGGAATGCTGATCATGTTGCTGAACTATAGTACCGTGTCCAATAACAAAATTAAGTATATTAATTTGCAAATCATCTGCGAGGATAAAACTAAGCGTGTTTAATGTTGCTTTCAAAACACCTCCAAAAAACAAGATCGGGAATCTGTATTTATAAAACTTCACCTCTGCATCTATCTGATGACTATATTGGTTTCACACCAAGCTGTTCCCCCACATTTCACAACAAACTTGCGCCCATGCAAGAGAATATTCCATTTAGTGAATTACAGATTACACGTACACGTTATCCCTGATTTGTTGAGATTTATAGCTTATACGTGCGATACACAATTTATGGTAGGTAAGTAGTCTAAACATCTGCCTTGCAGGAGAAAATTAAACTGGGGACTAGTTGATACCAGAAAGTCTAGCATGCGTATTTCGACTAACAGCAAGTCCTGTCTGCAAGATTTTAAGCAAAGTTCACTTCAATTTGTAATAGGCTTAAGGTTGTAAGTTTGCGCTGATGAAAGGACGCGGTGCATAGTTTGACCGGAGTGACGGACTCAGATTTGTTCTTTCTGCAACAGTGTTGTCATAACTGCACGCAAGGTTCGATGCTGGTTTCTTGCAATAGTTGGTTGATTACAGTTCATCACAAAACCTCTAAGTCAGAGGTTCTCAACCTTTTTACCGTTAAGTACCCCCAGTCATAAAACAATGAACCCGAACCAGGTTAGCTGGCAAAGCCGTGGATTTCACATTGCTGCATCACAACAAAGAAAAATCAGGTAAAAGTTAGTTCATGTAAATGTTAGCTGTTTTCTCCAAGTCAGTTGTTCTTTGAACGAAAGTGCCGTTTAACAATAGTGAAGTAATTGCATTGGAAGTTCGATTCCTCCTTGAGTTTTGTGTGATTGGCGTAACTTCGCCCCTGCGCTCGCCGCTCGGATCTCCACTGCAGAGCTTCCTTTATTACGAGTGGTAACGGTACTGTCTAAAGTCCACCACAGTAGCATCCTATTAGTCATAAACATGGACGTAGGGACACATGAGCTATGCACAGATCTAGTCCGGTCGCCACATGGGGGGGAGCTTTGGTGGGCTTAGTCCCCCCCAAACACTCCAAGCCACTCTAAATTGAAAGATGAAACACTATAAGCAAGTAGAGTATTTGTATAATTTTAGAATGTCAAGCCCCCTTGCACAAACATAAAGCCCCCTATCGAAGACTTTCTGATTCTGCCCACGTCCCTTCAAATAAACAAAACTTCATACAGATCAACTCCAATAAACTGCCGTCTTTTTGATATTCAAATTATTATATTGCTAAACAGCTTCATGAAAAACTTCGTACCACGGTTGACTGAGCACGATGACGTCATAACACCACTGCTCAGAGGGGCCCCGCGTCTAGGTCTTGCATTGGGCCCCGCACTTGCTAAGGACGTCCCTGGCTATAAAGATCAACAAATCAAGACTATGGTGTGCGTGAACGGAGCGTGGAATCTGTAATTCATTAAATGGAATATTCTGTCAGCATCAGCTTTGGAATTATTGCTAAAGAAACTCAACCAACCGCGTTACACAACTAACTCCACCTTGCTGTTTGAGCAGAAAGCTGCGCAATGTTAAAACTTTAGTCATAAGCATTAAAAATATCTTACTTTTGTGCAATACAAATACAAAAAGACTCTCTGGGCAACCCATGATAAACTTTGCGCAAAACAATCTCTGCACTGATTACAGTGATAAAGTAGGCCTACAAGTCGCAGTTTTGTACGCCCACAACTAGGCTTTTAAGAAACTTGATGTCGAACACTCCCAATAATGAATGCTGAGACTTTGCGTTCAAACGTGTTTATTACATCTCAACCGAAAAAAAATTATCGGGCATTATCATTCAAGGTCAAAGAGGAGAATGTGGTAATTTCCCTTGCTCCTCACGTATTTCTGCAAACCGCGACGATATCGCTGTAACGCAATTTCAGAAACACTTTGAATAAAATAACTCAAACAACTGAACAGAAAGTGGGTCGGTGGAAAGAGCAAATGTGCTCTGGTGCTTCCATTTACACTTAGGGGGTTAAACCTCATTTTGGAAGCTTTTAGCCCCAAAAACCTCCCCGAGGTGACATATTCCGTGACATAAACTCTCTCAAGCATCTGGCTACCCTTGTTCCTGGATTTATGCTGGACATTTTGCAGCAGGTTTCAAGTGGTGGTCTTACGAGCTGATCGAGTTCAAGTTTGGGTAGCCATTTTGGGAGTGTCCCACCACTTAAAATGTCTGGCATTGGTCATTTATGGTTTCTGGGATTATGCTAGACTTTTGTAACAGGTTTCAAGTGGTTATCTTTCCAGATGATCTAGCTCAATTTTGGGGGTTGATTTAGGGATTTGGCAGGGGTGTCCCACCACTTAAAAGTTCTGGCATTAGTCATTTATTATTCCAGGGATTATGTTGGACATCTTGAAACAGGTTTCAAGTGGTTACTTTTCCAGATGACCTAGCTCAATTTTGGAGGTACCGTTAAGCAACCCCATGACCACACCCACCAGGTGTGACACGGCTGACCATCAGTTCCTTGTAAAGGAAGCCATAACACATGACGTGATGCCATTAGAAATTGGTTACCTTTTCCATCTAAATTGGACCCTCTAGTTGCTAGATTGCAACTAGCTTAGATACACGCAAGAAAACTTTCGTTTTTTATTATGTAACTGTTAAATATGCAACTACTGGGTCGTTGCCGGAGTTTGAACAGGAGTTGGATTATGAAATTTGAAAAGGATTTGGGCCTGCATTGAAAATTTTAGAGCAAGAGTGGAGTCTGAAAATGTGACTCCAGCCACCTCTGGTGTGCGGCTGTACTAACCATATCAAAGTTGAAAGAGACACAAAAATGATCCAACGCTTTCTTTGAAAAACCTGCACTCAGTGTTGTTTGAATTTTGTGGAAAATGATTAGTTATAACTACAAACTTCGATGCACCATGAAAATTATAGTAGAACTTCATAAGTTCATTTACATTACAGAATTGTAAAGGATTGGAAAGTTTACCAAAACTGGGTTATGGAAGTGTGTTGGAAATTTCAACAGCTTCAACACCACATTAGATTGATATAGTTAGTGCCATATCTTAAACAAAAAATTCAATATCGTCTGACATCTCCAAGCAGTGGTGCAGTGCCGGATTAAGCTAGCGCGGGGCCTGTAGCATATTAAACTCGCGGGGCCCCAACTTAAAAATACACTTGAACAAGTGAACAACTGTTAAATCATAAATTTTGTGGGCATCTATGTGACTACCTTTAGGTTAAGTACAAAAAACCTGGTCCTAATAGCAACTGGTGGAGATTATGGGCGACATATATTTTATACCAAAGACGTATATACGTATTTTATACCAAAGACGTATATCTCTTTATGAAGAAGGATTACATTACTGTACAGTGTACAGCTCATGAGTACAGTACAAACATGGGCGCAATTTGGTGGGGGACACGGGGGAAGTGTCCCCCCCATTTTTTAAACGGGGGGACATAATATACCATGTCCCCGCACATTTTTCTTTTAGGGTTTTATTTGGAGAGGTTTCAAAACTAAATGTGACGTTTGTCACGTTTTGTGTGAAGAGTTTTTCACGTTAGATGTTACACATAGCCATGTTGATGTTGAAAGAGTTTGGAGTGGTATCACGGATTCTGATATTTTTATAAATTTTTACTTCAAAAATGATTCTTAGCATTTTGCAAGTTTCTAGAGACCGCAAAAGATTGTTAACTGCCTCTATCCGACATTTATGCAGTGTGGTTTACTGTAAGGAAGGTCACTGTCTTGAAACAGTGAAGTTTAACGACTGCACACGGTAGAGACCACAGTAGCCTACAGCCGTGATTTGTTTCGTGAAAAAATGTTTGGCTAACGGTTTTACTGTAACGTTGGTTGTCACGTGTTCAGAAACAGACAGCCTAAAAGTTAAAGATGCAAGTGTATAATGGTAAAAAATAACATTTTCAGGCAAACCTCTGCGATGTTTTTTTCGAAGACCAACAGCAGTACTGTTGTGGAGACTTTGTTTTAGGATGGTCAGTTTTGCAAAAGACTGTCTTCAACCTCTAGTAAGCAGGATTTCCATCAAACCTTTAGAGAAGTAGGCTATTGACCTACAGTACCTATATATTGTCCTTAGCTCAAAACTTAATGACTTGACTAGGAATTAAAGGTAGCTTATACATTTAGCTTTATTTTTTGTATGTTACGACAAGGGTGACCAACAAATTCAAAAGATATTTGTACCAACAATGCAGCAATGTTTTCATCCAAGTGCGAAACATTTGCTTTGCATGTAGCCTACGCATGAGTGGCGGAACTACTTTCACAGTGGGCCAATGAGATACAAAGTAACTATACAGATAACAGAAAAATTCTTGCGCAAACAGGCACGACGCCATGTCTATTTCACTTATATTTTTTCACTTTAACTTTCCGCTGTCTAGAATAAAAATACATACCAAATGTAATCACTGCAAATAATACTCACTGCCAGTGTAATACAATGTGTCATATCACAGTTCTTTATTTTTGTGAAGCTTCAGAGCTTACAATTTAAACAAGCTGCTTCCCACCAGCACCACGATGAACAGAACAAAGACTCGTCTGTTTTCAGTGATATTCAGTTCATCAATAGGAATCTAAATGATTGCTTTACAAGGTTATTTAACAGCGTAGCAACGGTATGCCTTCACTTTTTGCATTATGACTCATAATACCAGCACGAATGTTTTTGCAACTTCTGCAAATCTTAGTTCGAAAAACTCACGTCTTTCGCGATATGAAGAAGACGCTTCTTAGCAATATAATTACAGTAGAGCCCTGTAATGATCGAACAACTTCGTTTGCTATGTGCCATCATCATGAATCTGGAAGTTTTTTAAGTTTGTTACTGTACACTATAAAATTCCCGTATTTACACTTTTCATGATCGCACCACTCTCGAAACTTCCTTCCGTTGTGACACTCCGAACCAAGTTTTTTTTTAATATGAATTCATCCCCATGGAAAGTATTTTTGCTGTCCTCTTCAAAGGAAAACATTAGCCTGCCAAACAGAAATTGACACCCATGGTGAATTTCTCGCTAAATCAAAATGCTTTAGATCATGTTTTCTTGAAAAAATCTTTTCGTTGACAGAAGGTTTGATTTTCAATGACGACCCGAATATTGAGCTAATACAATGCAAAAACATAGTCATTTTAAAAACTCTTAGTGAAACCTCACACCAGGCCCGTAACCAGCTTGGGACACCAGGGGGGCGAAGAGTTTTTCTGAGGGGGGCCCAAATATTTTGATCTATGTCGTATAGTTTTAAACTATGTCCACCACATTTTTCCAGGGGGGAGAAGTCCTCCTGTGACCCCCTTTTTATGGGCCTGCCTCACACATTAGTTTGTTTAATGGTAAACGTCTGTCTTGACTTTAATTAAGATGTTAGTCTGACGACGTATCCACATTTTGTGGCCTTTATCACAGACTGATGAAGTCAAAAAATGTTAAAATGTAGATCCAACATCATCCCTGATCTTGCTCTAAACGCAACCTAGCGGAACGTATTCAGCTTACCATTCAAATTACTATTTTGTCTAAAATTGCGTTTAGTATGTAACTTAACTGCAAGGTGAATCGGCCAAAACAAACTCTCACATTCAACCGATAAAGCGAAAAAGGACATAAACGTTCTGGAGCATACCACCGACAAAGATTTCTACGTCCATGATCATGGAGAATGTTAATGTCAAAAACTTTGTAAGAAAATCGGCTGTAATGGAAAAGACTCAAAGGGAAATATCGGATACATTTATTTTCCGACAAATCATGAACAGTATAGATCTTGGTCTGAGTGGGAGGAAGTACCTGACCTGACCCTTGGTGACGTCCGCAATCTTGACATTTTATGGCAACGAGATGTTCTGTTGCTCCAAACAGCGTTGCTACCGCAAACCGACATATATTTTTTCAACTACAGCTAAGAATTTGCAGAGACTGTTTTAATAAAAGTTGTATTTAGATCCATGTAAAATGCTATGTAGATCGTGTGTTTGATGTTTAGGTCAATGCCCAAAACAAATGCAAAGAAGAACAATTTATTGGATCGCTTGTGCCTTTAGTGTAGGTAGAGCCCTATCAACCGCCCTACATACCACCCAATTGGGGGGCACATTTTTACAGGGAGCCATAAATTCAGTCCCGTCGCCACGGGGGTACGTTTGTGAGCTTATACCCCCAAACAAATATTTAACCCTCCCAAATAGAAATATGAAACACTAGAAATCAGTGAAGTTTTTATTAATCCGTATTCTATATCCTGTAATTTATAGACAGAACAGTACCTTGTAGCGTCGTGATTAGGCCACAAATAACGTTGAATTCGTAACAGCAGTACAAGAGTGAACCTAGTCGAACGGGGAACTCTATTGCTGTTATGCCGAGCGTCGTCGGTTCGATTCTCACTTTAGTTGGGCGACGCAGCATTGTGGCTGCAACATATCAATCCGTGTTCTGTCCTGTAATTTATAGACAGAGCAGTACCTGTCGTTGTAAACCAGAATAACATCGCCTGAACGTTTTTGATACGTTTGTGAGGTAATAAACGTATTTGAGGCTTGAGCGTAAAGCGCCAGCATTCATTGCTTGTGGAGTGTTAAACGTAAAAGTAGTCTAACGGGACATGTATAGTTGTACACGTCCAGAAGTCAGACTATCACTTGATCAACGTAGTTTGTGTAGTAATTGATGTAAAATATGTATTATGGTTAGCCCAGGTAGTCGTCTAGTATTTTGTACTGCATAGAAGCCAGATACCTTCGGTGCTTACGATCAAAGTTACACATTAGCGCAGCTTGCTTTTCGGACAGCCAGATGGAGTTAATTGTATAGTTAGAACTTAGACGAGTTTATTTAGCAATCACTGCTAAGTTAGTGGATTACTGATGTTAACCATGTTGCGTCCACGTAGGCCTGAGTGTACGTTTGTTAACATATATAGCCTATCTGTGATACAAATGTTGCTTAATTAATTTAAACATATGCCATGCACCAGAAGATTAACAAGTCCAAGCATCAGAAAAGTTTTTGCATGCGTATTTCGGCCAGTAAAAAGTCCAATGCGCACGCTTTATAAGCACATTTCACTCAAGCTCATGGTAAAGTTTATCTATTCGCACTAAGGAAAGAAAATTTCATCCCGGCGAACTGCTGTGACCGGCCTCAGGTTTGCTCCTTCGGTAGCATTATTTTCATAACTGAACGATAAGCATGATTCGTATTTCCTACAGATATTTTTTACCATTTACATTTCATTACAACAGCTCTAAGTAATCGCCGTTAATGGCAATGATTAAATCCAATTTCTCTTGTTAAGCTCGTTCAAAAGTTTTAGTTGCAAACTAAGAGCCTGTTATGGGTATTTGCGGGAAAACGTTTAATAATTTTATAATTAATTCGCCCAAGTTGGAAATGCTGTGAATTAAATGTAAATTTTCAGAATGTCTAGCCCCCTGCACAAAAATGAAGTCCCCAAATTAAAGACTTTCTGGCGAAGGTTATGCCGAATTTGTGTTTGCAAGTCATGGAAAGAAACATAGTGAAATAAGAAACAATTAAAAACTAGGGTATTTTGTTGTGAAAGCCATTCCGCCTCGAGATGTGCCATAACGTCGAAAACATTTTTTAAGAAATCATTATTAGGAGTCCCCCTGTAAGCTTTTTTTGGGGGGGCTAGAGTTGGGCTGCTACGGCACTGAGTGTAGTTGTAAAATTTCAATGGACAAGGAGATGCGGAGTAAAACATGCGAACCTTCTTCGCTACACAGTACACCAGAGGTTCCCAAATGAAGCGTCATACTGCGATTACAAGGGCGTGGCAATCTTATATCCACCTTCATTACCCAGATCATAGGATTTAAAACAAAACATGCTCAAACCCAGTCGATGTACATGTAAACCAGTCTGCAGGCGGTCAAACGCATTGAGTGCACCCCGTTTAGATGTGTTATGCCACAACAACCACGCTAATTTCCTCAACTAAAAATCTGTAATATTTTTATGCATAGCGGCGCTTGATTTTATGCTTAGGATTATAGCGATAGGAGTTCATAAAAGATGAGAACCACTACATTACGCCATCATTTCGAATAAAGTTGTGGGCAACGTTAAGGTTGATAATGATATTGGTTTTTGCTCATACGGCATGAATCTCTTTTCTCGTTTAACTTTTTAGATGCCACTGCTTCTGACTGATCCTTGGAAAAAACATGCTCATTTCACGAAGGCCACAACAGCGATATCTGATGACAAAGTACAGAAAAACAGTGAAATGTCACACCAACCTTATCAAAATAAGCACTAACGTTGCCAACTTTTCTGTAATTGAAAAATTTCCGTAAAAAAGGCTTTTGAGACCGAAACTGGATGAAGGCCAATTCAAAAAAGGAAATTATCCGTGGCTAAAAACGTTTGTGTGATAAACACCTGTATACTCATTCATGACAAAGCCAAATTGTTCATAGTGAGCAAATTCTTCCTAGTGTTTAACAGAATATTTCAATTAATTACTTTAATTTAAAATGGTTTTGCTGGGTTGCAACTTCAGTTTGATCCTTACTTTTGTCAGCAGTGAGCTCTTTCGAAAATTGTACTTTTGGCACATGGGAAGGGTTTTACGAACAGCGTTCTCATTAAGAAATATCGTTTGCTCTCAGGGCGTTGACCGATCAATCTTGTTTGACGTCAAATAAGAACTGCCTTTTTCCTTGCCCTCTTTCCGTAACTAATGTTTGTCCACGAAATAATCTTTCTCGCCTACACGTATATAAAGTTAAACTGTTAACAATAAACGAAAGCACTCCACACGAAACTGCTGTTAAGAACCAGCGAACAATCCCAGGTAAGTTGCACGGATTACGTTTTCTCGAGTATGGATCGAGTTGAAAAATACTCCAGATGATATTCTTTGCTTTAGATAGAAGAGGACCTTGTTTTAGCTTGTTTTAGATAGATAGTATTTGCAGTTCATGAAAAACTAAAACCCCCACACTTTCTGTTTTGTTAAATACGTGTTGTACTTAGTCCTTTTTAACAGCAGGATAATATGCGCTGTAAATTGCTTATCAGCAATAAAGATTTTTTTAAATTTTGTGTTAAGCCTCAAAAGTATTCGTTTCTTGAAGTTCTCAAGCTTTTCTTGCGAAATGACGAGGCAGACAGAAAGAATCTTACACCAAACGGCAAGTAACACAATTAAACCCCGGAATAGCAAGCCATGCAAAGCAGAAACTTTCACTTCCAAGCATCGCCGTCAAATCATGGTGTGATCTAAAACTTACCAATCTGTATCGGTCGTTAAATGGCATTGAAATGCAATACCATCTTTATATAATGTGAAGCGCAATGTTTTAAAAAATGAACTTTCAGAGATATCGTTTTTTTCGCTTGGCAGTGGCCAACACTCAATAAGAGCACAGACGGGTGCTTGACCGCGAAAAATAGGTTGCAAAACGCAACTCAACGCATGTTATGCCACTGTTTCATTAGTCTTGTGATAAACACACGGTTTTGGGATTAGAATCGGGAGTTTTATGGATTTGAGTTTGCCTGATTTTCTTTATTTAGATTTTGCACGATTTGGTGCAAATTTTGTTATGTCGTATACATTGCTTATTTTACAAGCATGGTGATATTTGAAGCAACTTCGTCAAAGCCGTATAGTTGTTTTGAGCTTTGAAACTGTACAAATACGAAATAGCAAAAACGTATTTTATAAATACTTCTGTGCTTTTAGTGCAATCTGAAGTAAACTGCGAAACTACAATACATCTCTCATTTCTACTTCTGGTAATTTTGTGAAAAACTAGGTTTCGATTGAACCAAACCTTCTAATGATTAAAAATTATTTACTTGTTTTCTTTTTTCTGGGGTGTCTTGTATGCGGTGCTTACCTTTCCAGCGCAAAGTTTGATCTTTCGTCAAATTAATTGCCAAGTTGATACCATTTCAACTTCTTTTCAAAATTATTGTTTAGAAATTTTTTAAAAGTTAAGTTAGGTGCCTGAACAAAAAGAGAGAGTACGGAAATTTAAAAACAGCTGAAACAACAAAATGAATGTCACTCGTGGGACTTGTTAAAAAAATTCGGTACATGCAACAGTTAGTTACGTTGAATCAAGAGGCGACGCGAAATGATCTAGTGTGACTTAAGGTTTTGCTGTTATTAGGGATTAAATAATTTACTAAACTCCTTTAATAGTTGCTCATTGTTTTATGCGTGTAACTACGTGTAATTAGTTTTGTTTTTTGTCTTGACAGTTACAGCTTTTATTCATACTAGTAATTTATGTTGCTACACTGGAATTAGCATTTATGAAGCTAAACATGTCTGTTTACTAATTGCATTACTAAATAAAGAGAATTTCAAAAAATGCTTGTGATTATACAATCTGCCCTGGCACAAACGCCTTTGCTATCCCGTACTTGTATAAACGAAAAAGTTCTAACAGCTTCGGCAATGGACACCCTCTTTTTATCGCCAACTTTGGAGACGGCAATTGCCGGTAAGCCGAAGCCTAAGTTTCCCCTTCTTGCCGAGGCGGCTGACGTGAACGCTCTTGTCCAAGGAGCGTTACAGCAATTCACTCAGTGGATCGAGCACTCAACCTTCCAATGGAGAGGCAGACACTTTACCATTTCCGCCCCAGCCTCTAATATAGAAACTGACGAAAAAACTTTGATATGTTCGTTTTATCAATATTGAAAGAAATATTCTCCATGCTTTGCTGAAAACGAAATTGCCAATATAGAAAAATATTTTTATTGTAAATTTTCAAAATATAAAAATTTTGAGACTAATAAAACGTAGATTGAGATTGAGACTAATAAAACGTAACGACCAATGAAAATAGATTGAGACTAATAAAACGTAGCGACCAATGAAACACACAGTGAAAATATGATGAAAAAATTCAAAATACCTAGCACCATCTTCAGTGCGACGAAAAGTAATTTGTTTTCAACTTTGTGCCTCACTCTTCACGCCGTTGATAATGGCAGATAAGACTGAAAATTTTAAATCCTGTCTGTGACGTCTGTTGCACTTCCCGTTATTTTTATTGGTAGCTTTTCACTACTTCTACTTTTCGTGTAGCTGTGTTAAGGCTGGTGTGAAATTTCCAACATAACAGATGTTTGAAACCAAAGCAGGAAAGGAAGTGCTGTGTTTGAATTAACAGCAGCACGCAAGGAAATTTCTAGCACTATAGTTTTAAACTTTTGCAAGACGTTCGTTTTTGAAATGCGCCAGGTAAATATTAAGAGTTCACCACATTTGTCCAATTCAGATAATAAATTCAATTGGTTTATCGTATGTGGTGCAGATTTGGCGCTGTTCTGACAAAAACTAGACAACAATTTTCTGTGACATAAAGCAGTACAAAGAACTTGCCGCAGCTACCAAACCGCGTTCTGCCGATGTTTTTACCCAGACTGCCCAGCCATTCTCGACAAGCAGGGCAAATTAGTAGCCCGATTCATTCCAGGCTCTGATAACTTTCTGTATATACTAACTTCGCCTTCAAGCATAACTAGTCCGCCTATTTAAAGGAAAAACAAGCCAACAACTTTTAAGTGTGTGGTTTAGCACATTAGTTTCTGCTTCATGAAAGAAGTGCGCTTATTTTTACAGTGGTACGCAAATCAGTTTTGGTCAACAACATAATTTTTATTTATGGAAACAAAAACTTTGAATTGATTTCATAAATAAAATAAATTAACCAATTTCTGCTGAACACAGTTGTAAATAAAACCATTTGCCAACCAAAACTCTACCGCTTCAGCCAAATCTTTGCTTTTCTGTTTTCTGGCAATAGGAATACTTTACAAGTGTGCAAATATAACTCACTTCGATGTAGATAATGTGGGTTTGCACCGGTTCTCACCTATTCTTGAAATTTGATACCCCCTGCGAATATTTTGTTATTCACCTTATAAATGCCCGAGATTCTCTTGCTACTATTTTTTAATTTTATCGCTAAATAAAGTTTGACATAGAAAAAACACATTTATAGCACACAAAGCAAAACACTTTGTTTTTTACGAAAGTAAAGAACAAATAATTGAACCTCGTACACTGCGCTTGTCTTGTTCAAGCTGTGGTTGCGTTTTGTTTACATACCTTCAACGAAAAAACGCTCGACTCACTTTTTTATTTTACAGAAGCGAATCGTGCCATTTTGACCAAGCAGAAGTATGAGGGCTTTCTGTGCCATTCTGCTGCTAGTTACTGCTGTGGCAGCTGCCCCACTTACAGGTATGTTTTGTTGCAATTTCCTGGAAGTATTGCGTTACATTTATCAGTCAGTTAACCCTGAATACTGCGTAACATCAGTTTTAGCTATAGATAAAACTATCTCTATAAGGGTAACCTGAGGTCTTCAACCATGCAAGGCAATCAGTCTTGGTTTGAGGAACCGGTAGGCAGGTGGAAAATATACCTCCACACTTTAGCAACTCTTAAACCTTGCTCCACCGACAAGGGCACACTTTTCCATGGCATTCTCTATTTGGAATGCGAAACGTTGTCTACTGATAACTTGGCAACTTTGTGATCATAGCCAAAAGGATCTTTGCCTCTCATAAAGGTTATGCCTTGCACAGTGCATACTTTATGCTGCAACAAGGTGATCTTTCAAAAATGCACATACCCTACGAATGAATACACCCATGTACATAAACCTTGCCGTAAAGTGCACACGATTTTGCCAAACATATGTTTCCAACATGACAGGGACCGAGCTTGAGAGTTTGTTAAAGAACTTTGGGGTGGACAAACTTTATTGTTAGCGTTTCGATGACGTCACCATGTTAACTCAACCATAGTACGACCTTTTTGTAAAATTGGCAAAAAATGAGGAGCACATAATGAAATTGATACATTTTGGTGACCATGTCCCCTTATGGCTACGCCCATGGTGGTGGTACAGCAACTAGTAGTGTATACAAGTATACAGTGGTGCTATATCTAGATATCTAGCACTTAGCACTGCATTTAATATGAAAACACATTAATTCTGCGAGTTAAATAGACACAATTATGCTCAAAATTGTGATAATCAATTCAAATTTGGTCAGTTCCAATATGTAAAATGTACTGCTGCTAATAATCACCACGTAGATCACATCAAAAACAAACCATAAGATCCTTGCAACAAGCAAGTTTCAACATTTAATATTCCTAATACTTTTTGTTTTTAAAGCAACATACAGTAAATGTGCATGTTTCTGGCGTTTTCTTCTGAACAATTGTGTTCAGATTTAAGCCGATAAATAAAAAGTCTGCTTTCATTGAACTGACAAGTTTTGATAGTGACGTTCCAAGCTTTTACTTTGGATCAATGCCATCATTTACTCATAAACCTTTCTTGCAAAAGCGCTAGTAAATCAATGCCCAATATTGCACTTGAGCAAGAAGTCATCGCGGCCGCCATTACGATTTCGCTTGTTATACTTATTTATACGCTTCTGATGTACACCAACACAGCACGTTCAACCGAAGCCGATCAGCGCGACGTTGCTGTGAGGCATTGACATCCGAAAACCGTCTACAAAACTTTCGCCCATATGAGAAGTTGATCCCGTTGTCATCTAATTTTTGAGCGATTAATTCACGTATGTAATTCATAATCGCAAACGCTAGAGTCTTTCAACACGTTCGAAAAATGTTTGGATTTTTGATAATCCGTCTGATCTTTAGGCTGTGTCAGGGGCGTAACGAGGGGGGACAAGGGGAGCACAATTCCCCGGGCGCTGAATGACTGCGAGGGGCGCCGGAAAGTCCCAACAATGTCAGAAGTATTTTCTTTAATACAGCACATTTGCTTCCAAAAGACCACAGGTTCGAACATGGGGTTGCCAAACTTGCTTCTCGCCCCAGGCGCCATCTAACCTCGTTACGCCCCTGAGCTATGTTTAACCTATTCCGTAAAACCTTTGTAGTTACGTTAAACTTACTTCGTTTAAATTGTTTGATGAGACTTTCCTAAATTTAATTGACTTCATTGAAATATAAGCAGGAATTAAACTGTAAACACAATCGTAACCCCAGCATTACAAAACTTATTGACCACACTCAGCTGCATGTAAAGATAGCTTAGCATTGCACGTAACTAAATTTGCACAAATGACGGGCGTCTTGAAAATACAATAACTTATCTGCGGAATTTTAAGTCCTAATTGGAAAGAATTCAAATTTAGTTTCAATTTAGTCACATGCTCTTTGCCAACAAGAGAGATTGCAAGCTCAGGGATGGATATTAGGGAAGGATATCGAGGGAGTCGCCCCGGGCCCCTTTTTTCCCCCATGAGAGCTTTGCATCATTGTTTAGTTAAAAAAGTTATGTACCACTCTAGAGCCCCATTCAAAGAAGCTCTGAAGCAAGTGTCATAGGAGGCAGATTTCAATTGTGTAGCTGCAAAACTTTACAAATTTCTGTTGTATCTTATATTCTTGAATTTAGTTCATAAATTGAAATGTGAAACAAATTTAACTCTTTTATCCACGTAATCCCACATCTACCTTTCGCAATGGCGTTGTTTTGGTGTCGCTTTCTGAGAGCTTGCCCCTAAATTTTGATATCCACCCCTGTGCAAGTTAGCTCAGCATCTGTAAGTAATGGCAGTGTCAATTCCCTCAGCACTTGCAAAATAAAAAGCATCTTGCTACTTACATTAGATTTTGTTGCTGACTCGTCTCGTTTCAGTTAAATGATTTCAAATAAGTTACTCTAGGACAGGGGTTCCCAAACTTTCTCTGGCCATGTACCCCTTCAGCATATCGATAGAGGTGCATGTATCCCTGAACATGGGTGCCGGAAGGATTTTTTTCCAAGGAGGGGCTAGTAGATTTTCCAGGGGTAGGTCAACAATATTTTTGCAAGGGGGCCATAAGTGGCAAAATTAAATTTTCACCACTTGAAACTAAGGAAACAACGTTTTTTGCAAACATGTTTAGCTTTTTTTTGAATATAACAAAAATACATTTAGCAATGAGCGTATAATGATTTTTTAAAATAATATTCACTGATTTTTATGTTAATCTTTGAACCAGAAACGAAGCCCGTAGAGCACAAGCACACACTATCTGCACAACACAGATTGATAATATAAGACACAGAACGTTTTGTAACGGCGTTGGTGGTAGGGCCACAGGAGT
>Ga0210059_1002739_pt1 | contig 27815 bp, 17 predicted proteins | sample Ectturendosymbi2_FD_188042 | JGI IMG/M metagenome (GOLD analysis project Ga0210059, IMG submission 188042) | Ecteinascidia turbinata endosymbiont from Florida, USA - Sample 2 (SPAdes) (version 2) | ecosystem: Host-associated > Tunicates > Ascidians > Unclassified | place: Key West, Florida...
ACATAAAAGAGAAATAATTATACAAGTTCCAATCATGAAAGAGCAGATTGCCATTTGTAATAGTTAGCAACAGTTTGAATGTTATAGCCTAAAAACAACAAAAAATCGATAATTGGTCATTTAATTAATACCTTTTGAACCAGAAAAGCTAGACAGCCAATCAAAGGCTTAAAAGACTCGGATTGTAACCTAGTTTCCAATAAAAACTTGAGCCAAAAAGTTCCCTCTAGCAATTGGTGCCCAGGGTGAAGTAACCTGGGGCAAAATGGCCTAAAGCCTACCCCAGCACCCCACTTATGACGTCTTTGAAGTCTAAAACTTCTCAATTTATTAAATGCAAACTAGAAGGCTTGTCACATCTTTTAAGGGTTTGAACAGCTCTTTTGCTCAATCATGTGGTGAGTTATGGAGTTACAAAGTGGCATGAAAATAGTGGCTAATGCGAGATTTCGTAGTATGAACATATCGTACACTGGCAGCGAATGTGTTAAATCAAGCCCAACTGATATTTATGACTGTCGAATTTCAATAGTGTAGGTGAGGCACGAAACATGAGTTCAAAAAGAAAAAAACAACAAAACAAGGAAACAAAAATTGTGCTCAGTTTAAGCTCAACACTAAAAAACATCTTACAAATCACTTATATATCTCACGTAAGAGTCAATAGCAGCAAGCAATCGTAATTTCACTGGATAAGAAAACATGTGTAATGGTAATGTTGTAATTGTTTTTGAAATGCAACCCTACGCAACAGATCTATATATTGCAACATCTTTTTACCATAATCAGTTCTAACATGTTTATGATGAAAATTTCCTGAAACTTGTTTTGTATTAGCATTTATACTTATACCAAGTTTTTTTTAAGGAAACTTAGGGACCCGACTTATCTGATTCTAGGGACCCAGTTTTCTTTGATTCTGGGGACCTGATAATGATTTTCTCTGATTCTAGGGACCTGAATCGGGTCCCTAAAACACCTTTAAAAACCCTGCTTATACATAAGCCAGGTTTTTTTTAAGGTGTTTTAGATTCGGGTCCCTATAATTGAAAATCGGGTCCTGGCATGTCCATACCAGGTACCTAAGATTTTCATTATAAAAAAAAAAAACTGTCAAAAACTATTCCACATTAAGTTGGTACAAATCAGAAACATGGAGAATTTTAAGTAATTTAGAAATATTGTTTGCACTTGATCTTCTATTGCTAAAAGTCACATATTTCAAAATTCAGTTTTGTAGCACTTGCACTGGTTGGATAGCAGTATTACAGGCTTGACCCCAATCAATTATGCAGTATTATAAATGTGAATGGAAGAGACAAAAATAGATTAAACGCAAAATTTTCATATAAGCAAAATGTCTAAGTGTATACACTATGCTGCAGGCTTGAAGGTTTTCCACAGAGGCTACTGATTTGTGGTTTCCCTGAAAGTTTATTATCAATTATGATACCAAGATACTTACCGTCAGTTTGCTATATTCTCACACCATTCATACGAATTCTAAACTTACAGTTTGAAGAACATCATAAAAGTCATGTTATCAGTTTATTTGATTTACTTTTCCTTTCTTGCTGGTAATGCTTTGATTGTAAATTTTTATTTTGTCTGTTCACTTAAGGTATTTTGTTTCGCTCTGTCTCTCTGCAGGTATCCATTGACAATCTGTTATTGTACAAGTTAATGGCACTTGACATACTTTGACTTGCTTTCGTTAGCTGTCTAATGAAATGAAGTCAGTGGAAACTGTTAAGTTAATATTTCTTGGCTATGATAGACCTTCAACAAGGCAACTAGTAGGTTTAGGGATGGTGACATATTGCATGTGGTAGTCAACAGAAAAACAATTGCTATAATATGAAGTATATAGATCCTGATTTTAAAACTCAAATAATGGGTAAAGGTGCCAAACTGGATCACTCTTTTAAAGTAAGCATTATGCAAGGTATGTTGAACCTCAATCAGCTTGGATTATTTATGTGATTTTTATGATCATTTTCACTCTTCATTAGCATGCAGTTTTGATTGTAATAAGATGGTTGTTGTGTGTGACTGCAACGTTGCTAAATGAAACAGTTGTGTAATTAGAAACTTTTTCTGATATCAAGCCTAGAAAAGTTCATAAAAACTGCTTTAGATTCACCATATTTTTAGTTATTTTCGTGCTAGGAGTATGTGTGCATTTTAAAATTTAGACTCCATTTCTTTCCCAAACATGTGGTATAATAATAATGTGATGTCTTTTTCAAAGTTCTCATGTAGTAGCATTTATTGGTATTCTCATCTTTTCAAGAAATAGAGATGTTTCTAGAAACAGACCCTGCAAAATTGAATTAACCGAGAAGCAACTCATGCGCAATTTGTAATTGATTCCCTTTTAATAGCAATTTTAATTTTGTTCAAAACACCATTTGTACTATTTGCATTAGTAATAATGTGCCTTTTCTTTATGAATGGTGGAAGTAATTGATGGTTGAACAATTTCCTGTATATGGAATATTGCAGTGGTTTGATCCTTCCAATAAATCTGATACTACATTTTTTAGCAGTTTGTGAGGGACTTTGAATACCTCAGTTTCATGGCAAAACAATTTTATTAAAGGTTTTAAAAGTAGAAACTACAGGAATATGTTAAGATTATGTATCGAAGTTTCCAAAAATAAATTTTGAAGTTGTTAATTTGTTTATGGTCTTTACGGATGTTGTTACTATAAAGCAAAAACTGCTTCGTTCTGGGTTATTGTTAGTTTTGTGCTGATGTATTTTTCGTGAAAGGCAGTTCCTAATCGTTAATAATATGATACTACGCGTCATACACGTCCTGGTGCAAATTACAAAATGCAAGTAGCCTCAACACATTGTCCAGTAGTATAAACAGGTAAATTGCAAAATAATACCATTGATGCTTGCAGATGCCCCACACCCATCAGTTAAATTATTTGTTAGTCGAAGGAAATCATTCTAACAAAAACTTAGCTTTTTCAATCGTAACTGACTTAAATTTAAGTTTTACATTGAATTTACAGGGTGGTGATAGCTCATTCTGAGATAATCTGGCAAGACTAAGGCATGTATCATGATTTTGTCATGAGCTACTGGTTTTGTGTTATGCATAACTGCACATTGATCAAAGCCATTATGTTTAACAGTGCTTGCTCTAGCTCAGGAAACAACAAGACAATTGTTTGTTGTATTGTGCACAAGTGCAGCTTATCACTAGAGATCGACCGATATGGCTTTTTTGGGGGCCGATGCCAGTACCGGCCATTCATGGACCGATAACCAATATCCAAAATTTTTAAATCTTGTTTTCTGCTTCATTATCAAAAATATTATGTATTCTATGCCTTACTTTTTTTCAAAAACATCAAAACTCAGGAATTAAAAATTTCAAATTATAGCAATTTCAATATTTTGCTATAATTTTTAATTAATCTGATTAAAGATGATGCTTTTGTTTCGGCTGGTATGGCCGACACAGCCTCCATGAATTATCTTGTCTGCTTGTTTATGAAAATGCACCTGCTAGTGTTGTTGCAAGATAACTGTCTTGACTTGCTTCGTTGTGTTTTCTTGCGCAAGTTGTCTGGATGCGTGAGGAATATAACAGTGTTTTGCCAACACCTACTGAGGCTGATAAAATCAGCTGTTTTAGTCAATACCAATATATCCGCAAAACCCAAATATCGGTCTATCTCTACTTAGCACCAGCCAATTATGAAGCAATGCTTCACTAAATTTGAGTGATTTCATTATGTAATGAAAGTACATATTGCACTTGGTTCCTCCTTTGTCACTTGCTGCTAAAACTAATTCATTTGCATCTTCAAAAAGTTTTTTTGAGACAGTTCTTACATTACATGCTGTAACACTTCTGTTACTGGATGATCTATCCAGAAAAAACTCAGACGTTTACTGGGCAGTTGGTCATAGTCACATCAGCTGGTTTTAAAATTTCCAGACACGTCAAAGGTAGCAACCATGATGTTGCACTCGTGGCCACAGCAAACGTGTTAAGTTGTCAGGAACATCAAATGCAACTGAAGTCACATCAATCAAGTTTGCACTTGCTGTGATCAAAATGTTGATCCATGTAGCCTCATAACTGTTATTACCTTCACCAAACCCAACAAACAGGTGACACAATAATGGAAGTGTCAATGGAACAAAAAATTGGAAAGTGTCAACCTTTCAGATTTTGATGGAATTGGGTTCATGTGAAAAAGCCTCAGAACTAAGGTTGAACAAAAAGTATTGGAGCAAACTGAATTGGGAATTTTAAAAATTGCAGACATTTTCTTTTTAGTTTGAAATTTTAGTGATGCTTTCAGTGATTTTTGCTTTGTACACTTTCCTGCTCCAGATAAATGTAAATTTTTTTAATTCCATATTCTCTGGGATGCTGTTCAAATTCACAATTACTTACGGAAGCATGCCTTCAAAAAGAAATAAGTTTGTGTTATTTTTTTCTGCAGTTGCTGATGTGTTATACACCTCACCATTCATTATACCAAATCTACCAAACTCTTTGTTTAAGAAAATTTAGTCTGCAGAGCGTTCAACATTTATTTTTAAAATGTTCCCTAGACATTGGCTACCCACCTCCAGAAAGCAATTGGTTTTACACATTGCTCTGTGAGTCATAATGATAGCATTGTTTGTAGTGTTGCCCAACCTTTGGTGTCAGATAGTTTAGTATTCCAGTGATAGCAATTAGTTGGGAAAGACTTATTTTCAAGTTGTTTGTTTGTCATCACTTGTGTTCTGATTTATATTCATTTTAGTTTTCAGTTTGTTTGCATTCTTTGCTTTTGTTTCAGCGTTTCCACCAGTGCCTACTGCTTGCAGACTGTAGGACTGAAGATTGTAGTGTTACATGAAATCGATTTCCTATTTTTAAAAATTTGCTGGTAGATTCAAACCTCCACCTTTGTGGAAACTAGTTACTTGAACAATTAACACCATGATGAATACACTAACTGCAAATATATACAGCATTTCATAGTCAAGAATTGCAGTTTGTAAACTGTTGATACTGATCATTATTGCAGGTAGCTGATAAGAAACAACTCATCTGTAGAATATTTGGCAAAAAAGGAAAAAGTTGTAACAAAAATTGCAACTTCAACTTGCAATCATTTTTCTTTTACATGTACATTTTGGGACAAGCTGACATGATGTTTATAGCCTGGCATTGTTCGAACTAGCTGAAGAAAGTATTCATCACCAAGATAAAACTTCTGAATGTGGTCGTTAAATTCTTCTGAGAGCACTTGGTTCCTCTTTTGTCACAAAAATGAAAGCATTTTATTTTGTTCCAGGTTCCTGAATTACAACAGTTTTCCAGTAGTTCCTGGAAATGTTTTCTCATCACTTCCATCACTGAAGAGACTGTAAGTTAATGTGCAATGCACTTAACACTGTGGCATCCGGCCGCTTTTGGGGATTTCCGAGTAAAAAACACCGAAATGCACGTGGCTTTGTGTGAGAATTTCTCCAGTCCGGTCAGCGCTACCGACCTGGTCAAAGTCTCAAAAGATGCGGCAAGTCTAGTAGCTTGCACTCGAAAAAGAATTTTTTGGTTGGGGGGTGCGGATTTTTTGTGAGTGACATCATAAGTGGAGGTCTTTTAGGCCACCTTGGCCCACTTCACCTGGCCCTGGGCGCCAATTGTTAGATGGTAGCATTTCGCTGAAGTTTTTATTGGAAACTAGACTACAATCCAAGTCTTTTTTTGATACTTTGGATGACTTGCTGGGGTTTCGGGTTCAAAAGTAATGATCTAAAGTAATAAAAATATTTAGCTAATTAGATAATTAATTCACTTGTTTATTTTAGATCATAACTTTTCACCCAGAAACACTAGAAAGTCGATCAAAGACTTAAAAGACTCGGACTCGAGCCTATATTTCCAATAAAAACTTCAGCGAAACACCTTCGCCTAGTGGTTGAGCCCTAGGCCAGGCAACATGAGCGAAAATGGCCCCAAAACTACTTCACTTATGACATCACTCACAAAAAATCCGCAACCCACAACCAAAAAATGTTTTTTCAAGTGCAGACTAGAAGACTGGTTGATCCATTTGAGCCCCTGAACAGCTCTCTAGCGCAAACGGCGGAGGAGCTATGGTGTTGGTAAGCCAACTGAAAACTGCTGGTTTTAGGCCGAAATCTTGGTATGAATATATCGTACGCCGGCTCTCAAAGTGTTAACAGCCAACTGTAGCTTGTGTAATTGATTCATAATAAGCAATTTGTGGGACTTGTACACACTTACAAAATTTTTTCATTTGGCATTCCCAACAGTCAGTGTTGATAATTGTGTCGTTATAAAAAAAAAAACAACATGCAAGGTCATTTCTGAAGTGTTTTTGTTACGGAACTACTTTACATGACTGCTTCTAACCACATGATTGCTTCTAGCTCTTCACATTGGGTAGTGAAAGCTGCAGTGTAACTGAAATAACATTTCAATTTTGTAATGCCTATGAACTTTCTTATCAATCTTGAACAATTCATGTACCTTATTAAAGAAACTTGTGGTCATGTTGCTTAGGCCATTATGCAACTACCATGTTAAAGCAGGCATCAAGAGTGATGTCATGCACCTCAAGTCTTTTGATGCGAATAATCCAGAATGAATATATTTGTTATCTTTTATTGTAGTCAGGCTGTAAGATTGTGTCTGCTGCAACAGATAAACTCCCCACCTTGCAGTGGGAAGTGACATTAACCATTTGGCCTTGCAGCACATTGAGGAGCAGATTTTGCAATCACTTGAGGATGGGTGATTCAGACAGCATAGTGTAAAGCATACGAAAGTCCTTACCATGTTTACAGTATCATAAGGAGATAGTTGATGTGGTAGAATGGTAAAACGTTGGTTTGATCTTGTCTGTGCTTGTGAATTCTCAAAACCTACGAGTACTTCTTGATGTTGGTGCATTGGAAAGTCACAAATGGCCTGATATTAGCAAATAATAGATTGACGAAATCATGATTGTGGATTACAATTTTCCTCAATGACATCAAAATGTGACAAAATAATATGCTGTTCAAGGGTCACTTTGATCCATTTGTACTGCAAGCAAGTTCCCTACTGTTCTGTTCCATTCATGCTACTGAACAGTTGATTTGTAGTTCAAACTCTTCTATCCTTATATGCATTTGTATGTATGGCTGCACACTATGCAGCTGTTTGTTATCTACAGCACGATTTTATTTTTTTGCAGACCTTTTTACGATTGTTTGGACTTCTTTCTGGTTTTGTTTCAGGGATTTGACTTCAGATTATTTGATATGTAATTGCTTGATGATTGACTTCATTAGCTGGCACCGCTCAAACAAGTCTTCACGTGTAAAATTGATTGGGTCCTGTACTTACCCTGAGATGCTTTGTGGAACAAATCTAAGGAAGCTTAAGACATCAAGATTGTCATGCAGTGGTAAGTTTTGTCTTTATGTCAGTGCTGCTTTAGTATCCATATTAAGACAGACCGATATATCGGCCTGGCTGATATTTGGGTTTTACTGATATATCAGTATTGGCCAAAACAGCTGATAAAATCGGCCATCAGGCCATCAGTATAGGTGTCAACAAAACGCTGCTATATTCCACATGCATGCAGACAACTTGCGCAATAAAGTACAACGAACCAAGTCAAGACAGTTATCTTGCAGTAACACTAAGGTGCGTTTTCATAAACAAGCGGACAAAGATAAACCATTGAGCACACGTCAGCTGTCGCAGCCAAAACAAAAGCATCATCATATAATCAGATTAATTAAAAATCATAGCAAAATATTGAAATTGCTGCAATTCGGAAAATTTTAGCTCATAAATCCTGATTTTTTACGTTTTTTGAAAAAAGGCAAGGCATAGAATACATTATAATTTTGATAATGAAACAGAAAACAATATTTAAAAATTTTGGTAATATCAGGTATCAGTCCAGGAATGGCTGATACATCGGCATTGGCCCCATATCGGTCGATCTCTAATCTAAATTCCACATGCTGTCAAGTGTGAATTTTCAAATGCACGTGGTTAACATCAGACCGTAAGTTTTGCTGCAGAAACACAACTTCAGTAATACATTTGCATGGTAAAGAAACAGATGTTCAAAATGCAGTTGGAGTATTTGTAACAAAATGCAGTTGGAGTTTTGTAAAATTCATATGTTTAATGAAGATGTCAAAGTTTTGCTGAGAAAACATCTACAGAAAGTTGTGCTGCTTGGTTGACTGAGCAAAATGTGGTCGTTTGAAAAGTGTCAATTTCCTGAAATTTACTTTGTTGGAAACCCACAACATAATCAACATGCTATTGTGTGCAAAAAGTGACATGCTTGTTTTATCTGGTTTTTATTGCCTTATTAAATTGTTTGGTGCTTTCTGTTACTTTCCAAAATTGTGAAACAAAGTGGTAACCTGAGTCTGACTATTTTGATATGGCTGCTGAGACAAAAGTTGTGCTACTGTAGAATTTTGTTGCAATACATGTTACCAACTGATATTTGGTCTGAAAACACAATTTGTATGAGAACTGTTTCATGCTGGAGATACTGAGGTTGAACTACATATACTGATGGTTGTATCCAAAACTCCTAAAAAGGTTATTTTGAATATGGCCTAATTTTTAGAAGTGTCAGCTGTGTAAGGTAACTTCCAGCCCTGAAGTTGGACTTTCAAACGTGCAGTGCAGATTAATGAGAAAATGTATTTATCCTGGTTTTACAAAAATTCAATAAAGTTATGTTAAGAAGAACTGAATGTTCAACCGAAACTGCTTTGTGACATATGCTATAGCAAACTTAATGTGTTGTCAGGGCCAGAATTTGCAAGTTCCCAGTTTCCATCACAATCATTGTTCTAAATGTGCGTTTCATCTCTGCGGGGGCCTGGCACTAGCAACCTTAATAAGATCTCACAATGCCTTGCAGTTTTCAGCAACCTTGGTTACCTCCACATCCCGACTCAAACTAGTCATGTTAGTGATGTACCTCCTAGTATAGCACAGAAGTTACTCTGTTGTCATGCGTACATGTCCAGCAGCAGAATCGGCACACCGGTAGTCAATCTTTCCTTGGGAATTCTGCTCACAAGCTGGCTGAAACATCATAGCTGAGATCTCTTCTCACGAGAGCAGACATCTGCCAACGTCACTCAGCGTGTTCTATTGCACCGTGATTTCTTCGTACAAATTGCATCATCTCTGCCGCAGGTGTTTCCGGGCAATAAACAAAAGAAAGTTTAGCGAGAGCTTTGCGTTTGATAGCTCACGTTGTCTGACCACGTGACATTGAAGATCACGCATGGCTGCGTTTGCTTCACCAATCCATGCATCAATCTCATGGTTCTGCAATTTGTCACTGTCACTCCAAGATACTTGAACTTCTCTATTGTTTCACTATTCACACGCCATGCGATACAAGATCGGTGTAACAAAAGCTGTGATACCTCGTTTTTTAAAGTCTACGGAGTTTTTCGCTCTTCTACTTTCCACAGCGACATACTGATCGTTCCAGAGCAACACTCCACGCGTTTAATGCAACCTTTCCCGATCCCACTCCTTTGAACTCTTTTGATTTGATGCTTTTGGTGCCCAGTAGCAAGTGATCATCAACGTTATATTCCTGTAAAACTTTCTGAAGTTAATCTCGAGCAACCTGGTCATACGCGTTTCAAGGCCAATGATAAGGATCGCCATAGTAACAGAGTGAAACTTGGAAGTCATGCAGAGTAACATAAGAAACAGTGCAACAATCAAGGATTTGAATGAAATTCTACTGGGCTTTGACAAGGAAATAAATGTTTCCCTCGTCAGCAACGATTGAAAATTTCGCGAATCCATAAAGATGTCCTTACCATTGATAAAGAAAGCATTGCTTTGTTCGTCGATGTACTTGGCAGAATGCATCTTCTTGAGCAGAGATGCTTTATGGTCTGTTCTGTGGAACGCTGGATTTACTTTCCGTGAGGTTGCGATAAACTTGCAACTGCTTTAAAGACTGAAAGGCAGCTGTTCTAAAGACCAAAAGCACCACCTTTATGTGCAATGCTTATTGTTTTTACTGTATTGCAGTGATCGTGATTTTATTTACAGATAGAAGCTTCATTCATTTAAGCTTTTCACCTGAAGTTCGCGCAGAATTGTAAACTAGGGTGTTGCACGTACGAGGAAGATGTTTATATCGGTGAGAGTGGTTTTTATGTGTCGCCAAATGTAAGTAAACAAGTAAGTTGCAGCCGATGTCCTCAGATCAATGGTATAAAGCTTCAAATAACAGATCGGAAAAATATTGCAGCATGTTCAAAGTGCTTTTCTCACCACGTGCTTCTTGAACTGTGTTTACTTTCGTTATAATTTGCGTTTCAGATATTTTACACAATCTGCCTTTTTTCCAAATCCAACCAGCTAAACGCCAAGTTGTGTTTGAGGGTGACTCTATTCCATTGCATTGCGAAGGAACAGACTTAAGTCAATCAGAGGTGGGATTTTATCTGAAGTTGCTTGATTTGTGTGATGCCTAACTGCAACGGCGTTGCGAATGTCAGTGACACGAAGGATTAATAAGATTTAGCTGACCGGCTATATGTGCTTTGTTTTGGGATGGTTGCGAAAATGTGGGCTCCGACTTACTGTGGCTTTTGTAACCAAGTTTTGATGGTGATTATGTGAAACTGCTTGTTATAGCATCGGGTGTTGGAGATGAACCCGATTAAATTTATATTTCATTGAATTTGCGATACTAATGAGGCAACCGTCTGATCAGATGCTCAACAAGATTTGCCATGAGGAAGCATCAAGTGATATTGAATCGTGCGTAGATAGGTTGTCTGTATTTTTTCAGAGCACAGCCCGTAACAAAACGTTGGTAATAAAAAGGTATTTATCAATGGCACAACGTCACAAAGGCCTTAATCACAAATGACAAAATCCTGTTACAATAAAAGCGATAGTAAGGAAGTCTGGTGAAAATTTGACGCCATCGAAGAATAGGTAGCTCGTTATAACTCTGTGCTACTGCCATCTCCGTTACGAGCACCCACCGAAGTTTCATTGAAGAGACGGTGCATCGAACACTGGTTAACTTTTTGGAAACTATTGTTTCTGCCCTGTGGTGGAATTTTCTTTCGTAAGTACTACTAACACACCTTTCTGGAGTTACTGACTATATAGAAAATAAACGTGCCCAAAATATTCACTGGTAAAACTCTGCTCACTTTGCGTGTCTCTTGATTGGTTGCAGAGCCAGTGATAATGTCCTGTTTGAAAGAACTCGCTTCTCTACGTACTTGACGACAGGGTTTGTTTGAAGCTGATCGTTGAAATAATTAGAAACCATAGACAATATATTCTCAGCCATTGTGAAGACGTGACCGGCAGTTGAAGCCGCACAACTTCTGTCAACGCCGGCCATTCGAGCTGGTTTCAAACCGAGCCGTTGGGCGTGTCGTTGTTTTGGGAAATAAATAAATACAAACCTCACAGAGGCATGATCACCCAATAGTTTGCTCCTGGTTGCAATTTAAACAATTTATATGTTTAAAACCATTAAAAGGTGATAAATACTCATAAAATTATGTCGTAAGGTGCGCCCATCTAGCCGAGTGATTAATATCCTAAGCTTAAATGTTGGTCTTGACCGAGAAAACGTGTGGCCCTGGCAGGAAGAGAGCTTTGCATTCATTTTACTGTCGCCTGCGCTTTGTGAAGATCGTGTGGAATCATGACGAGATGAAGGTCGGGGCCGAGGAGACTGTCTTCCCGGAAACTTCCCGGTCTGTGCACAGGACTACCATCTCAAGCCATGTCTTTCTTAAAGATATCAAAGAGAAACATTCAGGTTTAAGATTTTTGTTGTGACATCTGGATATGTTTGGAAATGCCATGTTACGTCGTCACTTCCGTTCGTGTTTTACAGCTCTTGATTGCTGAGGCAAAACAACTCACATGAGTAATACCAACAACCTCGGTGCAGTGCATTTCCACTTGATACATACGCCGTAACAGAGCATTAACATACATACGCCGTAACAGAGCGTTAAAATACATACGCCGTAACAGAGCACCAACATACGTCGTAACAGAGCACAACATACATACGCCATAACAGAGCATTAACATACATACGCCGTAACAGAACATGAACAGTCTGTTCCTTGTTCCTTCTTTGATGATTGCGTGCAGCAGGGTTCACCTTTTCCGAGTTAGACGATCCATGGAAAATTAAAACCTGCCACTGCGTCAATAAAGGTTAAAAACATCAGAAAGATATGCGAACTAGCGGACCTGTTGACTTCCTTCACAGGTGCATGGAACTGCTCTATATCCTCAAACGTGTCTCACGTGTTCGGCCACGTGGACCTGGCTTATGTCGCCAATCACTCGGGGTACTGTGACGCAGACAACGTTACGAACGACTATGGACACTTCTCCTGGGCAGCTTCAATAAGTGGAAACATCGTCAGATTGCCCTGTGTACGCCCCAAAGCGTTGCTGGTAAAGATTTCGTTCAAATATTTTACTATGGAAAGTCTGCTTGCTCTTTACCACCTAAGTTTTCTTTCATCAAATAGCAACGGCGCTTATGAAGTTGCATGTGGAGTTAATGGTGTGGCAAACATAGAGAGCGTTGTTTCGCTAATGCTGTATTACGAACGGTCAGGTCGTTTTTTAATTTATCGCATGCAACGCAACGGATTTATTTAAAAATTGGTGGCAGGTTGAAGCCTGAATTGTGCTTCTTACCGGGCGGTTGGTGTGAATGTTCTTGCCCAAGAAGCGCTACGGCGATTCACTCATTGGCCGTGGATCGAACACCCAACCTTCCAGTTGGGAGGCGGACACTGTGACACTGAGCTAATTGCCTGTCACAACGTTCTGCACTGCTTATTCATCCCAGTGCACGGTGAACAAACACTGGTGCTGGTTAGTGTTTGGTGCCAGCAGCTCGAGGTACGGGCGAAGGGATTGCTCGGTTCAACGCTTCTTGTTTATTTTGGCGAAAAAAACTTGCGGTTTTTTCGGTGCCCCGGCGTTTTTGCAATTGCTATGGTTTCTTTCTCGTCTTTGAAATTCTTAACTTTCGCCAAAATAAACTCAACTCAAGTGTTACTGTGGATGACTCGGTTGTTCTCCTTTGTTATTTTCAAGGTTCCCGCCAACGCCACTCGCGAATGCGCACATCCTGGTGTGTGGTTGCCTGGCAACTACTCGCAGTGCCATTACACGGACGAGGGCGCCCGGACAGTGGAAGTACATACGAGTTTTATCTTGATTTTATTGAAGTTTGTCTAGACATTGCACTGTCTCATGTTTTGTTATTGATGTTTGTTGGGTGGATTGTCAATTCCAAGCCCAACGCACCAAACCAAAGCAATGTGTGGCTGCATTTGATCGCCTTGTTACTTTTCTAGTTACAAACAGGTTTGGTGAAAGTTGGAAACCTCATCTAACAATCAAATTTTGATGTTTTCAGGCAATCCTTGAACAGGACTTCTCATCTGCAGCAACAACTTGCAGGCAGGCTGCTGCAGTGGTGGAAAAAGTTGAATCCAAGCTTCAGCTAGTCGTGAAGTTGATAGCGAGCCTTGTCGGAAAATGCAACTCCTCCGACGACAGTGTGGTGAGATCAAGTTTCGTAAAGTTGACAACTTTATGTATCTTTGGTTGTGATCGATGATCGAGAACCAAAGAACTGGTTTTACTGAGCAGTTGTGGACGATTTGGAATTTATGTTTTCAGAGAGTTGGTTGTAAAATGTGGCCGCAGCGTATGTGGCAACATACTTTTCCCTTTGTACAGATACTTCTAGCCAACAAACTGCTATCTTTTCCTACCCTCTCCATAGCTGCGGGAGGAGTAGATTTATCAAGTGTTCGAAACATATTGAACAATGTTGCCGGCGATAAATTACAGAAAACGGTGTACTTCGAAAAAGTAAGTATTGCCAAGCAAGGCATTATCATGTTTTTCGAAAAGCAAAGAGTTTGCATGAGTTTGGTCAATTTCATGTCGCTTACCTTAGTGGTTTTCATCACTTCCTTGATGTTTATTTCTTCAGTCTGCTCCCTTTCTTGCCATGACTGGCTATGTATTGGACGTAACTGAAGGCGGGGCCTTGCAGTGCATTGTTTCGTCATCGAAAAGCTCAAACGTCACTTGCAAGCAAACTAAACAACGTCAACAGGTGAGCTGACGTCATACAAATGATTGCGTGTTTGCCGGACGACTCGTCATTCCCATTGCTGGGTGCTATCTCGTCTGCTTCTCTTGTGAAAATCTGCAACATATGTTCTTTTTTTCCAAGCAACCTGCTGCCAAGCTCTTCAGATATAAATTCTGGCAACAGCTTTCATGAATCATTTTTTTCTGCATTCTCCTTCATACAAATTGGTAATCAGAAATAAGCTTAGCGTGTCTTAAACAAAAACAAATTTGTTCAGATTCCACTATGACTAAAATCAGTTGCTTTTCATTTGATGTGTGGGGCTTCTCAATATACTGCACATTGGAAATGCATGTGGTGAGCCAAACTGCCAACTCATGGGTCAGAGATTGTTTCAAGTCACACTGAAATCTGTGCAAGAGACGGGAAACGTTAGATTCCCCTTTTTTTAACATGTTGGATGAACTTCCAAGTTTCCAGATCAGGGTATTGGTGAATTTAATTTGAATTTGACCTTTTAAGTTCGTGTGCTTCCTGGGACTCGGTATGTGTCGTCAGTGTGTTGGATTATGCCACGAGTGTGATGACATGTGTAATCAGATTGTGTTGTGAAGCGGTGCTATTTTTCTGTGCATACCTTCCAAAATAGCCTGTTACAGTTTACTCTCAAATAGTGAAGATTTGTTCAAACCCCGCCCCTGTTCGGGTCTGGTCGCTGGGCGCGGTGAAAAAAACGAAACTTTTGAATTTAACAAAATACTGTTTTCATTTGTCCACAAATATCGAGTAAATGGCGCAGGAACCAATTTCTAATTGTTGCGCCCCTGTTGGCGTGTTCACTGTTTAGCTGCTGAGCAAGGGAGGGTGGTTCATTTGACCATGTCTCAAGAAATACCGAAGTGAAACATTGTAATTGTAATTATCGTGTGTTATTTTCATTGGGACGCCATTTGTTAAGTGTTTTTCTGGTTTAAATAATTCGCTTCAAGTTTGATTTGCTCGGATAGCCATGAATTAACAAGTTCTTGCCGTGCTCTTGTTGTCTTGCAGCGTGTGACGCAGCCATCGATAGTGATGTCATTCGATCCAGGACATGCAAGCCCTCAATTCAACGTCACTCTACTGGTCTTCAAGTCCGCTATGCTCTGGTGCTGTTGTGTGAAAGACCACGCCTGTTACTAAGCACTCTTTTTTCCTTCCTCGCAGGAAGGGAAATTTGTTCCAGAGTGACACTGGCTTACGACTTATTGCACCAGAGAACATGGTTGCATCTGATGAACATTTCAGCCGCCATGGCCAGCACCGTCGTCAGGTCAATGTGCTTGAGTCGGATATTTATTCTCTTTCAGTGAACGGCGCTAGCAGAGGAAACTGGTCATCGGACATCAGGCTTGTATTCAAAACCTCCCGTAAAGGTACTTCACGGTCTCATGTACAACAGCCAGGTTCACTGTACTTGTAATGACTGCAACCCTTCTTTGTCCAGTGTCGCCGCACCACTCTGTACATGCGATTGTGATGTGGGATGGGTTCGGTTGGAAGTCCGCTGCACAATTTTGTAGGTTCAATCCAACAGCACTGTCAGAAGAATTACGCTACAAAAACCTGACCGTTGTCGACTGCAGCGTGTACGGGACCATTGCTGTAGTGAAGGTATGATGTATCCCAAGCACCATGGCTAAGCTCGTGCACTCAACAGTTCTTATGTGCTGGGCGTCACTGTGTATGTGATGGAGAGTTTCTTCCCTGCTACCGACATGCGAGATAGCACTAACACCCGAGCTAGTTCGCTTCAACATTGGTGTTTAGTGGAAATTGGTGCAGGATTGGTTATTAACATGTTTTCTGTCCATCGGAAAAGTTACTGCTCCTAGTGTTCTACCAAGTGTTACGGGTTAGCTAACAATTGTTTTAAGGAAGTGTCTGTAACCCTGTGGTTCTGCCTCCAATGCCTTTATAAAACGTTTTGTTCTGTCTGTTTTTATCAACCTGCGTTGTGCAGACAGTGTGTGCTTATGCTCTGTGCAATTCGTGTCTGGTTCAAACATTAGAATTAATTTCTAAGACTTTTTGTCAAAACCATCCTCCAGAGATATACGTAATCACCACCTTGTGCCTGGTGTGTCTGAGCTACGCAGCTACTCTGCAAATTGTTAGTGCTTGGTAGTTGATCATGTCTGTGGTTGAATGCCGCGATGGGACAAAGCAAGACAATTACTACATTTACATGTCAAGCGACGAGACCACGTACACTTCATAACGAGACGTCTGCTTGTCGAGGTGGCCAACGCATTGGCTCGTTCAGGGCGCTGACTCAGCAAATCGCGTTCAGAACCAGACCACTCGTTATCCATATATGGTAACGAGCAACGCAAAACTGACCATGTAAACGTAGTGAATGTGTAGATTGCCATCCGGTTCTTTGTAAAACTAAAATATGTAGTAAAAGCTCTGGAATATCGAACACTTATCATACCTTCGTCATTTTGCTCACTTGTATGAACCTTTGCGTATTACTGTGCCTTTAAAACACGCTAACCAACGTGTTCTGTGTCGCATAAACACATTCTGTCAGTTTCTATGCAAAACTCTGTTTTCTTTTTTTGTTGGAACAAGTTTCATATAAAGGTGTGAAACAAACACTGCAAAATTTGTCGAACCGATTCAATGTTGTGATAAGTTGATTGCATTCGAAGTTTATCCTGAATTGTTTCTTGTGTTGCGAAGAACCTGACTGCAGATGAGGACAGGTTGAATCAGTGGCGTCATCCATCGCTGCATGGAAGCGTTTACATCGGAACAGGAGTCCTGGTGCTGAGCGTGGCACTTGTCATATTCACTTACCTTACATTCCCCAGGTATAGCTGTGCGTCTGGCGGTGGTGATGAACGTAGAATGCTGAATGTGCTCTGAAAATGAGATACGCCTGTGTTTCGTTTCATTACGGGTGGAAGTCAATGAATTGAACAGTTTGTGCAAAATGTATAATTGCGTTCATTTCGCTTTCGGACAGCTAAGGGTGCTCGCTCAGTTGAAGTCTATAAACCGGTAATGTCTTATCCATATTGTTTTGATGTTTGCGCCATATGACGATATTCCAACGCAACAGAGTGTTGCTTTGTCTTCCAGTTTGAAGATATCCCGCGAAGCTCGCCACATGCTGCTGAACGTGAACGCCCATATTCTGATGGTTGTCGTCACTTTCTCTGTCGGTGTGCTACGGGTTGGACATCAGGTCAGGTCTTTGCACGTCTGTCTGGAAAAGTTTGCTCATTCACTCCATTTCTGGCTAAGTCCATTCACAAGTATAAGTCGCAGAACGGCGCTCGCCTGCAGACGCCTGGCTGCTTCCTCTTGATGTTGTTTTTCTTTGGAAAAGCCTCCTCGCCAACCAACTACTCTAACCCGTTGTCGCAACCTGTGATAATTCTTATGCAAGCAACCTTTTGCAACCCTGCATGGGTTGGCACTGGCAAGATTCTGACGTAAACGGTGTGTTCTGCACGCAAAGCTTCCCAGGTTTCCAGATCGTCACGTTTGGCTGCTTGTCATGCCCGCCACCCCTCCGCTTCTAGTCCCATTGTTTAGTGAATCCTCAGCATCTATCACAAGGCTAGTGCAGGTTTTTTAAGGTGTTTTCGGACCCGATTTGGGTCCATAGAATTGAAAATCGGGTCCCTAGAATCAGAAAAATCGGGTCGGATCCCTACAGGTCCATGCCGGGTACCTAGCGTTTTCCTTTTAAAAAAACTAGGCTAGTGTAAAGCAACCAGAGCTTGCAGAACCAAGAAGATAATCTGCAACTGCCGTTAAAAACGTCTATTGCAGCGGTTCCCAAATTGGGGTATATTTGCCGATGTGAAGGGGGGGTACGTTTAAGGTGAGCAATAGAAGGGAACAAATTAATTATATATTATTTATTTCCAAATACTTACACATACATCAGTTAATAATATTTTCAAAATTCATTATATGGTTATTGTTTAATGTATCTATTAGCCATGTTGAAATATTTTGTCATAAGAACTTTCAGGGTTACAAGCTCATCTGTCGACATACTGAAGGGGTGCATGGTCAAAGAAATGTTGGGAACCCCTGTTTTAGAAGATGCCTGCACTCTACAGGACAAACTGGCCACTGAACCAAGAAAGGTGGCGATTTGCATACAGCGATATAGGTGACGTCACAATGCATGAGAATGAGTTGATCAACTCTAAGCTTCATGTAACAAAAATGAATTGAGGGGTATTGGGGGTACATGCTTGTCTGTCGACATACTGAAGGGGTGCAAGGTCAGAGAAATGTTGATTACCCCTGGTCTGTTACGATTATGGACGTTACGAGTTTATATATTCAGTTGAGTGGCTGAGGAAGGTTGGGCAAAACCGTCAAGGCAAATACTTTGATCCAGTGATCTTAGCATCTTATTAATGCACATCGCTGAAACCCTACATTGTAGAGACATCGTATTCCAGCGCCGTGCACAAAAACAAAAGGTGACTTTGGGAATTTTGCCCAGATTGCTTCAGGCAGCACAAAAATAATCCTGTGTCACGTTTAAATGTTCAAACAAAAGTTAGTGGTGGGTACGCCGTAATGCTTGCCATTGTTACGCTGTTGATAGAACAAATTTATTTTCGGCGTCAGCAGAGATTGTATCAAATAACTCTGAGTTAAAAGTTTAACTGAAAAATAAAATTACTGTTTAAATGTTTGTGCACATTTTGATTACAAAAACTTAAATATGCCAGAATGATATGTTCCTTCGCAAATTCTGTTGGTGAGTAAAAGTGAGGTGGAATTTTCTGTTCACAGATTTTAATTCGGCTTTTACTTAATATGACTGAAATAATTCTCACTAATAACACCTACCGTTTTCACATCCCAGGCGTTAGAGTCCTCAACCAAATAACTCTACAATGAATATGAGAGATTCAAAACTATTCCAGATCTGATTCTTTGCGACCTGGTTTACCGCTTTTTATTTTCTTGGACTAGTTTTTAGCAAAACGACCAGACTCTCTCAACCTATCCGGGTGCAACACTCTTCTTCGTAAAAAACGTTCTGGGAAATGTTGCTCAACTAATTTTTGAAATTGCACTGATGGCTAAACTATTTTCGCTGTGTGCCATAGCCATGGATCAGTTCAACGCGTATTCATTCTGCTGTCTGATTTAAAGTTTGAAAATGTCATGCTTGCCAGGTCTGGCGGTCTGCTGGTGATGATTGTTGCATTTACAGTGGTTTGTTTGCTCAACGTCGCGCGAAGCAAAGGTGCAAAAGTACAGCATGGAGAAGGATGCTTTGCTGTTTCAATGCTTGCTTGAGGTTATAGGTTGGGGGTTGCCGTATATCTACAGGCTTCTATAGGCCTGGCCAGAGTGGCCCTGGCTCAAGGCCATGGGGTGTTGCTGTGACAGTGCTCTTCAACCTTTTTGTCATCGCGGAACCCCTGATATACTTTCGCGTTTGTCATGGAACCCCATTAACAAAAATGTAAAAAACAGGAATAACTTGTAAGAATATCAAAGATTTCGTTATTAGACAGTTCAGCAAACAAACAGTTATTACAAAAGTTAAAAAGCCAGAAATTTAATGACGCGGTTGTTCTTACATTTCTGGAACGTACCCGCTACATTCAGAATTTGGCAAAAAGAACCCGTATCTGAAATATGTGTCGTCCCATTTTCTAACTTTGGCAATTGAATTACATTTGGTCCGCTTCGGATGAGGTGCCTCTTTTACATTTGAACTACGTTGCTCATTACCGTCCACACCTTCGCTGTTGTTATTATTTCGCTTTACATCAGAAAATATGCTATTTTGCTTCATGTAACTTGACTAAATAGTAAAAAGTTGGGTTTCACACTTTTTTACTTTACTCTTACAAAGGCTGAACAGCAGCTCTAGTCTATGACTCAGTCTACTCTTTACTAGACTCAGGCTGAGTCTACTTTCTCAGTCTGTTCTACTGTGAACTGTACATCGGCAACATCGTATAACTGTGATGCAACAATAACGTTCTCCTTAATTGCACAAGTGACTCAACAACTATGAATATTTCTTGTTCCGCTATCTGCACTCCACTTCCTGTATAACAAACTGGCCTACTTGCAGTCTGAATGCGGCACAGTGATCTAAAGATTTTCATAATGGTGCATCAACATGCTGAAGCAAACAATCATTTCCCCTAAAAAACGAGGAACCCTCACGTAACCCCTGTTGAAGAAGAACACTGTGCTATGACCGATGTAGAATCTCAATCGCTGATTTGCCGCGTACAGAATGAAATAAAGAAACGCATGGTTTGCAGGTCGTGTGCTATTCGGCTGGGATTGTGCTGCATTATGCTTCACTTTCGATATTGCTGTGGATAACCATGTCATCAAAAAACATCTGCAAAGAGATGCTCGCCTCCCACAGCCCCCCCCCCCTGGACCCCAAGCCACCCAGACCTACTCTCAGGTTAGTAGCTGTCCCACGCCTGGCCTGTGAGTGAGCTGGTTTCGCGCATTGCGCACTCGTTATGCTTAGCGATGGTGTATGTTCACCCGTTCGTTCACATGCCTTAGCAGCTGGGAGGACGTGCCATTTGTTGCTTTGCTTGTTTTTTGTCGTTATTACCTGTTGATTTAACGAATTGTTGTCATACTTTGTATGGGTGTAACGCAGCCTTGCCATGTCACGGAAGGTTTTGGGATGTTTTTACTTCCGCTACTTAGGCTTCTTTATGGCCCGTGACCAGTCGCGACCATCCGTAGACCCACCGCGTGGTTGTGTCAATGAATTCTTGCAAGCACGTTATACCAGTTACGCATCCTGTAACCCACTGAACTGTGATATTTATTTGTTTGTTATTTTTGTTTGTCCAGTGTAAATTGGGCAGCTGGGGTTGCAATTTTTCAATTAGATTTTCTTAATTGGTGATTTTACTGTTTGTGGGTTTTATTTATTTCTATTTATACTTCATGCACTTCGCAGAGCTGATGATGCCTGCATCGTAGGCGAAATATACACTCTGTAAGATCTTAAAATATATACTCTGTAAGATCTTAAAATATATACTCTGTAAGTCTGATTCTTTGCTGCGACAGCATTCCTTTCGATAGACCCGTTCATTTACTGTTTTTCATTTGTTTTTTTGCCAAAATTCGTCTCTATCTTTGTCAGGTTTTATTTGATCGGATGCGGCATCCCATTGGTTGTGTGTGGAATCACTGCGTCGGCGAAGATCAAGAACTATGATGGTGATGGTGGCAAATAGTGAGTGCGGCTGCTGTGCGGCAATTTGCTCGAACCAGCCATGCATAACCGAAATGCTTTGCTGCCTCGCATGTTGGGACGTAATCAGATCACCATGTTACTGAGGGCCGCGCCCTGAGTAGCTTATTTCGTTCTCAGCTGAAACTTATATTTAGCTCAAGCTACTGAAAGCTTCCAAACCGTAACTGCAATGATAACCACTGTTTAACATCTCTAATCACTCCGACTGTGATGTCATAGACGAGTTTGATGCCAATGGAACATCAGTGGTGGAAATCACTTTAGGGTCAATGGAACAAAAGGGGCAGAAAACAGTTTCACACCGAGTTGTCACTAGAAAGATGGAAACTTACAACAACAGAAACCTTCGACTGGGCCGCGGGTTGATAAAAATGTTTTTTTGAAGCTTCAAAAACGTTTTTGTAATTTGTTTAAATAGATACAAGTACGAGTAGCTAATTTTCATGTTATAACCCACCCGCACACCCAGAATGCCGTAACTGTGTGTTGTTGTTTCTTGCAGTTGCTGGTTGTCATGGGAGACGAGTTTATATGCTTTCTATGGGCCAGCGGCGTTGATAGCAATCTACTGCGTCTTCATTCTCCTGCGTATCCTAGCAACGCTCAACTGCGCCCCCAGGGGCGAGATGACCACACGAGACGGAGCAGCACGTCATAAGAACAATAATAATGTGTAAGTGCGTCACTCCTCACAGGTTCAATGCCTTGGCTTGATGGTGAAGAACATTAGCCTTAAGTCTGTGGCCGGCATTTGAAACTTACCGAAGCTACTTCTGCAGGTGCTGATATTCCAGCACTCGGATTCGCCGATGCCCCGTGACTGCGATGCTGGCTATTTGTGGCAAATTTTGAAAAAAGTTTTTTGGTGTTTTGGATAAAATTTGAAATGCTTGTCAAGGTTTTGTTTACAGAGAGTTTGTGTTGTTTTCAAAGCGGTTTGGAGTATAGTTAATCTGATGTTCTGTGCGTAAGAGTTATTGCTGTGTATTTTTACAACTGCAGGTTTGTGACGTAAACCGGAAGCTTTTGGGGAACCCGTTAATTGCCTTCAATTTATTCTCTAGTTAAGAGAAGACCTTTTAAGGACGGCAAAGACACTGTAGTGGCTTTGACTTTGCCCAGTCATAACTTCCCAGTCGATAGAGCTAGAGAGCTGTTCAACCCTCTAAAGAAGTAGAAAGTCTCCTAGCTTCCATTTTTTTTAATCTGGGTACTTTTGGGTGTGAACATTTTTGTGTGACGTCATAATTGGTGGAGATCAAGGGATTTTTGGATGACGTCATCAGGGTCTGAGAAAGTTCAAGTGCCAATTTACCCATTTTTTCAAAATAAACTAGCATCTTTCCAGCCCTTATTGGCCATCTAGCGCTAGTGGTTGGCAAGGTATGGCCAAAAAATGATATAATTAATTGACCCCTCTGGGAAATCCCCGCTGACAAAGGCGTTTGTACGACTACGTGCCAGGACGCCCGGTCGTTGGGTGTGGCTCCAATCATGTAATACCTTTGTGACGTATAATACCTTTGTGACGTTTGACAGAACTGAGGAAACGCCGCTGAAGAACATCAACGAAGCAATAGATCGCCGGTCAACCGGCGCATATTCAAAAGATGTCGTAGCTTCGCCAAGCGATGTGAGAATTGTTGTGCAAAATGGTTTTCCCACTATTGTCACATCTGAGTTTGATGAATCGTTGTCAATGTTGCCATCATTAAACATTTTGTATCTCAAAAATGTTTTTGTGTTTGGCTGACGAATAAGCGGCCGTTAAATAACAGTGCATAGGCTAAGGGACGTCATCAGTATTACGTCATCAGCGCGTCAATAAAATGGTTGAAATCGATAACAAACGTGCAAAGTGACATCGCCATCTTGTGTGTTGCGCAGATGCTGAATGAGGATGGAATCTACAGGACACGATTGCGTGGAGTCTCCCTGATCCTTGTCCTTTACATCCTAACATGGCTGTCTGCTGCTATGTCAATAGCTGCTCCACACATCCAATTGGTCTGTCCGACTTTCCATATCTTTGTAGCGTGCTTCAAATTTTGTGTAAACCGGCAATCGTGTTTGCTCGAGTACAGGACGTCTCCGAAATGCACCAGCCGGCTATTTTCTGGTTCAGCCATTTTGAAAACACTCTTCTTTTTGCGCGAATATGCTCGCCAGTGTTAAGACTGGCTGACACAGCATCAACACAAACCAACAGTTTGTGATACTAGCCGTGTCGCCAGTTGCTGCCTCGTCTGTAGGTCCAGCAAGTTTGTTCGGTAAGTCAGAATCAACCAAAGTCCCAACCCCCCCAACCTTTGTTTGAGCAGAGAAGTGACATTTCCGGGCACTTGCATGACCGTTGTGGATTTACTTATTCAAACGCACCCCCCTCTGCCCAGCCATGTGTGACCACACCAATGTGAACCCTGTCTATATTTAACAGCGTAACGACGAAGGCCTGGTCAACTTGAGGGTCATATTTTCCTGGCTCTTCGCGGCCCTGTCATCGGCCACAGCGGTCTTCTTGTTCATCCAACACCTGGCCGCCCGAAGTGACGTACGCATGACGTGCAAGTACATGTGTTCGGGGAGGGATTCGAAGATGCTGTTATGTAACAAGCATGTTGTGGAATCGGATGCCTCGTTAGAGGAGACAGCCAGCAATTTGAGGGAGTGCAGGGGGAGACAGAACACTACAACCACCGCAGGTAGGGGCGTTTTTCTTATCTGATCAGTGCTTTTCACCTCACATTGTATGGATACCGTTACTGCCTGTTGTGCTTGCTCGTGCTGTAGCGGTTGTTGGTTTTAACCTGGAATAACCTTTCATGGATTCAACCTGGAATAACCTTCTGTGGTTTGATCAGCTTTGCAACTAAATGTGCATCAAGAGTGACGGGTATTATTAGCATCAGAGCCTCGAAGTGCGATCACTTGGTCCGGATGCGCACAAAGACTTTTGATCTTAATGTGATGATGTCTCATGCGACTACAGGCAGGTGCTGAACTTGTCTGCTGGTTATTTCAGTTTTTAGGTTCTGCTGAAGTAGATGCTACTGTCGCCAAAGCTGACCAGGATTTTTGGGCCTGCAGTTTAGTGGGGTGGATCTTGTAACTATCTTTAATACTCGCGGTCAGTCCAATGGACAGCACGCTGCTGCTGGCTTTGATGCAGCACCTGCCAACCCCGGTAGTCCAATTCAACCTTGGAAAGCTTGGTTTGCGAGAACTATATGAAGCAATGAGGAAAAGTGTAATATCCAGTTTGTGAGGAAAGTTGCTTTACACTCAAGATGGCGGATCGATCGGACTTATTAAACGTACTGCAGGCCGCGCATATCACGTGGTCAAAGTACGTCAGATCACGTGGTCTAAGTACGTCAGATAACTTTTATACGAGATCAAGTCAGCATGCTATCAGTTCGGCCACATCAAACAGCTACTGCAAATGTCATTTTTGACACATGTGACAGATTTTATTCTTGTTCTGAAGTTTTGATGAAATAGACCGAGATTGACTGAAACAGAAACAACGTTTCGCAGATCTGGTCGGCAACTTTTCATACAGTAGGGCCGATCTTAAACCTGTCGACCAGTCTAACTATTAGGTCTAGACTTGTTTCCAGTGGTGTAGAGTGGACGATTTGGCGACGCATGCAATTTCTGGTTTGTGTCTCGATGACGTCATCGTGTTCAGTTAATGGCGTCAGGACCTTTTTTATAAATATATCATCAACATACGTCTTCAGGGTGCGGTTCAAAGCCTAGTATTTTACTTTTGTTCAGCAACACATTAATCCTGGTTGAACCAAGCTTGTTGTTAGCTACAAAAGCTGTCAAGCGTGAAACAATCTCATCATGGCGTCTAGCACCTGTACTATGCAAGTTATTCACATGGTCATATACACAGTTTGTGTTGACCCCTAGACTGAACTACCTTTGTTGGCCGTAATACAACTTATTTGTTGAACAGCTTCCACGTAACCAGTTAAACTTATCACATAGGTTTGGATTTAATTTCCTTAAAAAAACGTTTTTTTTGCTTTACAAGCTTTAAGCCTGGTGTTGGCCTCCGTGCATCGAGTAGATTTCACTTTTGTCTGTAAGAAAATAAGCTTAAACTTGTTGTTTGTAGCCTGATTATTACAGTACGTCATCCTCAATACTTACTTCTCCCATATAGCTCTAATCTTGTTGTAACATAACACACTTGGAACTTCAACCGCCAATTAAAAAAATTGCAGCTACTCTACAGTCTGGACCACAATTCCAGTACAGTACTATAGGCTACACGTCTTGTTCATTGAAAGTAAGGCATACAGTGCATGTCTTGTATTAATAGACGCTACGCCTCTGCTTGTTCCATATTTAGCCAGACCACTTTTGCAAAATATACTGTGTGGATTGAAATTGATGATCCAGTATTTGGGGAACACTGTGGTGAAGGTTGGCCGATTACTCCCTTGGCAAACGTTTACGTTTATTATTAATCGATTGGTTTCAGTGACTGACCCAACCACCATCGAGACAGCCCTGCAAAGCAGCGCCGATACCGCCAGCATGCCGCCCCGTCCCCCCTACGAACTCTGCATGCCTGACACAAAGAACTACGGGCAGCCTTTCCTCGTGCAAAGCGCTGAGCTGAAAAATTGCAACGAACAGCGGGACGCCATGTCACGAACCTCCAGCTCATCATGGAACGTAAGATGTGTTCAGCGAGTTCTTACTGGCTGGGTCATCTCCACAATCTATTGCTCATCCTGAACACTTGTACCACACTATGGACATGTGTGTGGTTGTTTAAACGTTTATTTGCAAGTCAGCCTCAGTTACGGGGAAGTAAACTGAAAAACTGCAATAAACTTCGCCGTTTCACTCGGTTGTTGCGACGCAGCTGCTGTTAGTTGATTGATGCCTTGGCCTCACTTCGGGCTGCAATTAAGGGGTGCAGACCATCACATGCCCCTCACCCGTCGTTTCAAACATTCCGATGACAGTGTCTGATTGTAGAACATGTGTGTGAAGTATGTGGGTTGTGGAGACTGTTACTCGTTTTTGAAATGAACAACTTATTTCAATGTTAGAAAGGAACAACTTATTTTAATCTTAGAACAAATGCATGTTACAACCGTTTTTGGTGAACCTCTGATCTTTTCTTCTGACGTCAGAAACTAGGCGCGAACAAGCTGAGATCGCCCTACGCCGAGCAACGTCATCATCACATGACGTATTACTCGCATCAATATTTGAAGAGTGGGAACAAGGCTATAAAAATGATCAACTTCCAAGTGAGTTTGGTCTTTTGGCTTAAATAAGGAAAAAAGTTAAAGTCACGTACGTATTGGGGGGGCAGGGAGGCTTTTGTGCGGTTGACTGCGGTTGAGGTCATCGTACCACAGCCTGCTCTAACAAACCTGTCGAGGAGTGGTTGTGTAAAATGGGAGGATATGTGAGAAACTATAGATTTGAAGCGTTTTATGTTGAATTCAGATGCGATGACAACATGGGAAATAAGCTAAGATCGCGTGCATTCAAAATTGGAGGGAAATAAACTGCGCTTGTGGCCAGTATCAGTTCGTTAGTCACTTGCAATTTACATGGGAAGCCTTGGTCGGCGAGTTAATGCTTCGATTACCATTTCTTTATTTTGCCGATGTTATTTCCATTTCGGTTGGTCAGCCACTCTCACAGATCGTAGACTTGATTTTCATATTACACTCAATTTCGCAAACAAGTACTTTCCACGCAGCCATGCGACAGCATGACGGAGCAGAGTATTGACGACAGTCACAACATGCACACGGTCCCCGTTGCCATGCAACACACACCCCGGAAGCTTGACAACAGCGCCCTCAACCAACGGTGAGTCGGTCGATTGTGGCATTTTTACTATGTTCTGCATCTGATGTTATAACGCAGTGGTTCCCAAACTATGTGGGTTGTGTCGAGGCGATCCAAAACTGAATTGTGTATTTTCAACGTCACCTACTTGCCGCTCTCTGTAACATATAGGTACTTGAGAAAAGAGTGAATTTCTGAATTTGAAATCGAACTTTTAACAACTTACTACCAAAAGATCCATACAATCAGTATTTCTTTTAATACGATGTTTGCGTCTTGGGTCGCGGGGTATCCACCAAACTTAGATTTGGGTCGCCCTAAAAAACTTTAGGAAACACTGTTACAACGGATGTCATCAATGTGCAGATGGTGAGCGTGGTGTGTCACTGTGTGCAGATGGTGAGTGTGGTGTGTCACTGTGTGCAGATGGTGAGCGTGGTGTGTCACTGTGTGCAGATGGTGAGCGTGGTGTGTCACTGCGTGCAGATGGTGAGCGTGGTGTGTCACTGTGTGCAGATGGT
>Ga0210059_1002740_pt1 | contig 27813 bp, 22 predicted proteins | sample Ectturendosymbi2_FD_188042 | JGI IMG/M metagenome (GOLD analysis project Ga0210059, IMG submission 188042) | Ecteinascidia turbinata endosymbiont from Florida, USA - Sample 2 (SPAdes) (version 2) | ecosystem: Host-associated > Tunicates > Ascidians > Unclassified | place: Key West, Florida...
CTTCAGCGCTATATATGCATGCAGAGATAGCTATCTCTGCGCAGAGGTAATTAAATCTGCGCAGAGGTAATTAAATCTGCGCAGAGGTAATTAAATCTGCGCAGAGATAATTAAATCTGCGCAGAGATAGCTAAATCTGCGCAGAGATAGCTATATATGTGCATATTTAGCTATCTCTCTGCAGAGATAATTAAATCTGCGCAGAGATAGCTAAATCTGCGCAGAGATAGCTAAATTTGTGCAGAGATAGCTATATATGCGCAGAGATAGCAGTTTTTGTGCTAAATCTGTCAGATATAATATTTTTACGAACGGCGCCCCATACTCTAGTGCTTTCAGCGCGAGAGTTATGCCCATGCAAACCACATGCGATCTGGCTGTTTTCATGTGAACCGCTTGAATTAACCTGGCAGCGAACGTGTTAATTTTACAGACCACAGCAATGTCAAAAGTTTTTGTTTTATTGTTGTGAATTGCCAACGGACTGACAATTTTGTTCAGCCACTATATGCCTTAAAACTATCTAGCAGGTTTGATCTGTCACATGGCTTACCCAAAGTTCCTTCATTCCTTTGTCACTTTGACGCAAAGCTACAATTTATACATCACTTTTGTTGTCTCATCATTGATCAAAAGGAATCCTTTTGCAGCCAAAAATCAGACCCAATGTTCTCTTATAACATTTGGCATTTATTGTAATTTTGGTAAAATGTAGCAACCATAAAACAGCCTCTGATATACTGTTATTTGTAAAGTTATGTAATACAGGATCATTGTTGTATTTCAGCCAGGAAAGTCAAAATATGAATGTGAAATTATTTTAAAGCCCTGGTTTGCATCTTAGGCTCATACACTGTTATTAATAAAAAAGACATAGGTTGTGTGGCAAAATAATTGTCCGAAAAGCTGTCAGGCAATATAGTGTCTCCTATATGAGGCATGCACATTAATTTAAATTGTTAGCTATACTGGAGAGAGTAGCTTTTTATTTAACATACAAAATCTTGGTGGCTATTAACTCCTTGTCATGCAACAATTTTGATGTTTTTTCAGGCAACTCCTGAACAGCTGCGTCTGGCACAGATTATTAACGGCAGCATTAGGGATGAAGACATGGAAACACAGCGCAGTGTTGAGAAGGTATGCATCAAGCTTCAGGTTTTTCTGCATGCTATTTTTCCCAACTCAGCATTTCTTCTGCAGGAATTGCATTTGGAAGATTAATGCTGTTTGTAGTACCTGGTTCTTGTAGCATCTGCAAATGCATTTTTGTGTGTTGAAAACAAACACAGCATTTTTAGATTAACACTTTGAGAGCCGGGGTACGATATATTCGTACTTCGATTTCGGCCTAAAACCAGTAGGTGTCAGTTGCCCTACCAACGCCCTAGCTCCTCCGCCGATTGCGCTAAAGGGCTGTTCAAGGGCTCAAATAGATTGGACAGTCTTCTAGATTGCACTCGATAAAATTTTTTGGTTGGGGGTGCGGATTTTTTGTGAGTGACGTCACAAGTGAAGTAGTTTTTGGGCCATTTTGGCTCATGTGTCCTGGCCTAGGGCCCAACCGCTAGGCCAAAGTGTTTCGCTGAAGTTTTCATTGGAAACAAGGCTCGTGTTTGAGTCTTTTGAGCCTTAGATCGACATTCTAGCATTTCAGGTTCAAAAGTAATGATCTAAAGTAATGATCACCACGTTTGCAAGAACTTCATATAAAGTTGTATTTCGCATAGGGTGTTACGGTGTTTGCAGAAATACCCTTGTTTATTTGAAACTTTGTTAAAGCCAATATTGCTTTAACAATGAATTGTCGAGATATTTTGAGACAAGCAAATCACACAAAAACTTAATATTTAAAAATAATGCGTTTGCTGTGTTTCAAATGTTGCAGGTCATTTTATGTGAAACTTGCATTTTTCTCATATTTGTATTGACACTACAAACTGATTTTGCAGCTCACTGGTGTGTATGGTTTTCTGCAAATGACTCTTCCATTGAACAAGTTTGCCCACCCAGTTATTTCAATGATGTTCTTTGCATTAAATTTTTGAAAATTTGTTGGTGAAACCTATCGAAAAAATGTTAAGACAACAATGATCATGTGTTAACCCGTGGTTAAAAATAGTGACTAAAAATATTTGGTGAAAAAAAAAAAATATATATATATATTGAAAGGTCTTTCAGCATTTCACCTGTAAGCGTTGCTTGCAGACTGTGGCACTGAAGATGTGTATTGTTGTGTGAAATCAATTTTGTATTTAAAAAAATGCTGGTGGTTTCAACCCTTTCACCATTGTGAAGACTAGTTATTTGTGTACCATATCTTCAAAGGTTTGATAAATCATCTCTAGAATATGCTTCATTGCAATTATATTGAATGCTAGTGCAATATTATAGATTTTTGGTAGTGTGTTTTACTTACAGATTTTTTATCTAGATTATGCCCTTTTTCAATATCGCATAACGTTTGAGACATGTGTTAGAATAGTATGAAATACAGAATAAATGCATTCTATTGATTTTTTTCATTGAGTTCTCTGTTGCTTGATCTGTTTTGGTAGCTTTCCCAACATTTTTGTGGGCCAAAGATTTGAAATGGTATTCACAACTGTTTTATACTGCTCTATCACCATTTTAAATATTTTTGTATTGCTTCTGAATGGTCAGAATGTCCAGCACATTTTTGTAAAGTTTACACAGTGGTAGCACTGATAGAAGTTCTTGTCATGATGTGTAACTTATGAGAAAGATGCTCTTGTTTCCAGGAATGTATTTTATGAAAAAAAACAGATGCAAAAAAAACTCTTTGTTGCAAAAAGCATCTATAACCAAGTAACAGTCCAGTTTGTATGGAAAGAAATTGGCATAGAAGTGATTTGATTCAAATTTTCATCAATTTCCAGATTTTCAGTTTTTACTGAAAGTACTAAACATGGTCGCATCCAGTCAGATTCCCAGCATAAGCAGTTAAAAAGTGCAGAAATAAAATAAAGCACATATTTTTCAAGTGTTTTTATCCTTCATTGGTGAAATAAATTTGTGGCAATTCTTTAATGATTGAATGAATTGTGATGTCACCAACACCAGATCATGAGACAAGCAAAATAGCTACAAGTTAAACTGCACAGCAGATGTTTTATTTCAATCAGTTACTCTGCCACTGTGCATTGTACAATTGGGCATTGCAGAGAATATAATCTCCACTTCAGCTTTTTGATCACAGTGCATCCTCGATTATCCGGCCATGTTGGGCAACCTTTTTCCAAAATCTTGGCCGGATAAGCATTTGCCAGATAAGAAAAGTATCTATCGTAGGGTGCCCACAGTCCACCACCTACACCACACTTAAAAGAACCTAAAGAAAAAAGAACGAAAAAACGAAACTAGTATGAGAACAAGCTTAGCCACAAAACAATTTAATTGCTAAACGAAACAAACTCGGGTGAAGTTTAAAATCACATAATTTAACAAAAATAAGTTATTAAACAGTTTAGCTTTCATCAGTACTATTGCTGAAAAACGAAAGGATGGAGGTTAGATAGTGTCAAATTTCTCAAGCCAAACCTTCCGCAAAAGCGCCACTTGAACCCCGAGCGTGCAACAAAAGACTTGGAGCTTTCGCCATAAATTAAGCAGTGAAACTCGGAGGCCTTTTCCATCAGTATCGGGCCAGTTACTGGGCAGCCTTTTTCGCGCTGCTGATGAAACCAAATGTAAAGGGCGCTATCTAATTTGTCAAAACTTCCATTTCTTATTGCTTTAGTAGTTTTAACCGCGCCAGGTATTCCCAACTCATTCTTTTCTGCTTTAAACTGTTAACTTTTCCTCACTTCTCAAAATATCGTTTAAAGTAGATTGCCCAATTTTGAATTGGTTCATTAATACAGATTTAGGTACGTTCTGCTTTGCCAATCGGCAAACTTTCAGCTTATCTTCAATTGTTAGTACAACTCGTTTTCTCTTTGTTGCACGCTTATCCATTGTAAAACTTAGCCAATAGAAAGTGAACTTGATATATCTACACAACACTGTATAATAAAACTCAACTGGTTTGAAAAACCTTCTACTTTAACTAGCCATAAGAGCACTACTATTATGTAATAATATAAATATACAAAATAAGAACTATTACGTAATAATATAACCTTACAAAATAAGATACGAGCTTCTTGACAACATTGTTTGTTGGCTTTCTAGTTTTTTTTCCACTGTAAAATGCGTAGATTTTAGACTAAATAATTGAATGTATCTCCCTGTTGAACCCGGCTGGTTAATTGAGGGGCCGGTTAATCGGGGGCCGGAAAATGGAGGATGCCATGTATTTGATTTAACTGCAGTTTGCTGTTGGCTGGTTGAATCTAGGGATTGGAAAATTTGTTTCAGCTCTTTATGATCATGTGAAAGCTATTAACACTTTGAGAGCCGGTGTATGGTATATTCGTCCTTCGATTTCGGCCTAAAAAACAGCAGTTTTCGGTTGCCTCATCATCAACACCATAGCTCCTCCGCTGATTGCGCTAGAGAGCTGTCCAAGGGCTCAAACGGATTTTTTGTGAGTGACGTCATAAGTGAAGTAGTTTTGGGATTATTTTGGCTCATGTTCCATGTCCTAGGGCCCAACCGCTAGGCCAAAGTGTTTTGGTGAAGTTTTCATTGGAAACTAGGCTCGAGTCCAAGTCTTTGAGTCTTTGATCAACTTTCTAGCGTTTCTGGGTCAGTAGTTGTGATCTGAAATAAATAAATTAATTATCTAATTAGTCAAATATTTTTCCTAGTTTAGATCATAACTTTTGAACCTGAAACCCCAGCAGGTCATCCAAAGTATCAAAAGACTCGGATTGTAGCCTAGTTTCCAATAAAAAATTCAGCGAAATACTACCAGTGACTATTTTGTGACTTGCCCACACGAACAAGAGGTTATGTTATTTGCCAATCTGTTTAGTTGTGATCCTAAATGTGCACTCAGCAATATGCAACACTGAAGTTAATCCAAATGTTCTGACATGAACAAGTTTTTTCTTCTCACTTCCAGCTTTGCATACTCATGCCAACAATATAGCTTGTCTTTTTGCTCGCACTTACATACAAGAAAACCTTTTCACCTATGAACTTCAATAAATCCAAATGGTGGCTGGCAATCACAGATGAACACCTAACAATATCTTTACTCCATCCTTAGAATTTCCACTAGAATGTTTGAAACAAGATATGCAAAACAATTGGCTGAAAAATCACATCTGCATATTTCACATAAGACATTGTTGTGACATGCTTGAATGGTAATATAATAAAAATATACTTGAAAAATTTTATTCATGTAGTAATACATACTATTGTATACCAATACTAAATTCATATTGCAAAATTGTATTACCTTAAGGCTCAATCTGAAATTTTAGGACAAAATATTTGAGGATTATTTTATTGTGGCCCGTCAAGGCTCCAGAATAGTGAAGTAAGGTCCATACCATAAAAAATTTGGGCACTCTTGCATTGAACTGTTCACTGCATTATATGTGAAACCTCTTCAGTCATGCAAGAGGCGATTCAGAGGGTATGTCTGAGTTACATGTGTGTGTTAAATGCAGATAATGGAAGTTACTGGGACGAATGAAGATAATGCACGAACAGCATTGTATGACACAAACAATGACACAAACAGAGCGATTGAACTCATATTAGAAAATGGGTCTTATGAGCAGGTGAGTTTGGAGTTTTCATGATTTTTAATATTTTAATATTTGTATAAATTTATGTACGTTAGCTGTTGCTTTTTAGCTATTTCATTCACAATGTGAATGTCATAAAATTTGAACTGTGCAACACCCTTAGTTTGCTTTCCAACCCACTCAAATTTATGGATTATGAAAAGAGAGCATATATGTGTAAAGTGTACATGCTTTTCCAACTCTTTGACTCAATGGCTCAAAAGCAGTCATTATGCAAACATAACTTACTACTGTGAGTGTGTGTCAAATGCCTACAATTGACCCAAGAAACCCCTACCGTTTATTTGAGCAAGTTGCAGGAACAACCCTCATAGCCATGTGCTGATCAGGGTGGTCTAAAAGATCTATCCAATTTTAATAAAGTACCATTTTGTAGTGAAAGGAATACTTTTCAGTTTTTTTTCATAGGTCTGTCTTACAGACATGTAAGTTTTTGTGTGGTGTAAGTTTTTCCTTGTACACCACCAGCTTGCAAGCACAACTCTATGCTTGATCCAAACTCCTTGGCACTGAATCACGGTGGCTACTTGCACATTTAAAATTTGCGATGACCCTGTCCATCACCTCATGGGGAAGTCTCCTGATCTCTGTTCAAATGTTACTATGTAATTCTTGAGCGCATCAATAGTTTGGGGATTGTGAGCAAAGACCCTGTCTTGGCGGTACCTACCAAAGATCCAAAGGGTTAGGTCTGCAGAATGTGCAGGCAATGACGGTAGATAAGCCTCTCCCCAGGAAAGAAACAGTGGAGGTATTCAAGTGAAACATTGGAGCAATGCAGTGTTGCTCCATCCTGCTGATAAATCACAGTATCTGTGTCCGCTCCTCACTTCCACCTCAGTGCTGGGATGAATTATCTTATTAGTTCAATGTATTGCTCTATGTTCAGTTACTGGACATCCATCAGCATCCTTTACAACCCATTACGTACCAAGCAGTCACTTTCTCCACACTAAGTGGGCGATTCTGATACTCATGAGTCTGAGTCCCAAAGCACATATGCTGTTTGTTCATGTGACCACCAAGGTGGAAATTTGCTTGGTCACTGAAAAAAAATGAAGTACAAGCGATCAGGATGGTCTTCAATTCGCTGTTTGAAGGTTTGCTCAAAGGCACATCCCTCAGCCTTGTTTGCATCGGTCTGAACTTGTAAAATCTGCATCTCAAATAGAAAGAGGTGAAGATACTGGTGCATTACCCACATAAGTGAACTTATTGAACGATCTGTCTCCTGGTACAAACGTCTTGAGAATTTTATTGGAGACTACTCCAAACATTGTCTCACAGTCACAATGTGATTTTCTCTCTTGACTGACCATGGCTGGCCCTGCGACGTTTTATATTATCCTGTGCATTTTTGGTCTCCCTGAATTAGTCCAGGTGGTGCTTCATTGTAAATCTGGTTGAAGCGTATCTGTCTGGTAAGTTCCTCTGAAATTGTTGTTGAGATTGGACAACAGGTTTCATCAGGAAATAGACTTCTATGATCTTTATCCTCCCCCGCACAGTATATCTTGCTGCTTGATATATTGAAGCTATGGCTTACCTGGAAAACAGAAGACTGGTATAATTTAATATGAACTGATAGCAATAATAAAATGGAAACATCTTTTCAGACCACCCTGTATAATCCACTATATCACCGATCAATATCTGTGTGGGCATTGAATGGGCATAAGAACTATTGGTATCACAAATGTTTCACAGCAAAAAGCTGGACAATCTCCTGAAAAACTCTGTGTAACCAGCGTGTATAAAATTGACATTTTACGAAAAATGTCGAAAAAAATCTTCTAAAGCTTCAGGATTATAATGAAAGGGTTGAAATAGATCTGAATGTCGAACAACAATGTCTGAAGATTGGGATAGACTTAACAGTTTCATCAACACTAAAAAAGCCTTCAAAAAACTATACATTTTTATTTTGAGACGTTTCGGATTATTCTTAATCCATCTTCAGTCAAAAAATAAAGCAACACACTACCTGTTGGTCCTGCTTTCACTGTTAGCGAATTTGACAGGGTTGGCGGTCTTGCTTTTGCTTTTGACGTCTTTTGCGTCACACTGTTATTTCTTGCGTCACAGTCTTTTGGTTTTGAATTGCTAGCATTGCCAAGTGTTGCTTTATTTTTTGACTGAAGATGGATTAAGAATAATCCGAAACGTCTCAAAATAAAAATGTATAGTTTTTTGAAGGCTTTTTTAGTGTTGATGAAAATGTCTGAAGACATGGAACTAAAATAGTGCCCACTTAATGGATAAATTAAAGTCAATGCCTTGGTCTCTTGTCTCACGAAATTACCGACACTTAATTGAAAATATCAGCTTTGGAGCACTAAATTCAGAAAACGGTGATAGTACAAGGTGTTCTAAAACGTGTTTTTATTATGCAATCTATTAACTTGACTATTTTCAAATGATACCATATTTTAACTGAGTTTGTAGAAATTACTCAAATTGAAATTATGTTTCGTGTGTTTATCTTTAAAGTTGTGAAAATGGCGTTGCCTTCAACAGAAAAGCGTTTGTGTGTTCCTCGAACACACAGTCGTATGCTCGAAACGTAGTCGAAGAAGACTGCAGTGTGCATTTGGAAGATAATGACATAAAAAGCACAGCTGCTGTATAGGTTGGAAAATGGCACAAACGTTCAAAGAGAATGGTTGTTTGTGCAGGGCGGAAGGATCTGGCCAAGTACCAGCATCGGAAGAGATAGTCGAGAAAGTTTGGCAACCATTGTTCGAAAACGCTGTTGCTATTGGAGTGAATAGCATTGCTATACCTGAAAAAATGAACGCATAAAGCATGAAATTTTGAATTGTTCCTATACACGCTGTTAAAATTTGGGGTCATTTGAAAATAATTTGTCAAGTCAATAGGTTGCATAACTAATTTCGACGTTGCAACAGACCAATTTTTTTTCAATGGAAATAGTTTTCTTCAAATTCAGTGTTTCGTGCAGCAGATTTCCTTACGTTGGACTCCCTAATAGCGTCGTTACTGTTGAGTTGTGTCAGTGCCCACCCGTGTGTTGTTGAATTTTCCCCGAACAGCAGTGACCTGCTGGCCGCAGTTCTGAGCGGATCATGGTCACCTTCCAAACTTATCCATTCTGCTAACGTAGTTCTCTGCTATGTTACGTGGGCCATTTATTGGATATAATTGAAAACCGAATTGCATGTTAGGAGAAAATTTTATCAACTGCACTATAGCTTCTCATAAATGTTCGTACTGTAATAGCATTTATGCCGTATTTAACCGTTTGTTAGCGGGGCTTACACTGTTTTTTCATCATTTCGTGCGGCTTACAATCAGTTAAATACGGTACTTCTCTGCAATCGCAGCTAATTTTACGCCAGCGGTTCTCAAATTCGAAGTGCACCCCACACTTCTTGCAGAAGAAAAAATCCTTTTCGACCCCCATTTTTTTTACATCATCGCCTGTTATCTGCCAGAAGACTACTCACCCGCAATTGAAAGTCACTGTTTTTGAAGCATTTAACGTTATTATAAGTCGGTAAATACCCCTAGCAGAGCGAGCATGATTAAGTTATTGGTAAAAATCAAAACAATATGTTGTTCGGAAGGTTGTATTTCTGGCTTTGAGATCTTGCCCGTTGAAAGTTACCTTAAGCTATCGACTGTTGGCTTCGAACTGTTGTTTTTTATTAACTAGTTATAAAATGTATCCTTCAAGCTATTTACACGTTTGTTTAAAGGGTTCAGAATGGGAGACCGCTGTCAGACGAAAGCACAAAAACTCACAAAACACATCTAAAGGAGTTGACTCGCTGGAAGATGATATCAAAGACATGTCGCAACAACCCAGCAGTCGTAAAGAAAGAACAGACTCCAAGGGAAGAGGCAGAGGCAGAAACAATAAAAACAAAAGTAAGTTTTGTGATGTTGACGGCTTTAACGCGTTTGCGATATGGTTTCATCTCATTTTCGTGAAATACAACGCAGATACACAGCAATTCTTTTGACGTTGAGGCCACGACACCGTTTACGAATTTGGATAATTATTTCTTTCGGGTTAAGAATTGTAATTTGTAAAGAAATTCTGTCGGTTGTTACTTTTGGGCTTAGCTCTTGTGAACAGCGACGTGCTGAAAAGTTTGATAAACCAAAAAACAACTATTTGCTGTTTTTCATCAACTGTCACAAACTGTGTTTCGTGCTATCGTCGCCAAAATGACATTGACCTAGCAGCACATTGAAGGATAGCCCATGGTTTTTAATGTTTTGTTATTTATGTCATAAGCGTGACATTTCATGAATAACGTTCGCCCGCGATCTTCCCTTGGTTGTGCGTACGTACGCACAAGATTGAAACGTAGTATGGCCCAAGGCGTTTTTAATGACAGTCCATTGTCGTATAAAATGTGAAAGCTACGATTTTGATCGTCTTGCTTACCGATGAAGAGTCCGGTGGGTGGAAGTTTTTTAAAAATGTCCTGTGCTATTCCAAGGTAAAAATGACGCCCGCGAAAAATCCACGGAAGACGACGGCAGAGGCGGCTACGAGAGTCGAGAAAGGCAGCGAGGCGGAAGAAAAGGCAGGGGGCGTGGAAACTCGTACTCCAGCAGAGGCAGGCAACCTGGTCGCGGGCCGCGAAGATTCGGGTGTGTTGTTTTAACGCTGTTATTTTTGTGGAGTGATGATGCTGTACTGGGAACTGTTAACGCCACATTTAAAGTTTATTGAAAAAGAAATACCGCACACGATTTTCTGAGTGAGTTCCAACCGTAACGGGTGGCCTCAAGGTTGATGCAGATGGAACGGAAGCCGAACTACTATATGCTTCAAAAACAGCACTTGAGTCAAGTTACGCTTTCAAACTTGCAAAAAAATGTGTGCCATGTTGCATACAGTGGTTAAGAATTTTTTATAATTTGTGCTGTGTTAGGCTCCAGCAATGCACAGGTTTCTAGTTTGCGAAGCTTTCGCAGCCATCACTCACCTGTTTACGTTTGACTGTCCGAGGGAGATAAGAGGGGGAAACCCCGGCTCTTCCGTGCAACCGAATAAGTTGGCGTGGATTTTTCGCGACAAACACTTGACAGTGGTGGTTGATCGCCAGTTAAAATTTCCGTGTCGGCACAATGAGGGCAGGGAAAAGATAACAAACAACTGCAACCCGCTTTTTTCGTTGCAGGCGTTTTAATCGGGATCGTTCGGACAACATGGAAAATCCTGCGAGTGGCTCGCGTCAGAACGATTTTCTGGATGGTTTCGACACTTACGCGAATAAAAACAGCGATGCGACGAACAATAATGGCCCGTGGGGTGGCGACGAAGATTGGGACAACCTGGAGGTAACCTGTTGATGGTTTTCTGGGAGCCGTTTGCTGCGATACACAATTTTTCTAAACCCCGGTCAAGGTTAGGAATATTTTCTGTTGATTAACGTAGTAAAAACTCTGCCGGATTTCCACTTCGCAGATAGAACTTCCATGTTGGGTGAGCATGATGAGGTGATGGACTCGGAATTCGTGATATTTTTCGTTTTGACTTTCCAGCTGATAGTAACATACAAGGTGCGAACGATGTCTGCTCCAAGCCTTGTGTTATTAAGCACATAAAATCGATATCAGTGAATCGGACAGGCGGGATACAGTAAGGAATTTCAGCTTTTTCTACCCAGGTTGGGACTTGGTCCAACGACGACACGAAGAAGCGGAATGAAAAGAAAAAAGACTCGTTTTCGGAACACTGGGGCACAGACACGTGGGCAGACGATGTGCGTTTGTGTGTTTAAAATCGTGAAGTTTCTCAGACGCTTGATCCGTTCGCTTCGGGTTTTCAATGGGCCGCTCCAAAAATCTGTCTGCTAGTTCTGCTTTGGTGTTGCCATTTTAGTTATCTTTTACACAGTACGTTATGCAGCATCTATATTCTTGTAGTAAATCGTGTTCATTTACTGTTTGCCTGTCGCTTGGGTAGGAGTTCAATTATGTCACGAATGGAATCCGGGACAGCTTATTTTACATGCTTCAATAAATGCGTTTATGTGAGCTTGCAAGAAATTGGACGTGCAAAAGCGGAGGTTCACATTTTGCTGATTTTTAAGTTTTTCTAACAAGCAAAACGTTTTTTTTTGCGTACGATACGTTTCGTTTTAACACACTCCAATGCTTGATAATGCGTTGTAAGTGGGAAGATGCCAATTGCGCTGCAGTTTGCAAGACCTGATATCATGCCTATGCAAGCTAATACTTTTGCCTTCTATGCAGCTGACAGAGACCAAAGTTTTTCAGTCCCAAACTGTGCAACCTGCCGTACCGGCTGGATTACCTTCTCCACACGCCTCAGCCCAGCAGCATTCGGTCGCAAAACCTCAGATGGGTGAACGAATCGACATTGGTTCCTTGTTCAAAAAGACGACAGGTGTTGACAACGTTTGTAACCTACTGTGTGCTCTAAAGGAAAATTCGGAAATTAACTCAAGTTTTTATCGACTCTTAATCTGTAGTTAAAATTATATTTCGGTGGTCGGCGTAGTCTTCATGTAAGAATTTAATGAAAACGTTTGCTGAAGACTTAGAATTTCCGTAGACGCTATGGAAGTATTGTTTGTGAGCTCGAGGAAAGCTGACATTTTTCTGGAATATTTGCGACAAAAGTCATACATTTCTGAACCACCCGTTTTATTTGACATGAATTTGAAGCGTGTAATGCTCGCGAGTTTGCCAGAATAGACCTAATTCATATTTCGGAGAATATCACCTTTCACTCTGACGTCGCGTATTTTAGATTCCAGTCAAGTACGTTTGTCATGACAGCTTTAATTGTGATCGCTATTTCTTGTTCTGTTAGATGCGTTAGCGAATGACGTTGCTTGCACGTAATATTTGTGTTTAGTGTGACATTGCGGCAAGGAATAGGATCTGTTTCTGCAGATGACAGTTACTGGCTCTTAGCATCAAAGTGTAGTCTGCTTTAGTTCGAATTTGCATTTTCCTGATTCTACTTGAGCTGGAACCACTTCAGCTGCAAATTGAATAAGTTGTAAACCCGATATACCCCTGTGTCTAAGATTCTACACTTGCTCCTTGTTTTGGAACTATTTTTTTCGTAGTAACGTATGCTTGTTCATTAATTGCAGGCGCTTCAACAGATTCTAGCAGCAGTTACAGTCAGCAGCTTGGAAACAGCATGGCTCCATCCAGTTTACCCTACAGCAGTGGTTCCCAACACAACCCACCGTCTGTTATACAGCAGTTGCAGCAACAAGGACAGGTGAGTGAAGTTACCGTTATTGGTCGAGTTTTAATAACGTTGCTGCATCGTACGATTGATTCCTGCTTCCGCTCTTCCACCTGATCGTATTGACGCAAAATAACAAGAAACTTACTGTTTTATTTGATAGTAAAGCTTTAAAGGATGCGTGAATTATGTTTCGAACACTGGAATGACACGTCACGAAGTGTGTGTTCTAAACACCATCGCAATGGTTTCCTGTGCCCTGTGCTGGCTCAAGCGTAAACCAACGCACTTAATGAAAGACAGAAATGGTGACGCGTGTTCTATAGCAGAAGACTACATCGAGCATTCGTAACATTTTAAATATTTATTCGTTTTGTCTAACTCAGGTATATTTGTGTTTCTTTTTCAAGTCGAGCTCACTGTTTAGTGACAATAAGCCAGTAGTCACTGACATGGACTCATCGTCACGACTATTCGGGAGCTACGACCGACAGACCAGCAGCTCGTCTACGAGCGCTGTGCCGCCCATAGGTCATTACTCGTCAGTGCAGGGACACGGGAGCGAAGCGTGAGTGATTTTTGCATTGCACGGTATTTCGTCGAATCCACTATTGTTCACTTGTATAGGTGTCCATGTTGAGTTCTGGGTGGGTTTCGTTTTACTTTAAAAAATTACACTTACACGGCGCTTCTGCGAGTCTGATAGCAATCCCAGTTGAAATCGAAATTGTCCGCTCGTACTTGCAGTGCATGAAATGCTTTTCCTTTATCCATTTTTTGCGGGATGTTCACGCGCGACGCTGTTCTTCAGGGCGTATTCGCAGTTCAACGGGAAACTGACAACGGAAAACAACGAACGTGGCAGTTCATTGCTTGGTTCGTTTGGCGAGCAGTTCAAAGCGTCTGAGACGACAGTTGCGTCCGGAATGCTTGGACAAATATCCGATTTGACTAAATCTGCCTTCACACCTTTAAAGACTGTAAGTGAACGTGCCACCTGTTATTGCTGTTGTGCTTGTCATTTGCCGCTGAGCGAACTCTTGCTGCTGGAGAATACCATATGTAGTGCATTTTTCGTCTTCGAAAAAACTTCCCAGAAGCAGCCAAGTTCGAGACCTTCTCCAAATTGTCAACACTGCATAAAGAATCGTGAAAACAAAGGCCCCTAAAGCCGAATGCGAAAATCTGCAATGCAAGGTCTCGTTGTTTATGTAGTGCTTTCCTTAAATTTCCAAAATACGCACTGAATTCTTCTCAAAACGCCAATCATGTTTGTAAGTTGAAAAGCATGTATTTTTTGCCTGTTGATCGATACGCCGACGCAGGCGCGCAAGAGCTAAGCACTTTGTTTATTGGCGTTGTCCTGTGGTCGCGCAAGTCATACTGAAACGATCCCTGTTCAGGGTGTTCCTAAAAGTGTCGCTCCTCCACCTGGCATGAACGCGGACTACAATACGTACGCGCAGACGAAGCAGCAAGAGGCGACAGAAGCTGTAAAAGCATCGGTGAGTATCGACTGGTTGGATGCTTCACTTTCATGACAAAGTACACACGATAACAGGCCGAGGCCCAGCTAAAAATATTTTGCCAATGAGTAAAATCTGTAACTGTAAACGACAGTGTTTGTCGTTGCGTGGAGTCTCTCTGTGAAATTTGCTTTCAGTCCTACGTAGATCAATTGCCCTACCACCTGCCGCGTGTGTTTCTCAAGTCCACTATCAAGGCGGCCGTTGCCCATGCGCATGTTTGCATTAGAATCTTGGTCTCAGTTATGGTGCTGTCACTACCGACGTATGCTTAGCATTACACTCGAGTCAGCACGTGTACATTGCTGCTCACCTCCGTAGTATGCCTTGTCAGTTTGCTAAGCTCTGCAGATGTGGTTATTACTACCATGTGGTCATTGATGCGCGTGTCGCTGAACATCGCTATGTAAACATATTTTCGAGTGCGAGGTTTTGACACAGATGACCAGCATTGCATAAACATTTGCTCTAGGATATTTTGTGCCGGTGGCAATGGATCTTTACAGGCGACAATCGGGGCGTCACAGTCATTTTGTGATTTGTTATGTTGTGTAGATTCTGTCTCAAACTGTAACGGGGCGTATTAATGAAAACAACGGCCAAAGCAAATGGATGTAAACGACATTGTCGTAGACGTGTCAATAACTTCTGCTGCCATCATCAGTATACATTTGCGATGTCATGGGGCGTCTATCGCAAGTGCTTGAATGGCTGGAGTTTTCGCTTGGAGATTGCGCAACTGATTTTGCGCCTGTTGTTGCGGATTCTAGTGATGCTTGGGCTGCAAGAGAACTTACAAGAAATACCTACCTTCGCGAAACAAGTTACAATTACCGACATTTTTGTGCATTTCCTTGTGCAGCCCAGCTTAAAACTTCCCTTCAAAACGAAACCTCTTTTGAACAGTGCGCAGCGGTTATTGCGTCGTTGTCATCTGGCAAAAGCTTTTGTAATGGTGGCTCAATCGTCTGGTTCGTTCGCGGTGCGTACCACTCGATAGTCAAGCCGCTCGCGACGCGGCAGTTGAAATTATCTGGCTCTGCGCGCTGGCACCAAATCATGTGGTGGAAGCACAGTGTCACGTTCCTACAGTTGTATCGCCCGCCTTGTAACGTGACACGTCACGAAGATAACGCTTCCCTTTTTCTCGTTTCTTCACAAATTTATTATAAAAAACGTTAAGACTTCAAGATGGCGATCTCGATCTCACTGATTGACCGTTTTTTTTGGTAATTATAATTAAGTTTGTGTCTTTTGTACAATCTTGAAATGGGTGTGTTTATTACAACAGACTGAAGTAACAGGGTAGTGATCTTTGCCAACTCAGCTGTTGTGTTGTTTTTTAAGTGTAATATCAACATCTGAAAAATGCCAGTTGAAAAAAAACCTCAATACTTGAGAAGTGGCGAATTCGTTTTGATGGCATACGCAACTCCACCGCCTCTCGCATATTTGGTACAATGCACTACGGCTGTGCAGTGTTCCCTCAATCATTTTAACTCCCAGACATGCGGCCAACAAAATTAGTACTAATTTTTAAAAAGCTATGGTTTGCTCACGGCGCAGCATTGGCATCATTAAATGTTCTGGCTTTTTCGTAGTTTGCACTGTGTGATTGCGGTAACTTCAAAAATGTACGTACGGACGTGTTTCGAATAATTTAGCAATGTGTGGAAAAAAATATTTTGCTACGTTTATACATCTGTGTAAAAACTCGTCACCAACTTTCTGAGGTTTTACTGGTGTGTTTTTTGCCGATTTCGTCAAAACAGATAAAAAACAAGAGCAGTTTAAACGGCAGCAAAGTTGCAGGTGCACTCCCGGCAGTCGAGTTGACGACTAATACAAGACTTACAGCCAGCGAGCTGTGCGGTATCAACGACACTTCATAAACATAACGTTGTAGTCGTTGGCATTAATTTAACGCTGCTTGTAGGACGATTTTCAACCGCGCTTCTTATATGAGATACACTAACCAAGCTTTTCCATTGTTTGAAGCTTGGTCTTCCGTCAACCAGTGGCGATCAGCTGGAGACGTCCGCAACGCATTCGGTGTTGCCGTCTCTCACGCACTCGCAGTCTATGAGTCGCGGTACTCTGTCCTTTGGAGAACCACTGGCAATAAGACAACCCAAGCCGCAAAGAAGGAAACAGCCGTCAAAGGTTGGATTGTTGCTAGTGTATTTGTGGCTGCCTTTTCAATTTTGTGTTAGCTCTTTTACTAAACAACAGCGGAAAAGATTTCTATGCATATCACTCCCTTTCTTAGATTTAGTTTTGATGCTGAGAGATTTTGGTCATTTGTCTCACAGTTGTATTACAACTCACCACAAATGTGTTTTTTAGCCTATATTGCAAACATTCTGACCGAAATGACTTAATTTTTTTCGGTCATTTCAAAAACATATCGGTCTATGACCGAAAAAAAAAACAGTCTTGATGTAGCGTAAAGAGCGCTTGAAGCAAAGTACTTTTTAAAATATTTTTTGATAAGTAAACAATATGTGCATTTTTGCTCAGATTCCTGCTTCAGCAGTTGAAATGCCCAGTGCAGGAGGCGGCAACTTCCACGAACTGTCGAATTTCGACTTGCAGTTCGGTATCGACGACGGCCCTTCCGCTACTGGTGACTTTTCCAGCTCAAGCAACGTGGGAGCCGTTACTCAGTCTGGTCTTTTTACGGGAAGGTGAGATCCCAACGCGGTTTCGTGCTTACGGCGTTAGAGACCATTTAAAAAGTTTTGGGCATGGCGTACTTGCAGAATAGATAAATACGTGCCACGATTGTATCATCAATCATATTATACGCTAATTACAAACGCACGTTGGTCAAGCAAACCGTCTGCTGTAGCTTTTTTTTTATCGTTATATGCTCTTTGAGTGTTATGTAAGTGGTCAAACAAAAACCAACTAGCTTCCGTGTTCGCACCGCCACGATACATTTCCCTCTCATACGCGGCTTTTGTGTCATCAGTCTCACTTTGTATCTCGCAGTAAGTTATTTGTATATACTCTTTGCAGTGCGGTGTCCTCACAAGGGTCTTTGATAAACCACATGCCTTCGGGCACTATCGCCGACTCGTCGATGTTCACACAACAAATGTCTGGCCAGCAGGTTTGTAGACGCTTATTCCTTACCAGCGTTGGCGATGCTCGATTTAAGACGGGCAAGCCCATTGTGACTTCGTTTTCCGATTTTAGCCGTAACACCTTTATTTTTTTCTGGTGGACCTTAGCTTAAAAGTTAAAATTGGGAGATTTGTGAGTTGTGTGCGCAACATACCACTGTATGTTCACATTTTTATTCGTAAACTGTAGCGCTCCCGCAGTTGATAAATTAAATGGAACTACCGTATATCCTTCCAATACATCCACATCTCGTAAGGCCATTTCGATCCGATTTGATTTTGAGGGGAAGGTTGTCCAGTACATTTTGACTTCTTCTTGGAAACAAACAGCAGTAAATGGTTAGTGCTTGCATTATTCCCTTCGTATTCTGTCAGACGGAGGCGCGGACGATCCAGCGATCAAGTTATCAAAGTCTTCAACAAACAGAATTTTCAAAGAGCGGAGGTCAAGTGAGTATCGCTGTTGTCGCGCGTTCGCGTTAACTTCCTTCGCCACCGCCGTCTCTGACACTTCCGCGCAAATGTCGTGCAGATCGGCGGAACGCAAGACTCGCTGACCCATTCCGCTCAGCAGTCGAGCGACTCGACGTCAGTGGTGATGCACGGTTCGCAGCGATTTCCGGAAGGTACGTGGTTGCAAATCAGTGAACAGCGACAACTTAAAGCAAACGTGCGCCGATTTGTATCATTTAAGCGGCAACAACTGCACGTTTTCTTTGTGACGTTTCTTACAGCGTAGAACCTGCCTTTAAGTTGTGCTTCTGTTTGCGCGGCATTTCCCGCACTGCTGTGAAGAAGCCATGGATTTTACTGTGTCTCGGTGACGCTCCATCGAAACAATTGATTTTGACTTTGCTTGGTCAGGTAAGAAACCTAGTGAAGGACCACGACGCGGACCGCCCGGCCTCACGCACCCCCTCGCATCGGCAGCAAGCACCGCCAACAAACAAGCTGACCTCTCAGCTTCTGGTTCTTACGCTTCGGCCCGTATTATCGCTGGGGCCAACCTTCCGCTTAGTGGACTGTCGGCCGAGTCTACGATGGACCAAACAAGGTTAGCCGCGAATTCATCGATTTCTTGACGTTGCACTGCGTGTTTGCGATTGTTGTGTTGATTGAACGCATCGCTGATCGATTAGCGGCTGCCTAGCCCCTTGTTAGGCTGAGATTAATGGCTGCGGCCGGAGGTTGAATTCGGTCAGTTGGTCGCGTTGCTTGAAACTTGTTTAATTTTTTTTTAAACTTTTTGTGCAGCGTCGGCAATTCTTCACACTCGTACTATACATCCTCGTCGCTAGGACAACAATCGCAGCAACAAATCGGCACGGATGTGCAGAACTCTGCTGGTAAGAGAGCCTTTTGCTTGTCGCTGCGGTGTTATTGTTGTTGTGCTGGAAACGTTAATTAATGGCTCCGTGACAGCGGTTTTTACGCAGGTTGCTAATGTGAAATGTCGCATTGTTTTTACTTCCTAAGACAATCACGGACGTTGTTGCCGTTCGGTTCTAGATGTTCTGAAAACGTACTCCGAACCCCGCTTGTTGAAAAATAGTGTTCAGTTTGTCGGAATTGGTTGCTTAGTTCATAGCTTTTTTACCGACGGGTCGAAGAACTGAGTGCAAAACAAGGATCAGCAATTTGGCGGTATCAGTATACATGCTTTATAGTTAAGTGTAAAAAGTAACACGTGCTTTGTTTCGAGTGCAGCGCGCATTTCCTGCGCCCTCTGTTGCTCAGGGGCGCTATCCTCAACGTCATTTTTCCGCTTTTGCGGCGCGTCCTTTGCTCTAAAGCGTGCTGTCAGCCGGATCTGATTGTGCTTTATTATTTGTATCATGTAGGTCGGAGCCTGCGGTCCCCTGTGCCAACAACCAGTCTGCAAGGTAGCCTGCAGGCCTCGCCCATGTCTCACATCAGCGCCGCCCCTCCGAAAGATGGTTTGGTGAGTGTGGGTTTTTCAAGTTTGATAAAGCAAGTTAAAAAACTCGCAGCTCCACTATCACTTGGTCTTTTGCGCACTGCTCTGTAGCAGGTTTGCTGCCGAAATGCTTCTCATCCACTCATGTGTCATACTTACGAGCGTAGTGGGCGTCAACATTAGGCGGCTCAAAGCTGCTCAATGCTGATCGTCAAAGAATTTCTCGCACTCACCAATCGAGTTGTTTGCTCTGCTATACGTTTTTCTTCCCCAGTGTTTTTCCAATGATGTAACGCAGAGGCTCGGCCTGTTGTCAACACCACGTGCGAAGCTTAACCCATTTGCTCCTAGCCAGTGCTGCTAAGCACCCAAAGCTCTAATGCCACAGAAATAAGTTCCACAGACTGCCCGTGATCGCTAGAAAGCGAAAGCAATATGATGCCACCTTTTTTGCTGTCACGTTTGTGTTTATCACGATGTGGCGTATAAAATTAGCAAGTCTGTGTCTTATGCGTTGTACCATCGGGTTTACAAAAGTTGCTTTTTCCAAACAGCAGTCTGGTTCCGTGTCGACCGCTATGTCGTCCCTGGCAAGTGGTCTAAGTCAAACACACATCACACCGAACGTGGGAACGACACCTACCAAGCTGCCAACCACATCGACATCCGCTCCGCTGAATATTCCTGGCTCCTCATCGTCCAACTCGCAGATCAGTGGCAGTGGAACGTATGGTTCTATGGGCATGCATTTGCCATACAGGTAAAAGTTGTTTGCCTTTAGAATGCAGACTTGTTCTGTATACCCAGTGTTTTTTCAAAGTGTTTTGAGAGACACGAAACAGTCGTTCAAATTTTTCAAACGGTCTCTCAAATACAGTAGAACTACGCTGCATAACCACCATCAAAACACTAGAATGTCGCTTTACGAACATCTCGGCGTTTAAATGAAACAGTTGCGGTCTTTCGAAATATCTTAGCGGTCACCAAGGGCAGACCTTAAAGAAAACTTTAATGATATCACGCGAGCCGGTTAAAGATCTAAAATTGATAAGATGTGAAAGGTTACTACCTGCCATAAAGGTCCGTTGTATTTCATTTGTGTCGTTCAAAGTGTTCATCTATATTTCAAGCTCTACGATTGAAACACATGCTGGTGCTGAATGACTCTTGCATGCGAACGTTAAATAATTAGACCGCTGCTGTGCTCTGACAAAAGATCTCAAAATGTACCGTATTGTCAGACTGACTGTCTTCTAATCAAATAAACTGTGTTCACCAAAATGTGACTGCTTGCCAACCGAGCCAAAACTTGAGGATAGCATTCGAAGTCACTGTTAACTATGCGACAGGATTACTTGACAACCATTGCAACTCTTTTAGACAATGGTTTCAAGTTTCTGCTTTCTACCTCTTTGAGCCAATTGTAGAATTTCGTCCCTCAAGACTCTCCAGCCACTAATGCAAAGAGTTTGTAAAATCTCGGTGTTTCGCAACAAAATTCTCGTATTGCGTTTGAACCGGGTGAGTTTTCAAAATATTTCTTTAATAAGTACGGTTTCATTGCTTCATCATTAGTAACGTTGTAGGTTTTTTGTTGGCAGTCCATCTTACAGATGATAATGTAATTTTTACCAGTCGCTATATCAGTCAACTAATCCATGTTTATTGAAGTCTTCGCGCTCACACTTGTAGCGAAAAAATGACAAAAGTGAAGTCACCAGGTAAATAAAATTGATAAACGGTGTTTGGTGCTGCTCAGGCGAGGTCGAATGTGATGAAATAAACGGACAACAATGAATGAGGGTCATTATTTTTTCGTTACCGGTTCAGATTACGTTGATCAATTCATTGCAAATAACCTGAAATAATGAACTGCATTTGCGCTGCTAATGCGAAGTGAATTGAAAAATTACGATGTGGATTGTGTATAGAGCATATTCTTTCAACGCTATGGGTACTGATGTGGAGAAAGAAAATGTATGCTGTAGTGTATCACCCACAAACTGTTGGTGGCTACCTGCCGTATGTTGGTTGACGAAAATGCTGGTCAAAAGTAGCAATGACGTCGCGGAATACAAACGGATTTCTGAAAGCATTGTGCGGTTTCATGCTGTGATTAGTCTGCGCGGGCGGTATTTCTTTCTACTTGAAAAAAGGTAATCGCGCTAATGTAAAAGCGCTGGTGACTCATAAACCTCATTCAGATCGAAAGAATGCAGCGAGTCAGAGTTTCGTTGCACCTTTGCAAAATTTATATTGTGACAACAATGGAATGGTACAGCACTGTTATTATTTTAAGCAATGTTTTCATCATATGTTTGGTGGGGACCCGATGCGTACTGCTCGGCAACGCTCGTTTCAGTCTACACCGTGGTCCTTTTTTGCTCCGTTACAACTTGCAAGCACTCTGGTGTTAATTTCAGTGCCTCTCCTTCGCCGGCAGCATCCTCACAAGCGTCCGCTACTCCCTCAGTAAGTTCGCCCAACAAGCACTTGGGCAGCGACCTTTACACTTCGCCCGGCGGTCTCCCATCGTCCCTGCACCACAGCCACCAGCAGCAGCAACAGTCGAGCACCGCCGTGTCAACTGCGATCGGCTCCTCGACCCTGGGCGGCGGTGTCATGTCTTCTTCGGCAGGTAACCGATAAATCTTTGGCGTTCTGCGAAAGCTTGATCGAAACTGTCCGTCCGGGCACCAGTGACTATCACGACCCGCTGCAGCGAGCTCAGCGGAAACGCGGCTCGCCAATGTGCTGCAGCGTCTTATCATGGTGCCACACGAAGGGTGCTGCGCGTTGCGCGCAGTGCGGCGTTACGGGGCTGACTGCGTACGAGCTGATGCTGTCTGTAGTATACTGCCGCACATACTACCGTTGTCTGCCTGGTTCAGCCGGTACGGTAAGTACGGAAGCAGCAAATCCAGGACAAGCGTCCTGGGCTTCTATTATTTTTCAAACGAGGAAACTTAGTTGCTCGCAGTGATTATAATTATTCCCGGTATTCGTGTTTGTATTTGATCCGCAGTAAAAACTAAGGGCGCTTTGTCTTTTATTAACCACTTTTGAAGACTTGATCTCAGATTTCAGCTGTCGCACTCCGTTTGTATCTGGTGATGTAACTGTGTCTGAATTTTTTTTCGGTCATGGAACGAATTGGCTTTGAAATAAACGAAAAAAATTTAGTCATTTCGGTCATAATGTCTGAAAATACAGGCTAATGAACACTTTTACGGCGAGTTTTAATACAACTGTGAGACATTTGGTACGCGAAAAGCGAAAGTACACACGAAAAGCGGAATAGCGTTATAATGAATACCACGGCCAATGAAAACGATACCAACGACATATTGCAAACGTTTCAATAACTCCTTCTATCATCATCAGTGCATTACAAATTGAACTGCAGTGATGTTGCAAGTTCTTATTGGTCACTCAGGAGAAAAGCGCTGTAAAAAATGAAAAACGCGAAGGGCAGTTTCGGTAGTGACGTAGTGGCGCGAAGCATACGTAGTCACATGACTCAGCTGGATACGCGGCGATGGTGATGGTGCGTGATGTCATGAGTGAGGCATGAAGCTCTGTTACAAGTTAAAAATGCATAGAGGCATCGATGGGAATGTGTGCATTCAGCTCTAGTTTGTGTTCTTGAATCAACAAAGATTCAAGAATCTGCAGCCGTCGCCAACAGTTGTTACTGCCAATGACCTCAGGGTTGTGAAAGTCAACCCGATGATCTGGGTTGGTTTGCAAGTGTCTGCAGACTGAAGAGCTAAATGACGTTCGATGCTCTTCTATACGATTTATTAAATTGCGTTGCATTTTCCCGATGTAGGAGGCACCGCACGAGGAAGTAAGCCTGTAAACAACGTTATAATGGTTGAGTAAAGCTTGCCGGTCCTTAATCGAGAACCAGATTAGAAGCTTCAGGGAATTTTGAAAACAACGTAGCCTCATGTTTACTGCAGCCTTGTTTCTTACAAAACAGCTGAGTTCCTGCCGTATGTTGTTGGATATAGAACCCAAATACCGTAGTTGCAATGAAATATATTTGGGTGAACCCTCTTCTTCACCAAGTGAAAAAGGATATACTACTATACAGAAAATTTGTTTATTTTTCTTACCTCAAAGTTTGTGCTAGGATTTCAGAGCAATCGCTGGACCTGATTTGAAGTTCATTAACTGAATCGGCGGAAAACGAGCAACCTAACGTTACTATCGTTGGTCTTCCTAGCTTTCTGTAAGAGGTTAGGACGGCATGCGCGAAATGCTGGGGGTGGGACACAGTCTGTTTTGTTAGCATGCAAAATTTAAATCTAAATGAAAACAAAAGAAGCACGAGGTTTGTTTTTGTCAGTCTTTGTCGAAGGTTGATTTTGTCTACGTTATACAGCGTTTCATCATTGCACTCGTATGTCCATGCTGATAAATTCTGAAGAGCGAGATCGTCTAATTTGTACTGCGTGAAATTCCAGTATCGTCGAAGGCATCCGCATCGGTGAACACCGCATCAACCAAGACTGGCCCACCCAACCTACCGCTGAACGTTCCGCCGATGCTTCCCAACCAATTCGGGATTCCAGTCGCTCCTGGTCTGATGACTGCTTACACTGTGAGTTGACCAACCTTACTTTCACGGCAGAAGACCAGTGAACTAATGCCTATGATTCGCTCTAGAAACATTTTTCGTCAATCGTCTCGATAGCGGCGTTGTGTTGTAAAAATTATTACGTGTTCGTCACGTCATGTTGGTTGTACAGGCTGACGAGAACGGCTGAGCATGGTTGAGCGGAAAACAGTCACAGCGTTTTTGATGACCGATGTGTTAGAGCTTCGCCGGTTGCGCTTTTAACATAAATCCGGGGCTTGTGATGTAAGCTCGGGGTTGCAACAGTGGGTCGCTCGTGAAAACTCAATTTTTTTTATTTGCAGCCCGAAGCAGCGTTGTATGGTTACCCGGATTTGTCGCAGATGGCCGTGCAGTCGAGAATGGTCAACCAAATGGTAAGTTTTACGACTTAAAGCTCAGTTCTAATCTTCTTGGCATAATAGGTTTGTTGTACTGTGGCGATGTGCGCAAGAAGTTGATTGCGTTGGATGTAGAATGCGGGGAGAGCATATAGAAACCGGCAGACAGTGCAGTTTACAGCACCGCTGATTTGGCCAAGTTTCAAACCACACACGTATGTTATACAGGCTGTGTAAACTAAAAACTATGGATGTTTGAGTTGAAAGGTTAAGTATCATTTCATTTTCATGCATCCATTGCAGAAGTCATTCGGCTGCGATGATAGTTACGGTAGTTCTGTTTTGAAAAAATGAAGTTTATTTCGCTGAAACTTGGCGCCTTGGTGGTGAAACGATCGCTACATTACTTCCATGGCGGCTTTAATTTCACCATTAATCCTGTGTTTCGCCATCTCAATCTTAAAAAGTACATTGCTCGAAAAAGTGTTTTGAAAAAGAGTGCGCGAAAATGCTTAGTGCAATAAGTAAATTCTACCTTCGACTTCAGCAAAAACCTTGGTTTCGGTTTCGACATTTGGGTTTTGTGCCTTCATATGCAGAAAATCAACCAGCCTTAGGCACACCTTGGTACACTGCCGTACGATCTTTTGTTTGCAACCGCCGATCAGTGGTTTGCGTGATCCGGTTTCGGGAGGTGATACCCGCCTGGTTGTGGTCTTTATTTTGGGGAAAAAATGTGTCCCAACCAACTGTAAATGGCGTGAATTTGGACGACCTGAAGAGCATAAATGCCTCTAAAGTCGCTTTGGAAAAATTTGTAATCATTTTTGCGATAGTAATGGATTTGGCAAAGTAAGGGTCTTGTGTTATTATTCAGACCCGTTTATTTTTTCTCTACAAACTTCCTGATCTAATTTCTGTGAAAGCTTCAGGCCAGTTATTCTCTAGTTGTATGCATTCAGTGCAGGGTGTGCTGAATCGGCTGCAGTGACTTCCTGTGAAATGTTGGTGATCGTTATGATCAATAAGCATTTCGTATGTTGGATACGATATCGATGTTCTAAGTTAGTATAGAATAGGACACAGGTGTATAGTGAAACTTAACTATCCGTATACAACTGCTAGGGCGACTATTTTGCAGGCATCAAAATCTCTCATGTTCCCAAGCAGCGTCATATTTACCCGTCTTATTTACGCCGTTGCCGAAATCGTGCTTGTTTTTCTTTTCAGCCGAATTACTACGACGTATCGTCGTTCCACAGCACAGCGAACCCTTCCGCGAACGCTAGCAGTGTCAACAGAGAAAGCAGCTCAAGCAATGTCAACCAGGGGTAATGTTTTCATCTTAAACTGACGGATGCTTGACGCAGAATTGATCAGGTCTTTCGCACGCATCGCATTGTGTTGGACTTGGAACCCTTCTGCCATAGTATAACGCGATTGAAGATTTTCCGGACCTAGCTCGTTGATGGAGTCGCGGATTGTCTTCAGACAACACTTTTTTCTTCGTTGCGCTCAGGCAGTGACACGAGATTGGCAAGCGGTTGTTTTATAAGAAAAAACGAAAATGTAATGCTTGTAAATTTAGTACGTCCGGTGTTTCTTGCTCAGCGTAAGATTTTTTTTGCCAAACGCGCCACGTTGTTGGCAGCAGATTTCGAATGATCAATAGCTTGCTTTGCAAAGTTTCTAAGTGGTCAGGAAAGCCATAAACTCAGTCAAAACACAATATGGACGCAGTTAGTCTCCACCAAAGTGGCGCAGTTAAATCGCTCAGAAAACTTCTTAATCGGAAATCGATTTAGCGGAACTCTTACGCATCTTCGGTCCTGAAAAATACAAACAATGCATGCGGGCGAAATGATGAAAACCAAAGCAAGAACAGAGAAAGCAATCAAACTTAACTAAAATGGACAGATCAAAACACACGTTGCGGCAAGTAAAAGCTGGAAATCACGCCATTCTCAATTAACTGCTTTCAAGAAAAGGGAAGAACTATTTGACGCCAATTTATGAGGAGCAAAACCACAGCTGCGAGCAACGCTGCGATGACTCAACACAAAGCAGCAGCGGAATGCGTAACCACAAAGACGTGAGGTCAAGGCTATAAGGTGTACTCTACGGCGTGCCTTTAAAATGGTAAACGTTGGGAAGGCACGAAAATCGGTACATGCGTGTCAAGAAAGGGCATCAAGTAACAGTCTAAGAGGCATAAATAGGTAGTTATTTGGATGTCACGAAAGTCATAAAATTGCGTATTTCAAAACTTGTGCAGCGAGTGGGTTTTGAATTGAACAAATGACGGCATTAACAACCAGGGTTGACGGGGTGGTTGGGCTCACCAGGCTCGCTTCTTTGGCGAGTTACGTTTTACGAAGCATGAGGCATGTGTTGTAGAAACCCCCTAAAATCAGAGAGATGTGTGAGGCAGATAGCTTGTGTGACAATTTCATCAAGGCCATACACATTAATCTCATAGAAGCAGATATTTTTTTGCATTAACGTCGCTCCTATTAACATTACTCGACAAAGCCTGCTCTTATAAAGCTTAGGTGCGCGGATAGTTTATTTTTGTTTTTAAATAAACAAGGCCGTGATTCAATGTTTCTTTTGGTTAAGAACATCCACCATTGAGTCCTTTTTTAAAAATGTGCTGACTGGACTGTGCTTGGTATAGCATCCTTGTTTTCCTAAGTTATCATGCGACGTTGGGTAAATAATTTGGAGTTGTGTCCTTTAGGCATTGTCAAGTGTGTGGCCTGTTGTTTTTATTTTTAAGTTTAACGAAACAATATTATCAAATATCTGAATATACCTTTTGCTGCCGTTTCTGCGCCATCGTTTCCCAAAACTTTTCCTGTTTTACTACCAAAGTTATAAACCTCCGATTTTTTGCGTGCTTTCTCAGTCATGCGTATGTTTCTTTTCGTTATCGCTTAAAGAGGCATTAAGAAACTCGTGCTTCTTTCAGTTTACGTTCGCTCCCTTTGTGTAAGTTGAACGGGCTGTTATCAAAACACTGTATTCCGTAGGGTAGGTAGATAGCGGTCGTGACGTCATACATAGGCTCATTCCTTTCAGTGAGCGTAGCCAATGTGAACGACGTCGCACAAGCACTTATAGGCAAACTTTAACGTGCAGAAAATTCAGTCACAGAGAGCCGTCCAGCCCGACGTCAGTCATTGGTATGATGAATGCCACGGTCGGTTCGAGTCTCGCTCAACAAGTGGCAGGACAGCACAACGCGCAACTCAAAGGTAAGCACCACAAACGGAAGGCAAGTTAAATCTTAATAAAACGGGTCGATGGGAATGCGTGGCACGTTCAAATGATGAGACTT